>Ga0206117_100325_pt1 | contig 59271 bp, 50 predicted proteins | sample 3A5Ametagenome_FD_177997 | JGI IMG/M metagenome (GOLD analysis project Ga0206117, IMG submission 177997) | Enriched microbial communities from leaf-cutter ant dump, University of Wisconsin, Madison, United States - 3A5A | ecosystem: Environmental > Terrestrial > Nest > Insects nest > Nest dump... | reverse complement strand
GCCGCGGGCTTGGTGGCCGCGGGCTTGGTGGCCGCGGGCTTGGTGGCCGCGGGCTTGGTGGCCGCGGGCTTGGTGGCCGCGGGCTTGGTGGCCGCGGGCTTGGTGGCCGCCTTGCCGCCCACGGCGGCGACGGCTTGCTGCGTTTCTTTTTCTTGTGCCACTTCAGCTTTCTCCTGAGCAAGCAACGGGCCTTCCACAAGGCGGAAGTCGATTTTCGTCGTTTGCATGTCCACACGCATCAGTTGTATCCGCACCCGGTCGGAAAGCCTGAACTGCTTGCCCGTCCGTTGCCCCACCAGCGCATGCCGGGTTTCGTCGTAATTGAAATAGTCGCTGCCCAACTCCGAGATATGCACCAGACCTTCGATAAAGATGTCGTCCAGTGCCACGAAGAGCCCGAAGGGTACCGCTGCCGAGACACTGCCGGTGAATTCTTCGCCGACGCGATCCTGCATGAAATAGCACTTTAGCCATGCGACCACATCGCGGGTGGCTTCGTCCGCACGCCGCTCGGTCGTCGAGCAGTGCAGACCGATGTCGTCCCAGTCTCCCGGGCGGTATTCCGAGCGGCTCAGCACCGCCTTGATCGCACGATGCACCAGCAGGTCCGGATAACGGCGGATCGGCGATGTGAAATGGGTATAAGCCTCATACGCGAGACCGAAGTGGCCCACGTTGTCCGGGCTGTACACCGCCTGACGCAGGGAGCGCAGCATCACGGTCTGCAGCAGCTGCGCGTCTGGGCGATCCTTCACCTTGTCCAGCAGCTTGGCGTAGTCGGAGGCACGAGGCTCGTCGCCCCCGCCCAGACTGAGACCGAACTCGGAGAGGAAACCACGCAGCTTCTCCAGCTTCTCCGGCGTCGGCCCCTCGTGGATGCGGTAAAGCGCGGGATGCTCGTTCTTGGCGAGGAAATCGGAGGCGCAGACGTTGGCCGCCAGCATGCATTCCTCGATCAGGCGGTGAGCGTCATTGCGCACCTCAGGCACGATGCGTTCGATCTTGCCCTTGTCATCGAAGATCATCCGCGTTTCGGTGGTCTCGAAATCAATCGCACCACGCTTGGCCCGCGCCTTGAGCAGCACCCGGAACAGTTGATCCAGATTCTCCAGCTGCGGCAACAGGGCCTGGAGTTCTTCGCGCACCGCAGGATCCTTCTCGTACAGCGCCGCAGCAACCTTGGTATAGGTCAGGCGGGCGTGCGAGAAGATCACCGCCGGATAGAAACGGTAATTGGCAACAACGCCATTGCCGGAGATGTTCATGTCCGCAACCATCGCCAGGCGCTCGACCTGTGGATTCAGCGAACACAACCCATTCGAGAGCTTCTCCGGCAGCATCGGGATCACCCGGCGCGGGAAATACACCGAGTTGCCACGCTCGTAGGCATCCTGATCCAGGCCGTTGCCGGCCACGACGTAGTGCGATACATCAGCGATAGCGACGATCAACCGATAGCCGCTGCCTTGGCGCTCGCAATACACCGCATCGTCGAAGTCCTTCGCAGTCTCGCCGTCTATGGTCACCAGCGGAAGGCCGGTCAGATCTTCCCGCCCAGCCCAGTCCTTCTTGCGCACAACAGTCGGCAGCTTGCGGGTTTCCGCCAGCGCCTCCGGACTGAAGTCGTACGGCAACTCATGCTTGCGCAGGGCAATCTCGATCTCCATGCCCGGGTCGGCATAGTTGCCCAGCACCTCGACCACCCGGCCTATCGGCTGCGCATAGCGGGTCGGCTGCTCCACCAGTTCGACGGTGACGACCTGGCCCGGCTCCGGCTTCTTGCCTCCCGGCGCAATCAGGATGTCCTGGGCGAGCCGACGATTCTCCGGTACCACCAGCAGCACACCGTGCTCGTTCAGCACCCGCCCGACCACGCGCCGGTTTGCCCGCTCCAGCACTTCGACCAGCTTGCCCTCGGGACGACCGCGGCGGTCCTGACCGGCGATGCGGACGATGGCGCGATCGCCATGCAGCACTTCCCGCATTTCCTTCGGACCGAGGAATACATCCTGGCCACCGTCTTCGCGCACCAGGAAGCCATAGCCATCCGGGTGGCCCTCCACCCGGCCGCGGATGAGATCCGCCTTGTCCGGCAGCAGATAGGCATCCCGGCGGTTGCGAAGCAGCTGCCCATCCCGCTCCATCGCCCGCAGACGACGCTCGAAATGTTCGACCTCGGAGGCTTGGATATCCAGCGCATCAACCAACGCCGGGAAGGGGAGCGGCACACCCCGCTCGGCCAGCACCTGTTCGATGTACTCCCGGCTGGGCAAGGGATAGTCGTACTTGGCCGACTCCCGCTCGAAGAAAGGATCCGCCCGACGGACCGGGCTCATTTGGGTATTACTACTCTTGGGGCCGCTCTTGCCCGGGCGCTGCCGCTCTGCGGCGTGCCTGGATCGGGCCGGTGCCTGACCTTGCGGTTTGTTTCTATCGTTTCGCTTTCTTGTATTTCGACTCATTGACATTCTTCTTTTCTTACTTATAATGCGCGGCTCTTGCCCAGATGGCGGAATTGGTAGACGCACTAGTTTCAGGTACTAGCGCTGCGAGGCGTGGAGGTTCGAGTCCTCTTCTGGGCACCAGTTTCGCAGGAAAGCCGCTCTTCGGAGCGGCTTTTTTGTTTGTGGCCGCATCCGGTAATACCGAATACAGCCTTGGCGAAGGTAAATGCCATCGCTCGGCGGAGCATCAACGCCGCCTCAGTGCAGTCAGCATCCGAATGCACATTTTTTTGCTGAATCACTTCCCAAGCCGCAGGAAGCTCCCTATAATGCGCGGCTCTTGCCCAGATGGCGGAATTGGTAGACGCACTAGTTTCAGGTACTAGCGCTGCGAGGCGTGGAGGTTCGAGTCCTCTTCTGGGCACCAGTTTCAAGCAAAAGCCGACTTCGAGTCGGCTTTTTGCATTGGCAAGCCGCCTTGCAACAGTGCGCACTCCACCTGCGCCCGCAGACTCCGCACGCTCGATACAGGAACCGGCCTTACGGCCGGTTCTAGCGAAGCAGGAATCAAGCACCAAAAGGATGGCGACGCAGGATGGTTTCATCCCGCTCTGGTCCGGTGGAGATGACATCGATCGGGATCTCGCAGATTTCCTCGATACGATGCAGATAGGCTCTCGCCTCCTGCGGCAGCGCATCCCAAGTCTGCGCACCGAAAGTGCTGCCACTCCAGCCCGGCATGGTTTCGTAGATCGGCTCGCAACGGGTCACCTCTTCGGCCCCCATCGGCAGCAGATCGATACGCTTGCCATCCAGTTGATAGCCGGTGCAGAGCTTGAGCTCCTTCAGACCATCCAGCACATCCAGCTTTGTGATGCAGAGGCCGGTCACGCCATTGATGATGATGGAACGCTTCAGCGCAGCCAGATCCAGCCAGCCACAGCGCCGCTTGCGCCCGGTCACCACACCGAACTCACGCCCCTTGGAGGACATCTGCTCGCCAGGCGTGCCAGCGGTTTCGATATCCAGCTCCGTCGGGAACGGGCCGCCACCAACACGGGTGCAATAGGCCTTGGTAATGCCCAACACATAGTGCAGACGCCCCGGTCCGACGCCAGAGCCTGCAGCAGCCTGACCAGCAACGCAATTGCTGGACGTCACGAAGGGGTAAGTCCCGTGGTCGATATCCAGCAGCGTGCCTTGCGCACCCTCGAACAGCAGACTGCCACCGGCCTTGTTGACCGCGTACAGCTCGGCAGAAACGTCGGCCACCATCGGCAGGATTTCCGCAGCGTCCGCCATCGCCTCGTCGAAGACCGGCTGGAACTCGATCGCCTCGGCTCCCAGGTGCTGTGTCAGCACGAAGTTGTGATATTCCAGGTTCGCCTTCAGCTTCTCGGCAAAACGCTCACGATCGAACAGGTCGTAAACACGCAGCGCACGCCGCGCCACCTTGTCTTCATATGTCGGACCGATGCCCTTCCCTGTCGTGCCGATCTTGTCGCAAGCCGCCTTCGCCGCTTCCCGCGCACGATCCAGTGCCGCGTGATAACCGAGAATCAGAGGACACCCCGGGCTGATGCGCAGGCGGTCACGCACCTTCAGGCCGCCCTCTTCCAGCTTGCGGATCTCGCTCAGCAGGTGATGCGCATCCAGCACCACACCGTTGCCGATGTAGCAGGCCACACCTTCCCGCACGATGCCGGAAGGCACCAGGTTCAGCTTGTACTCGGTCTGGCCGATCACCAGGGTATGGCCAGCGTTATGCCCGCCCTGGAAACGCACCACACCCCGCGCGTGGTCGGTCAGCCAGTCGACGATCTTGCCTTTGCCTTCGTCGCCCCACTGGGTACCGACAACCACCACATTCTTTGCCATTCCTTACTCTCCCTGAAGCGGCTCAACCGTCCAACGGCCGCTCCGCAGCACCAGTTGCCGGTCGCAACCGGCTTCGTTCCATGTTCCTTCATGCCCCGGCAAGGCATCCATGACGATTTCGCCACGCGCGCGCAGGGCCTCAACTTCTGCAGCAAGACCGGACTCAGCGGAGATTGGAGCAAGTATGGCCCCCGCCACCGCCTGCCTCGGCAGATGCAAGACCAACTCCCGGAGATCCAGACTGAAGCCCGTTGCAGGGCGCGCACGCCCGAACGCAGCCCCGACCCTGTCATAACGGCCGCCCAGCGCCAGCGCCGCCGGCGAGCCACCGCCATAAGCGGCAAATACGACACCGCTGTGATAGTGATAGCCCCTCAGGTCAGCCAGGTCGAAACTGATCGGCAAGCCGGCCAGACTCTCCGCCAACGCACGCAGGTCGCCCAGCGCAGCGACAATCTCCGCATCCTGAGGCAGGAGGGCAGCAGCCTTCTCGATGACCTCCGCACCACCATAAAGCTCCGGCAACAACAGCAGCGCAGACCTTACCGGCTCAGCCACGTCAGCCACCAGAGCCCGCAGACCGGGCACATCCTTGGTCTGCAGCAATCCGAACAGCTCTTCCTCGCGCCCTGGCACCAAACCCGCTCGCGCAGCCAGCGCATGGAACAGCCCCATGTGGCCGATGTCGATCCTGCTCGCCGGCACGTCAGCCAGGCGCAGCACCTCAGCCAGCAAACGCAGTATCTCTACGTCCGCCTCGATGCCACCGTGACCGTATAGCTCTGCCCCCAGCTGCAGCGGCTCTCGCGTTGCCGTTGCTGAAGACGGCAGCGTATGCAGCACGCTGCCGCAATAGCAAAGCCGCGACACGCCGGTTCGGTTGAGCAGATGCGCGTCAATGCGTGTCACCTGGGGCGTCATGTCCGCCCTGACCCCCATGGTCCGGCCAGACAGCTGATCGACCAGTTTGAAGGTGCGCAGATCAAGGTCATGCCCCGCACCGGTTGTCAGCGAGTCGAGATACTCGAGCATAGGCGGAGCAACCAATTGGTAACCCCGCAGCTGGAACGCATCAAGCAGCTTGCGCCGCAAAGACTCCAGCTGCTCGGCCTCGGACGGCAAAGCGTCCTGTATGTAGTCGGGCAATACCCAGCGCATGAGGAACTTCAGTTGAAAATCACGAGGAGGACAACGCCTAACAGCATGGCAGACAGCCCTATGAATCGGATTTGGCCATCCGCCATGCTTGCCAGACGCAAAAAAGTTTCGCGCCAGGCAGCTGGCGCGACAAAGGGAAGAATGCCTTCGATGATCAACATCAGCGCGAAGGCAGTCAACAGGGTGTTACCCATGGGGAAGCTCAGTTACGGCGAGGACCTCCGGAGCTCTTCATGAACTTGAAGAAGTCCGAACTGGGATCAACCACGAGCACGTCATCCTTGCCATCGAAGCTCGAACGATAGGCCTCGAGACTGCGGTAGAAGGAGTAGAACTCCGGGTTTTGACCAAACGCCTGCGCATAGATAGCAGTTGCTTTCGCATCACCCTCACCCTTGACCTCTTGGGCGGAACGATAAGCTTCCGCGATCATGACTTCCCGCTGACGATCCGCATCCGCGCGGATTTTTTCCGCTTCGGCACCGCCCTGCGAGCGCAGTTCGTTGGCAACACGCTTACGCTCGGCTTCCATCCGGCGATAGACCGACTCGGATACTTCCGTCGGCAGATCGACCCTCTTCAGGCGAACGTCCACGATCTGCACACCGATCTTGCGCGCATCCTGGTCAGCCTTGGTCCGCATGTCTTCCATGATCTGGTCACGGGCACCCGACACCACATCATGCACGGTACGACGGCCAAACTCTTCACGCAGCCCCGCATTCACCGTCTGATTCAGACGGGTACGAGCCCGCGTTTCGTCACCAGCAACGGACTCGTAATACAGACGCGGATCGACGATGCGCCACTTCACGAAGTGGTCGACTAGCACGTTCTTCTTCTCGGAGGTGATGAAACGCTCCGGCTCCGGCGTGTCCATGGTCAGGATGCGCTTGTCGAAGTAACGCACGTTCTGGATCAGCGGCAGCTTGACGTTGAGGCCAGGAGCATCGATGACCTCCTTCACCTCACCCAGCTGGAACACCACCGCATATTGGCGCTGATCCACGGTGAACAGCGACATGGACGCCAGCACCAGCAGGAACAGGACCACGCCGGCAATCAAGGAAAGCTTGTCGCGCATCAACGATCTCCCCGTTCGCGGTTACGCATGAGTTCGCGGTTACGCGGATCGAACATGCCGGACTGCGCCGACGAGGAACTCGGCGCCGGTGCAGCAGCATCATTCTGCGGCGCGGGCGAGGAGCTGTTCCCAGCCGCCTGGATGAGCTTGTCTAGCGGCAGGAACAACAGGTTTCCGTTGCCCTTGGCGTCGATCATCACCTTGGAGGTATTGGACAGCACCTGCTGCATGGTCTCGATGTACAGGCGTTCGCGCGTCACGTCCGGCGCACGGCGATACTCCGTGTACACCTGATTGAAGCGGCTCGCCTCGCCCTCCGCGTTTGCAACCACGCGGTCACGATACGCCTGAGCCTCTTCGATCAAGCGGGAGGCGGTACCACGCGCCCGCGGAATGACGTCATTGGCATACGCTTCGCCTTCGTTCTTCTGACGCTCACGATCCTGGCCGGCCTTCACCGCATCATCGAACGCGGCCTGCACCTGCTCCGGCGGCTGCGCATTCTGCATGGTCACGCGGCTGATCTGGATACCAGTCTGGTAGCGATCCAGGATGCGCTGCATCAGCTCATGCGCCGTGGCAGCGATCTCCTCGCGCCCTTCGTAGAGCACGAAGTCCATCCGGCTCTTACCCACGATCTCGCGCATCGCGGTTTCCGCCGCCTGCGCCACGGACTCGTCCGGATAGCGGTTGTTGAAGATGTAGCTTTCCGGGCTGTTCAGCACGTATTGAACCGCGAACTGGATGTTGATGATGTTTTCATCATCGGTCAGCATCAGCGATTCGCGCAGGACCTTGTTCCGCTCCGAGCCACGATAGCCAACCTCGACGGTGCGGACACCCGTCAGATCGACCAGTTCATGGCTTTCGAAAGGATAAGGCAAGCGCCAGCGCAGGCCGGGCTCAGTCACTTCAATGAACTTGCCCAGGCGCAGCACGACACCGCGCTGGTTGGCATCGACGGTGTAAAAACCGCTCGCAAGCCATACCACCACCACGAGCGCAGCCAGCGCGGTAATACCGCCACCGAACTGCTTGAAGGAAAAACCGGGAACCTGGGGGCCACCACCATCGCGCCCACCGCCAGAACCGCCATCGCGCCCCTGCCGCTTGCCACCGAACAGGCTGGACAGACGCTGATTGAAATCACGCCACACTTCTTCGAGATCCGGAGGGCCTTGATTGTTACCGCGATTGCCTTCTCCGCGATCACCGTTGTTGCCCTGGCCCCCCCAACGCGGGTCGTTTAGGGACATGAGAATGCCTGTTATCACTGTTGTAATGGAATGTCTGGCACAAACCCCGGCATGTCGCCCGCATTCGGACCAAATGCCTGGCTGGCCATCTCGGCCAGCGCTTCTCGAAGCAGATCAAGCCCTTCGCCGGTTCTTGCGCTCAAAAAAACGCGCCTGATTCTATCACAGTCGCCCCTCTCGACCGCCGCGCTGGCATGGGTCAGGTCTATCTTGTTCCACACCATGATCTGCGGAACCTCGGCTGCGCCGATCTCGGCCAGCACCTGATTCACCGCGGCGATCTGTGCATCCCTGTCCTCGCTCGCAGAGTCCACCACATGAAGCAGCAGGTCGGCATGCGCAGTTTCTTCCAATGTGGCGCGGAAGGCCGCTACGAGGGCATGGGGCAGATCACGGATGAATCCGACCGTGTCCGATAGCACAACGTTCCCACCTCCGACATAAAGTCGCCGTGAAGTCGTATCCAGGGTTGCGAACAGCTGGTCGGCAGCATAGCTGCCAGCCTTGGTAAGCGCATTGAACAAGGTGGACTTGCCAGCGTTCGTGTAGCCCACCAGCGACACCGACAGCACATCCCGACGCTCACGCGCACGGCGGCGCACCTTGCGTTGCTTCTCCATCTGGAGAAGCCGGGACTTCAGCAGCTTGACCCGATTGCCCAGCAAGCGCCGGTCGGTTTCGAGTTGCGTCTCACCCGGACCACGCAGACCGATACCGCCTTTCTGCCGCTCCAGGTGAGTCCAGCCCCTGACCAGCCGGGTGGAAAGATGATCGAGCTGCGCCAGTTCGACCTGGAGCTTGCCCTCATGGCTGCGCGCGCGCAGCGCGAAGATGTCGAGGATCAGCGAAGTCCGGTCGATGACCCGGCAGCTCAGCTCGCGCTCGAGGTTGCGCTGCTGCGCGGGCGACAAGGTGTGATTGAAGATGACGAGATCCGCAGCGTTAGTGCGCAAAACCTCGCCCACCTCTGCGACTTTGCCGCGGCCAGCGAATAGAGCAGGATCTGGTGCCGAGCGCCGCCCTTGCACCACCGCTTCCACGCTCGCGCCCGCGCTCGCCGCGAGCAGCTTGAGCTCGGACAAGCGCTCGTCAACAGCGCCTTTACCAAAATCCAGCTGAACGAGAACCGCACGCTCGCCGGATGCCGGACGCTCAAACACTGGAATGAATCCTGGCCGACGCTAGGGGCCGGCCATGGTAAACCGAACGGGCGATCAGTTGCCGCCCTCGCCCGGCTCCTGCTGCTGAATGGTCACCGGACGGGCGGGCACTACGGTGGAGATGGCATGCTTGTAAACCATCTGCGTCACCGTGTTCTTCAGCAGCACAACGTATTGGTCGAAAGACTCGATCTGACCTTGCAGCTTGATGCCATTCACCAGGTAGATCGATACCGGGACATGCTCCCGGCGCAAGGTGTTCAGAAAGGGGTCTTGTAGAAGTTGCCCTTTATTGCTCATCGTTAAACCTCTTTATTTTGTGTTTATATGAATGTATCGGATTTCGTGTTGCACTGCCACATAGCAGTATGCAACGAAATCCCGGTGTGGGAATCGGGTTTTTCCGCAATCAATTCTTGGACGCGTAGGGATTGTGCGCGGTCCGGAACTGTATCCGCAAGGGCGTACCTTGAAGCTTGAACGCCTCCATGAAGGTCCGCTCCAGGAACCGCACGTAGGAATTCGGAATATTCTCCAAAGCATTACCGTGGATGACGATCACCGGCGGGTTCATGCCACCTTGGTGAGCATATCGCAGCTTCGGGCGGGCGCTACCGTGGCGCGGCGGCGCCTGCTTGGCGACCGCCGTCTGCATCGTTCGGGTGAGGCGAGGCGTGGAAAGGTTCGCCATCGCTGCCGCATAAGCGCCATCCACTGACTTCAACAGGCCATTGATCCCTTCAGCCTTCAACGCCGAGATCTGGTGGAAGCGGGCGAAGGACAGGAAGCCAAGCTTGCGCGCCATGTCTTCCTTCAAACGGTCCCGGCGGTAGTCATCCACCGCATCCCACTTGTTCACCGCCACCACCAGCGCACGGCCGGTGTCCAGCACGAAGCCGGCGATATGGGCATCCTGATCCGAAATATCCTGCGCCGCGTCAAGCACCAGCACAACGACGTTCGACTCCTGAATGGCCTGCAGGGTCTTGATCACCGAGAACTTCTCGACAGCCTCGAAGACCTTGCCGCGACGCCGCAGGCCCGCAGTATCGATCAGCGTGTAGGGCCGCCCGTTACGCTCGAACGGAATGGCGATCGCGTCTCGAGTGGTACCCGGCATGTCGAAGGCGATGACGCGCTCTTCACCCAGCAAGGTATTGACCAGCGTGGACTTGCCGACATTGGGACGGCCGACGATGGCGACCTTAGGCCCTTTCTCCGCATCGTCCTCCCCATCCTCGTCCTCCGGGAAAGGCGCCAGCACCAGCTCGACGAGTTGCTTGACACCATCCCCGTGGGCAGCGGAAACCGGCAGCGGTGCGCCAAATCCCAATGCATGAAAATCCGCCGAGACGATGGCGCGATCCAGGCCTTCCGCCTTGTTTACCACCAGATGGACCGGCCGCCCCGCGCGCCGCAGGCGGACAGCGATCTGCTCGTCGTGCGGCGTGCGCCCGGCCCTGCCGTCTACCAGGAACAGCAGGACGTCGGCCTCGGCGATGGCCTGCTCAGCCTGCCGGGCCATCTCATGCATGATGCCGTCCTTGGCCACCGGGTCGAAACCCGCGGTATCGACGACCAGGTAATCCCGGTCGCCGACCCGACCGACACCATAGTGGCGGTCGCGGGTAAGACCTGGCTGGTCAGCCACCAGGGCATCGCGCGTCTTCGTCAGCCGATTGAACAGGGTGGACTTGCCGACGTTGGGGCGCCCGACCAGGACGATGGTAGGTTTCACGTTCTTCTATCCGTTTCCGCTCAGCGCAACTCGAAAGCGGCGATATCGCCGTCCCGGCTCTGAGCGACAAAGCCATTGCCATAAGGGCGCAGATCGGCAGTCACCGCACTGCTGTCGACCCGCACGCGGGCGGCAAAAGCGCCATCCTCACGCTTCAGCAGATGGACGTAGCCTTCCAGGTCCGCCACCGCCACATAGTCACCCACGATCAGAGGACGCCCCACCGCGCGACGCGCCAGCGCATCCTGCTTCCAGACGCTCGCACCACTATAGACATCCAGCGCATTGACTGCGTCCTTGTCGTCGGTGATCACGGCGAAGCGGGCATCCCGGTCCATGCCCACGCTGCTGGACAGTTCGCGGGACCACAGCGCGTTGCCATTAGAGGCGTCGAAGCACGCCGCGCGGCCCTGATAAGCCACCGCGCAGACTTCGCGACGACCGATCACCGGCGGGCCGACGACGTCAGCCACACGCTCCAACTCGGTCGAGCCCTTCGGCGTCGCCACCGTCAGTTCCCACAGCGCGCCGCCATTCGTCAGGCTGATCGCGACCAGCTTGCCGCCGGGGAAGCCAGCCAGGGCGACGCCGCTCTCAAGCAGCACGCCAGCGTAGGTGCGCAGGCCCAACGGCGGATTGTTGCGCTGGTAGGTCCAGCGTCGGGCACCGTCCTTGGCGGACAAGGCGATCAGGCGATGGTCCGACGAGCGCACCACCACCACATCATCGTTGACCGCCGGCGGTGCCAGCACTTCGGCTCCGACCTGGGAACGCCAGCGTTCACTGCCGTTGGCGGCATCGTAGGCGATGACGCCACCGCCCACCGTGGCCACCACGGTCAGCTTGCCGTCGCTACCCACACCGGCGGACAGCGGCGTCTTGGCATCCACCTTCCAGACCGCACGCCCATCTTCGAAGCGGGCGACGTCGCCCCCCTCGGCAGCGGCATAGACCGCGGAACCGACGACGGCCGGCTGGAACACATAGTTCTTGGACTTGCCGATACTGGCGCTCCAGCTCTTGGCGAGCTGGACGGACTGAGTGAACTCGACCAGCGGCGCCGGCTTGGGGCCATCACTGGCGAAGGGGTTCAGCGAGGAGCACGCGGTCAGCAGCGCCACCGGCACGGCCAGGGAAAGAGAGCGCAAAGAGACGGGGGACATCGATCAACCTTCCAGCGATTCGAGTTTGACGCGCACGATTTCGCGCAGGGTGGCAGCACGCTCGTCATCCTGACCGATGGCATCCATGGCGGCCTGATAGGCAACACGGGCCTCGGCCGACTTGCCTTGAGCGGCCAGCACGTCGCCCTTCAGATCCTCGAAACGGGCTTTGTACTGCCCGGCGGGAACCGGCTGCAACCGGGCCAGCGCTTCATCCAGCGCCCCCTGCTGTTGCAGCACCGTCGCCAGACGCAGGCGCGCCAGATCCCGCAGGGCAGCATCTGCGCCCTTGTCGGCCGCCCACTCCAGCTGCGCCTTGGCGTTATCCAGCTCGCCCTTGTGGAACTGCACGCCGGCGGACAGCAAAGCGCCCATCTGGGCGTGGGCGGTGCCGGGATACTGGCCGATCAACTGGCCAGCGGCATCACGCGCCTTCTGCGCGTCATCCTGCTCCACCGCCTGTTGCACGGCGTAGTACAGCACGCCAGCCTCACCGGCCTGCTTGCCCTGGTACCACTGCCAACCCTGCCAGCCAACCAGGGCCAGCGCCGCCACGGCGATCAGGCCGGTCACCCAGTTACCGTAGTCTTCCCACCAACCCTTGAGCGCGGAGATCTGCTCCTGCTCCTCGAGGTCATAAACCGCCATCGTCACCCTCTTCGTTCGTCGATTCGTCGGTAAAAAGCAGGTTTGCGACTGCCTCCGGCAGGCCTTCCAGGGACACGCGCTGCTGGGCGCCAGCGCCACGCAGCGGCTTCACGCCGACCTCGCCCGCAGCAGCCTCGTCCTCGCCGATGACCACAGCCACCGCAGCCGAGCTTGCATCAGCCTTTTTCATCTGCGACTTGAAGCTGCCGCCGCCACAGTGGAGCAATGCGGCAAAACCATGACCGCGCAACGCTTCCGCCGCACGGAAAGCCAGACGCATCGCAGCTTCGCCCTGATGTACCAGGTAGACGTCCGGATGCACCTTCTCGGCTTCACCGCCGCTTTCCTGCCACAGGGCCAACAGGCGCTCGACACCCATCGCAAAACCGGCGGCGGGTTGCGGCTTGCCGCCCAATTGCGCGACCAGCCCGTCGTAGCGCCCGCCAGCACAGATGGTGCCCTGCGCGCCCAGGCGGGTGGTGACCCATTCGAAGACGGTGCGGTTGTAGTAGTCCAGCCCGCGGACCAGGCGATGATTCACCCGGAAGGGGATGCCGGCATCCTTCACCAGGGTCTGCACCGCAGCGAAGTGAGCCAGGCTTTCTTCGCCCAGGTAGTCGGCCAGCTTGGGCGCCTGCTCAACGATTTCCTGCAGGTCCGGATTCTTCGTATCCAGGATGCGCAGCGGATTGGTGTAGAGGCGGCGCTTGCCGTCCTCGTCCAGCCGATCGACATGCTGTTCCAGGTAGGCGATCAGCGCGGCCCGGTGCTGGGCGCGCTCCTCGGAGGAACCCAGGGAGTTGAGCTCCAGCGAAACATCTTCCAACCCCAGGTCGTCCCACAGCCGGGCGCACATGATGATGTGTTCGGCGTCGATGTCCGGCCCGGCAAAGCCCAGCGCTTCGACACCGATCTGGTGGAACTGGCGATAGCGGCCTTTCTGCGGCCGCTCATGGCGGAACATCGGGCCATGATAGTAAAGCCGCTGCGGGCCGGAGCCGGCGATCAGGTTGTGCTGGATGGCGGCACGCACGCAGGAAGCGGTGCCCTCGGGGCGCAGCGTCAGGTGTTCGCCGTTCAGCGCGTCCTCGAAGGAATACATCTCCTTCTCGACGATGTCGGTCACCTCGCCGATGGCACGCTTGAACAGCGGTGTCGGCTCGACGATGGGCATGCGGATGGGCCGGTAGCCGTAGCTCTTCAGCCAGTCCCGCACGATGTCTTCGAAGTGTTCCCAGGTTTCGGCCTCATCCGGGAGGATGTCGTTCATCCCACGGAGCGCCTGCAAGGTCTGGCTCATCTGTATTGGTTTCGCTCTGGTTTCGTTGCCGCGGGCCTCAGCCCGCCTTTTTCGCATACCGGGTGTTCACGTAGTCGTCCACGATGGCCTTGAACTCAGCGGCGATGTTGTCGCCACGCAAGGTCACCGTCTTCACGCCATCGACAAACACCGGCGCCGCCGGGCTTTCGCCTGTGCCGGGCAGCGAGATGCCGATGTTGGCATGCTTGCTTTCGCCCGGACCATTCACCACGCAGCCCATCACCGCCAGGGTCATGTTCTCGACGCCATCGTACTGATCGCGCCACACCGGCATCTGCTCGCGGACGTAGTTCTGGATGCCGGAAGCCAGTTCCTGGAAGAAGGTGCTGGTGGTACGGCCGCAGCCGGGACAGGCGGTGACCATAGGGGTAAAGGCGCGCAGGCCCATGGTCTGCAGGATTTCCTGGGCGACAACCACTTCCTGCGTCCGACGGCCGTCCGGCTCAGGCGTCAGCGAGATTCGGATGGTGTCGCCTATGCCTTCCTGCAGCAGCACCGACAGCGCCGCGGTGGATGCGACGATGCCCTTGCTGCCCATGCCGGCTTCGGTGAGACCGAGGTGCAGCGGGTAATCACAGCGCTGGGCAAGGTCGCGGTACACCGCGATCAGGTCCTGCACGCTGGAAACCTTGGCGGACAGGATGATGCGGTCGCCACCCAGGCCGTATTCCTCCGCCTTGGCGGCAGATTCCAGCGCGGACACCACCAGCGCTTCGCGCATCACAGCACCGGCGTCGAGTGGTTCGGCGCGGTTGGCGTTCTCGTCCATGATGCGGGCGAGCACCGACTGATCCAGACTGCCCCAGTTCACACCGATGCGCACCGGCTTGTCGTAGCGGCAAGCGATGTCGACGATGGCGGCGAATTGCGGGTCACGCTTGCTGCCAGCGCCCACGTTGCCGGGATTGATCCGCAGCTTGGCCAGCGCTTCGGCGCAGGCGGGATGATCGGACAGCAGCTTGTGGCCGTTGTAATGGAAATCGCCCACCAGCGGCACGTCCATGTTCAACGCCAGCAGGCGGTCGCGGATGTGCGGCACGGCCTTGGCTGCCGCATCGTTATTTACCGTAATGCGCACCAACTCGGAACCGGCCCGGGCCAGCTCGGCGATCTGCATCGCGGTACCCAGCACATCGGCGGTGTCCGTGTTGGTCATGGACTGCACCACCACCGGCGCTTCCGAACCAACCAGCACGCGGCCGATACGGACCTGGCGGGTAGCCCGGCGCGCAGCCGCGCCAGCCTGGAAAATCTGTTGCTTCATCTTATTGAACCGTCAGGCGGGCAACCGTGACCCGGGTGTGAGGGGCGAGATCGACAGCCTTGCCCTGGTATTCGAGCCGGACATCCTTGGCATTGCCCACCACCAGCGCGAACGGCGCCTTGCCCTGGACGGTTCGGGTAGCCCCCACAGTGTTGGTGCCCGAATAGACCACAGCACCGGCGGCATCCCGGACTTCAATCCAGGACTCGCCGGTGAAGCTGAACACCAGACTGCCGGCATCCGAAGCTGCCGGCGCTGGTGCAGCCGGAGCCGTCGGCACGGCAGCCGGAGCGGCTGCAGTTGGCGCGGCAACGCCAGCGCCCTGCACTGGCGCCGCGGCGGGCGCCTGAGGCGCAGCCGAAGTCAGAGGCTGCGCAGAGCCCGGAGCCGCGGCCTGGGGCGCCTCTGCAACAGGCGCTTCCAGCGGCTCAATCGCAACACCACCTTCGATCGGCGCCACTTCAGCGGCGTCAGCAGCAGCATTCACATCCTCGGGTGGCTCCGTCTGGAACCAGTCGAAGTACCAACCGGCAAGCACCACCGCCAGCAGCACGAAGAACAGCACCGTCACCGGCTTGCTGCTGTTACGCCGCCCGGCACCCACGGGCATTTCCCCGGTCGCATTGGAAACCGGCGAAAGCTCCACCGTACCCGACGAAGCACGCTGCTCCACCCCGCCCATCAGCGGCGCGGGGTCCAAGCCAAGGTAGCGGGCATAGTTGCGCAGGAAACCACGCGCGAAAGCAGGCCCCGGCAAAGCGTCGTAACGGCCGTTCTCCAGCGCCTCAACCTGCCGGCGGGAAAGCTTCAGGACCTGGGCGACGTCGGACAGGGTTTCGCCGCGCGCCTCGCGCACTTGCCGCAGTTGTGCTCCGGCAAGCTCGGCTGGCGTCATCTCGGACGTGGCGCCCGAGGGTTCGGGCGGAGACTGCATGGCACTCACTCGTACTTCCCTTGCAACATCAACTGATATTCGGGTGAATTGGCAAACCGGCTGCGCAGTTGCGCGGCGTAGCTCGCCTCGGCATCACGATGCCCCAGGCGCCGCTCGGCCCGCAGCCCCAGCCAGGCGGACGCCGCCGTCGGCTCCAGCGCCTGATGCAGGCGGATCAGGCGCGTGCGCGCCAGTTCGTAATCCCCGCGCCGATAGGCAACGCCGGCCAGCTCGTACATGGCCCGCCCATTGGTCGGGTCAGCCTCGACCGCCGACGCGAATTGCGCCTCGGCCGCGTTGTCGTTCTTCAACCGCAGCTGGCACAGGCCGGCGTTGGTATAGGGCCGGGTAGGATACCGGTAATAGGGGTTGCGTGCGGCCCGGTTGAAATAGGCCAGGCCTTCGCTTTCACGCCCCTGCTGGCAGAGGAACCAGCCATAGCTGTTGCTGAAATCCGGATCGCCCGGTGCTGCCCGCAGTGCGCGCTCGAAGTTGTCCTGCGCCAGGGTCCGCTCATCCAGCAGCATGTAGATCAGGCCCATCAGGTGATAAGCCGGACCATAACCGGGGCTGTCGGACAGGGCGGTCTTCGCTTCATCCAGCGCCACGTCGTAGCGGGCGATCTCGATGTAGGCCAGCCCGAGCTCCACATGGGCCCGCGCACGCGCCTCGCCCTTGTTGGCAGGCGTGGTATCCGCCATCGGCCGGGAAGACGCGGCCGAAGAATCCCCGATCTGACCGGGCACAGTCGCGCAGCCTGCCAGCAAGCTGACAGCAGCAATTGACACGATCGCGGCTAAGCGCGTCATGAACGAACCTCCAGCGTCTGTTTGAGGCGCATCGTGCGCCGGGTCTTGTCCTGAACCTGGCCGGCCAGCTGGCCACAGGCGGCATCGACATCGTCGCCGCGCGTCTTGCGCGTCGTGGTAACGATGCCGGCGTCAATCAGGATACCCGCAAAGCGCCGTATGCGTTCCGGCGCGGAGCGCTGGAAACCGGAGTTCGGGAAGGGGTTGAAGGGAATCAGGTTGAACTTGCACGGCACCTCGCGCACGAGTTCGATCAGTTCCCTGGCGTGTGCCGGCTCGTCGTTCACACCTTCGAGCATCACATACTCGAAGGTCACGAAATCCCGCGGCGCCTTGTCCAGATAACGCCGGCAGGCAGCCATCAGTTCGACCAACGGATATTTGACATTGATCGGCACCAGGCGATCACGCAGCGCATCGTTGGAGGCATGCAGTGACACCGCAAGCGCAACCGGGCATTCGTCACGCAGGCGATCCATCGCCGGCACGATGCCGGAGGTGGAAACCGTCACCCGGCGACGCGACAGGCCGTAAGCGTGATCGTCCAGCATCAAGCGCAGCGCAGTCACCACGTTGTCGAAGTTCGCCAGCGGCTCGCCCATGCCCATCATCACAACGTTGCTGATGATGCGGCCGTTATCCTTGTCCCCCGCCTCCAGACCGGCCTCCGCTTCGCGGGCAGCCCCCAGCAGGTGATTGGCAAGCCACAGCTGGCCGATGATCTCGCCAGCCGACAGATTGCGATTGAAGCCCTGCTTGCCAGTGGAGCAAAACGCACAGTCCAGCGCGCAACCGGCCTGCGAGGAAATGCACAGCGTGCCGCGGTTGGTTTCGGGGATGAACACCGTTTCCACCGCATTGCTGTTGCCGACGTCCAGCAACCACTTGCGGGTGCCATCGGCGGAAACCGAGTCGCGCACCGGCACCGGCGGCTGGATGCAGGCTTCTTCGGTGAGGCGTGCGCGCAGGGTCTTGGCGACATCGGTCATCGCTGCAAAGTCCTTGCAGCCTTCACGATGCATCCAGCGCATCACCTGGCGCGCGCGAAAAGGCTTCTCGCCTCGTTCCGCGAACCAGGCAATCAGACCATCCACGTCGAAGTCGAGGAGATTGACCGGGGTATTCATCTTCGTCAGCACCTTGTGACCCCAACGCAAACGGCCCGTTCGCGCTCCACAGGGGAGCCGAGACGGGCCGCTGGGATGGATCGCTTAGCGGGAATAGACGTTCATGCCGGGGAAGAAGAAGGACACTTCCACGGCAGCGGTTTCGGGAGCATCGGAGCCATGCACAGCGTTGGCGTCGATGGAGTCGGCGAAATCGGCGCGAATGGTGCCGGCGTCGGCCTTCTTCGGGTCGGTGGCACCCATCAGCTCACGGTTCTTGGCGATGGCGCTCTCGCCTTCCAGCACCTGGATCATCACCGGGCCGGAAACCATGAAGGACACCAGATCCTTGAAGAAGGGGCGCTCCTTGTGCACAGCATAGAACTGGCCGGCTTCTAGCTCGGACAGTTGCACCAGCTTGGCAGCGATGACCTTCAGCCCGGCGTCTTCGAAGCGCTGGTAGATCTTGCCGATGACGTTCTTGGCGACGGCGTCGGGCTTGATGATGGAGAGGGTGCGTTCGATGGCCATGAAAAACTCCGGGGTGTTTGACAAAACGCGGAATTTTAGCAGATTTCCGCCAAATGCCAGTGACCAGCCGGAGCAGGGGCAGCCCTCAGGCCCGCCCCTCCGCCGGCGCATTGCGCTCCTTCAGCCAGGCGATCACCACCGGCAGGATGGAGAGCACGATGATGCCGATCACCACGGTGGAAAGATTGTTCTTGATCACCGGGATGTTGCCGAACCAGTAGCCGATCATGACCAGCGGCCCGACCCACAGTGCCGCGCCCAGCACGTTGAACATCACGAAGCGGCGGTACTCCATGCGCGCCATGCCGGCGACGAAAGGAGCGAAGGTGCGGACGATGGGCATGAAACGCGCGATCACGATGGTCTTGCCGCCATGCCGGGCGTAAAAGGCCTGGGTTCGCTCCAGCGCCTTCCTGTTGAAGAAACGGCTGTTCTCCCATTTCGACATCCGCGAGCCGAAATGCTTGCCTATCGTGTAGTTCAGGGTGTCGCCAAGTACCGCAGCGACGAACAGCAGCGGAATCAGCAGCGCCGGATCCAGCCCGCCCCCCGCCGCCAGCGCGCCAGCCATGAACAGCAGCGAGTCACCCGGCAGGAAGGGCGTTACCACCAGGCCCGTTTCACAGAAGACGATCAGGAAAAGGATGGCGTAGAGCCAGACGCCATACTGCTCCAGCAGCATGGCGAGGTAGTCATCGAGGTGCAGCAGGAGATCGATGAAAAAAGTGACGATTTCCATTGAAGGGCGCCGAAGAAGGATTTGGCCGAAAAGGTTGGCGGATCATATCCCAACACCCTGTGACATCCGCCACCGCATGTCTCTCCGAACGTATCGCAGCAAAGAAAAAACCCGGCACATGGCCGGGCTTCGTCAGGCTGTAATGCTTGCCCCTCAGGAGATCATTCCCAAGGTTCTCGGCAGCCACAGGGAGATTTCCGGCACATAGGTCACCAGCACCAGGAACACCAGCATGGAGAGCAGCCAAGGCCATACGGCCACGGTCAGCTCGGTGATCCCCATCTTGGTGATACCACTCGCCACGTACAGGTTCAAACCCACCGGCGGGTGGCACAGACCGACTTCCATGTTCACCACCATGATGATGCCGAAGTGCACCGGATCGATGCCCAGCGCGATCGCGATCGGGAACAGGATCGGCGCCAGGATCAGCACGATGGACGAGGGCTCCATGAAGTTGCCCATGATCAGCATCAGGATGTTGGCCATGATCAGGAAGCCGATCACGCCCACGCCCGTGCCCATCATGAAGTCCGTCATCGCCTGCGGGATCTGTTCGTGCGTCAGCAGGAAGGAGAACAGGGTCGCGTTGGTGATGATGTACAGCAGCATCGCGCTCATGTTCGCGGAGTTCAGCAGAACCTTGGGCACATCCTTGAACTTGAGGTCCTTGTAGATGAACACCGCCACGATGAAGGCGTAGACCGCGCTCATGGCCGCCGCCTCGGTCGGGGTGAAGATGCCGGTGTAGATACCCCCCATCACCACGACGATGAGGAACAGGCCCCAGGCGGAGTCCTTGAACGCCTTCGCACGCTCACCCCAGGTCGCCTTCGGCAGCCGCGGATAGCCGAAGCGACGCGCGCGGTTCCAGGTCACGAAGCCGAGGAAGCAGGCCAGCAGCAGACCCGGCACCACGCCCGCCATGAACAGCGCACCCACCGAAGTGTTGGTGGACACCGAGTACATGACCATGACGATGGACGGCGGGATCAGGATGCCCAGCGCACCGGAGGTGGTGATCACACCGGCACCGAACTTGTTCGGGAAGCCTTGCTTGACCATCGCCGGCAGGATGATGGCGCCGATGGCCACCACGGTTGCCGGGCTGGAGCCGGACACCGCCGCGAACAGCGCGCAAGCCACCACGCCGCCCAGACCCAGACCACCGTGCCAATGACCGACCATGGAGGTGGCGAAGTTGATCATCCGCCGCGCCACGCCACCGTGCGTCAGGAAGTTGCCGGCGAGGATGAAGAACGGGATCGCCATGATCTCGAACTTCTCGATACCGGTGAAAAGCTTCAACGCCACCGACTCGATCGGCACGTGCGTCATGGTGAAGAGGAAGGTGAGCACCGTGAGGCCGAGCGAAATCGAGATCGGCATCCCGGTGAGCATCAACACCATGAGGATGAGGAAGATGATGGCGGCGCTCATTGCTTGTCTCCCTTGCCGGCATCCTTGTCGTCGCCGATCTGCTTATGCTTGAGGTCGTGCGGATGCAGGTTGTCGCCCATGTCGTAGGGATTGGCGTCGGCAGGCAGGGTCTCCTCGTCGATACCATCTACGTGGCCGTGGTCGTGGTGCGGCAACTCACCCGTCTTCCAGAAGCTCCACATGACCTGCAGGAAACGGAAGCACATCAGGTAGGAACCCAGCGGCACGGCGGCATAGACGATCCAGGTCGGCCATTCCAGGTCAGGCGTCACCGGACCTTCATACAGGCCATCCTGCGTGATGCCGGCCCAATGGAAGATCTGGTAGTGGGCACCGTTCTCCCAGACGAAGGTGGCGCCCAGAGTGCCGACGATCGCGGTGAACAACGCGCCAGCGCCTAGGCCGAAGAGGATGAAACGGCCGCGGTTCTTGGAGGTCAGGCGGTTGATCAGCACATCGACGCCGACGTGGATGCCCGTGCGGACGCCGTAGGCAGCGCCGAACTTCGCCATCCAGACGAACATGATGATGGTCAGCTCCTGGGCCCAGCCCAGGTTGATGGAAAGCAGCATGTCCTGCAGCGCAGGGAAGTCGAGGCCTGTGCCGTAGCGGTGCAGGACGGAGACGAAGATGATGACCGTCGCCGCCCCCATGAGGAAGGCGATAAGCCACTCCTCGAGGTGGTCGAGTACTTTGTTGAGCATGGAATTCTCCCGTCACGAAAACGCCCGCCGGACTGGCGGCCGGCGGGCGTTCAAGGGATGGCGGATCAGAGCTTGTTCGGATCGAAGCTGGTGGCTTCGTAGATGGACTTGATCAGATCGCCGCCGATGCGGGATTCCATCTTCTTGTGCACCGGAACCAGCACCTTCTTGAAAGCCAGGCGCTCTTCGGTCGTCGGCACATAGACTTCGGTCTTGCCGGTCTTCTTCACCGCTTCCAGGGCCGCGTCGTTCTCTTCCTTCGCGATCTTGTTGGCGTATTCGGTGGACTCCACCATCGCCTTGTCGAGCTGGGTGCGAACGTCAGCCGGCAGGCCGTCCCAGAACTTCTTGTTCACGATGACCGCGTAACCCAGATAACCGTGGTCGGTGATGGTGAGGTACTTCTGCACCTCATGCATCTTCTGGGTGTAGAGGTTGGAGATCGGGTTCTCGGTGCCATCCACGACGCCGGTCTGCAGCGCCTGGTAGACCTCGGAGAAGGCCATGACCTGCGGCAGCGACTTCAGCTCGCGCATCTGCTCTTCGAGCACCTTGGACGACTGGATGCGCATCTTCTTGCCGCGCAGGTCGTCCGGCTTCTTGATCGGGGTGTTGGCGGAGAAGGACTTGAAGCCGTTGTCCCAGTAGGCCAGGCCCTTGATGCCCTTGGGCTCAAGCTTGGCGAACAACTGCTGGCCGACCGCGCCGTAAGTCACCTTATGCAGCGCTTCGTAATTGTCGAAGATGAAGGGCAGGTCGAAGGCTTCGAATTCGCGCACGCCCAGCGGGCCGAACTTGGCCAGGGAAGGAGCAAGCATCTGGACGGCACCCAGTTGCAGGGCCTCCATTTCTTCCTTGTCCTTGTACAGGGTGCTGTTGGCGTAGACCTCAACCTTCACCGCACCGCTGGTGTACTTCTCGGCAAGCTCCTTGAAGCGTACCGCAGCCTTGCCCTTGGGCGTGTCCTGAGCAACGACGTGGCTGAACTTGATAACAACGGGGTCGGCGGCCATTGCGCCAGCGGAAAGGCCGACAGCGACCAGTCCGAGCAGAAGTGCACGGAGTCTCATGAACTCTCCTCCAATTAATGAAATGTTCGCTTTTTGCTATTGACTGCTTTTTTGATGCCCGCACCGCAGAACGCTGCGAGCACCGGACAACCTGAACGGACGAACAACGCACAGGCATCGTTCGAGTATCCTTTCAGGTTTGTACGCGTCGCTATTGTGGAATACCGCAAGATCGGCCCCGCCCGCCGGACTCCTGAATGAGCCATCCCGACGTCGCGCAGCCGCCTTTGCCGCCGGTCCGGGGCAAGTGGCTGCACATCCTGCCCATCCTCAGCCTGGCGCTGTTCCTCGCCGCCCTCGCCGTTCTGGTATGGCTGACGCGGGAATATGACGCCGACGAGCAGCAGGCCATCCTCATCAACGACGCCCTCTGGATGGAACAGAACCTGCGCTTCCAGCTCGACCGCAACGAAGCGCAACTGCAGCAGATCGGCCCCGAATTGCTGCGCGAAGAGCGCATGTCGGCGCAGACCGAAGCCCAGCTACGCCAGCTGCTGAGCCAGGAGCGCGGACTGGTCCGCATCCTGTGGCTGGACCAGGAAGGCAAACTGCGCGGCGCGCTGCCGCCTGCGGCGGATGAGCACCTGATCGGTGAGGCCGCTGGCGCCCTCTCCTCGGAAACCATCTTCCGCCTTGCCCGCGCGGTCGGCCGCCCGGTTTATGGCCCCGCCTACACGGTGATGGGTGACAAGACGCACTTCGAGGTGGACGTGCCAGCCTGGTCCGACGAGGCCTTCCTCGGCATGGTGGTGGGCGTCTATTCACTGTCGGATCTGGTCGTGCGCGAGCTGCCCTGGTGGTTCTCCGAGCGCTACCGGGTAGCAGTGCTGGATGCAGATGGCCGCGAGATCGCCGCCAAGTCCAAGATCGCTCCGCTGGAAGCCCGCCGCAGCTACAGCATGAATTTCGACCCGCCCGGCCATGGGCTGACACTGCAGATCACGCCCTACAAGGCCGAGACGCGCTGGATTCCAGTGCTGCTGACCGCTTCCATCGTGATGCTGGGCGGCATCGTGGTGTGGAGCTTCTGGCAGGTACGCCGCCAGCTCACCAAGCGGCAGGCGGCGGAACAGGCGCTGCTGGAGGAATCCGCCTACCGCAAGGCGATGGAGGATTCGCTGATCACCGGCCTGCGTGCCCGCGACCTCGAAGGCCGGCTCACCTACGTCAATTCCGCCTTCTGCCGCATGACCGGCTACGACGCCGCCGAACTGCTCGGCCGGCCGCCACCCATGCCCTACTGGGAGCCGGACCACATCGAGCGCCGGCGCGAACTCTACGAACGCATCCAGAACAAGGGCTCCACCCCGGACGGCGTCGAAATCAAGTTCCGCCGCAAGAACGGCGAGCGCCTGGACGTGCTGCTGTTCGAAGCCCCGCTGATCGACGCCCAGGGCCGCCACACCGGCTGGATGGGCTCGGTCCTGGACATCACAGAGCAGAAGCGCGCCCACGCCCTCGCCCACCAGCAGGAAGAACGCCTGCAAGCCACCTCGCGCCTGGTCACCATGGGCGAGATGGCCTCCACGCTGGCGCATGAACTCAACCAGCCGCTGGCCGCCATCGCCAGCTACAACAGCGGCTGCATCAACCGGCTTTCCGCTGGCGAGGTGGACAGCAACGAGCTGCGCGACATCCACGAGAAGCTGGGGCGGCAGGCGCGCCGCGCTGGCGAAATCATCCGCCGGGTGCATGACTTCGTGCGCCGCTCCGAACCGAAGCGCGAACCCCTGGACCTCAACGCGGTGATCCGCGACGCGGTTGGCCTCATCGAAGCCGACGCCCGCAAGCGCCGCATACGCATCTCCACCGAGCTGGCGCCGCGCCTGCCGCAGGTGGCCGCGGACCCGGTGATGATCGAGCAGATCATCGTCAATCTGGTGCGCAACGGCATGGACGCCATGCGGGAAACACCGGCGGGGCACCGCGTCGTCGCCGTCTCCACCCACAGCGGCAATGGCATGGCCAGCGTGCGTGTCGCCGACCGTGGCAGCGGCATCGACGCCGAAACCGCCAGCCACCTGTTCCAGCCTTTCTTCACCACCAAACAGGAAGGAATGGGCATGGGGCTGAACATCTGCCGCTCCATCGCCGAACTACATCATGGCCGCCTGGCTTTTGAGCCTAACCCGGAGGGCGGTACCATCTTCACCCTGTCGCTTCCCATAGACCCCACATGACCCAAGCTTGCGCGCACATCATCGATGACGATGAAGCCATCCGCGATGCCCTGCAATGGCTGTTCAAGACCCGCGGCGTCGCCACCCGCCTGTGGCCGAGCGCCGAAGCCTTCCTGGAAGCCTGGCAGACGGACTGGCCCGGCTGCGTCGTTCTCGACATCCGCATGGACGGCATGAGCGGCCTGGAATGCTTCGAGGCCCTGCTGAGCCGCGGCAACCGCCTGCCGGTGATCTTCGTCACCGGCCATGGCGACGTGCCGATGGCGGTGGCCGCGCTGAAGAAAGGGGCCTACCACTTCATCGAAAAGCCCTTCAACGACAACGACCTGGTGGATCTCGTCGAGCAGGCGCTGGCGCATGACAACGAGAACCGCCAGGCTGCCGCCGACCGCGGCACCGTCGAAGCACGGCTGGCCACGCTGACCGCACGCGAGCGCGAAGTGATGGATCTCATCCTCGAAGGCAAATTCAACAAGGTGATCGCCGACGAACTGGCGATCTCCATGCGCACGGTGGAAGCCCACCGCTCCCGCGTGTTCGACAAGATGAAGGTGCGCTCCGCGGTGGAGCTGGCGCAGATGCTGACCGCCCTGCGCTGAGCCGCTCAGCGCACCGGCCTGGCAGCCCCCCCGGGCAACCAATCGATGGCGACGGCGCTCTCACCCGCCGCCGCAGCGAATTCCGCCGCCACGCCGATGCCGCCCACCCAGGCGGCGACGCCATCCACCCGCAGCACCGGCAGACTCCCCCGCTGCCAAGCGGGAATGCCGGCTTCCTGACACAGGTTCTTGAATGTGCGGCTGGGGCGCCCAACGGACAGGCGTAGCCGCATTCCCGGCCAACGGGGTGACAACAGCAGTTCGCCCGCCGCATGCAGCTTCGCGACCGAAAGACCTGCTTCGCTCACCTCGGAAAAGCGCAGCGTGCCACCCAGCCAAGACAACTCGGCCTCACCCTTCCAGACGCGCGCAGCGGCATGGGCCAGCGGCAGCCCCGGCTCCAGCCAGACCTGGTCGCGGTAGCAGCAGCAATCGATCTCGCCCAGCGATGCACGGAAGGAGCGCGCTGGATCGACGCTCCGCAACTGCCGGATCGCCTCCAGCAAGCGCGCCCGCGCCGGCATCTCCGCCCCCAGGCGACAAGCCTGCCAGCGCAACAGATTGGCGCAGCGGGTTTCACTCAGCTGAAGCAGCCGGCTGCGGACCAAAGCTTGGCCACCGCATGCCGCCTCGTCCATCGCGGCAAGCTCGTCCAGCAGCTCACTTGCCTCACGGAAATTGACGGCCGCGCGGGCCAAGGTGCTGGCCGCGCCGGGGAAGCCCACCTCTATCGCCGGAATCAGCCGATGGCGCAAGTCATTGCGGGCGTAGCGATGATCCTCGTTGCTCTCGTCCTCTACCCACTGCAATGCATGCTGGTGGGCATAGGCCTCGATCTCCGCACGGCGGCTATCGAGCAAGGGGCGCAGTCGCCCCGGCGTTGCTGCAGACGGCAGCTCCAGCGCGGCCATGCCGGCGGCGCCGCGCACACCAGCACCACGCAACAGGCGGAACAGCACGGTTTCAGCCTGATCGTCGGCATGGTGGCCGAACACCAGCCAATCGCAATCGCTGGCCGCCAGCACTCGATGCCGCACGCGCCGCGCCGCCGCCTCCAGTCCGGCCGGATCGTCGCGCGGCACCTCGACCCAGTGTATCGCCAGCGGCACCTCGGCGGCTTGGCAGATCTGGCGGCAGAAATCCGCCCAGGCGTCGGCATTCGGGCTGAGGCCGTGGTGCACATGCACCGCCGTCAGCTGAAAAGACAAACGGGCCCGCAGGCCCGTCAGGATGTGAAGCAGAACGCGGGAATCCACCCCGCCGGACAGGGCGCAGCACAGCGTGCTCTCCGCCCCGACGCCCGCCTGCACCAAGGCCCGCAGCACCTGCGCGGGCAAGGGAGAAACGGCCGTCATCGCCCTGGCCGCACTCAGGCGGCCTGCTGTTCCTTGAAGCGCCCGTAACCCATCAAGCGCTCCAGGCGCTGTTCGATCAGCTCCACCGGCGACAGCGAATCGACCTGCCGCAGCGCCTCGCCCAGCGCCCGCTTCAGGCTCTGCGCCATGGCGCGGTGATCGCGATGGGCACCGCCCACCGGCTCGTTGATGATCTTGTCGATCAGCCCCAGCGACTTCAGCCGCGCCGCGGTGATGCCCATGGTTTCGGCCGCCTCGGAAGCCTTCTCCGCGCTCTTCCACAGGATGGAGGCGCAACCTTCCGGCGAGATCACCGAGTAGGTGGAGTACTGCAGCATCATCGTCTGGTCGCCCACCGCGATCGCCAGTGCGCCGCCGGAACCGCCCTCGCCGATCACGGTGCAGATCAGCGGCACCTTGAGTTCGGCCATCACGTACAGGTTGTGGCCGATCGCCTCCGACTGGCCGCGCTCCTCGGCACCGATGCCCGGATAGGCACCCGGGGTGTCGACGAAGGTGAACACCGGCAGGCCGAACTTCTCCGCCAGCTTCATCAGGCGCATCGCCTTGCGATAGCCCTCGGGACGCGGCATGCCGAAGTTGCGGGCGATCTTTTCCTTGGTGTCGCGGCCCTTCTGGTGGCCGATCACCATGCAGCTCTGGCCGTTGAAGCGCGCCAGGCCACCGACGATGGCCTTGTCGTCCGCGAAGGCGCGGTCGCCATGCAGCTCTTCGAAGTCGGTGAAGATATGCTGTGCGTAATCCAGCGTGTAGGGGCGTTGCGGATGGCGCGCCACCTGGGCGATCTGCCACGGCGTGAGCTTGGCGTACAGCTCCTTGGTCAGCGCCTGGCTTTTTGCCTCCAGGCGCGCGATCTCTTCGGAGATATCGACAGCGGAATCGTCCTGCACGAAACGCAGTTGCTCGATCTTTCCCTCGAGCTCGGCGATCGGTTGTTCGAAATCCAGAAAGGTGGTCTTCATCTGACCTTTCCCAGCAAGAAAGTCGGCCATTGTAACCTGCCGTTGCCGCGCGCCGGTGTAACACGGCAGCGCGCGGCAAACCGGCATGCGGCGCTTACTGGGCCGACTCGTTCGCGCTGCGGCGCAGGCTGAGCCAGACCGACACGGCGAGAATCACCGCCACCACACCCAGCGACACGAAGATCGGGATCTTGAACCACTCCACGATCAGCATCTTCACGCCGATGAAGATCAGGATCACCGCCAGACCGTACTTGAGCAGCGAGAAGCGGTTGCCCAGATCGGCCAGCAGGAAGTACATCGCCCGCAGACCAAGGATGGCGAAGATGTTGGAAGTCAGCACGATGAAAGGGTCGGCGGTGATGGCGAAGATCGCCGGGATGCTGTCCACCGCGAACACCACGTCCGAGATCTCCACCAGCACCAGCGCCAGCAACAGCGGCGTGGCGTAGCGCACACCGTCGCGCATCACGAAGAAGCGCTCGCCCTCGAGCGTCGGCGTAACCGGATAGTGGTTGCGGATGAAGCGGACGATGGGATTGCTCGCCAGATCGGGATCGTGATCCGCCAGCCACAACATCTTGGCCCCGGTCACCACCAGGAAGGCGCCGAAGATGTAGAGAATCCAGTGGAACTCGCTGATCAGCCAGCTACCAGCGAAGATCATGCCGGTACGCAGCACGATGGCGCCGACGATGCCGTACAGCAGCACACGGCGCTGCAGCTCCACCGGCACCGAGAAGAAGCCGAAGATCAGCATCCAGACGAAGACGTTGTCCACCGCCAGCGACTTCTCCAGCAGGTAGCCGGTGAAGAACTCCATCGCCTTCTGGTTGGCCAGCGCGCGACCGGCCTCGGCGTCCAGGTACCACCACAGGCCGGCATTGAAAAGCAGCGCCACGCACACCCAGGCGATGGACCAGCCGGCGGCCTCCTTCAGCGACACCTTGTGCTGGTGCCCGCCCTTGAAGAGGAACAGGTCCACCGCCAGCATCACCAGCACCACGACGGCAAACACCGCCCACATCCACCACGTTCCTATCGATTCCATGAACCACCTCGACGAAAGAAAAAACGGCCGGGTCCGGAGGACACAGGCCGTTTTCGTCGAAGGAGTTACGGATCGACGCGCGCACCTTGCCCTACGGCAAGGTCTTGCTCGCAACCAACCACGTTGCCCACAGTACCGGGGGACCGCGAAACTGGCGCGGCGCCACCGTGATGACGATACTGCAGCGAAAAGCTACTCCCCTTGAACGGGCGGGAGTGTAGCGCCACAGCCCCAGGCGCCGTCAAGAGCTATCCTGCCCGAACGGTGACAGAGAAAAGCGGATACGGCATGATGCTTGCACCTCTCACAACACAAAGGAGCTGCGGGATACATCCGTCCCGCCCCATGAGTAGTCGAAGTTTGCCCTCTGCGGCACATATTCCGGCCTTTTCCCTGGCCAGCGTTCCGGCACATGCCGACGCCTCTCCCGCCCCCATCGCGGCCTCCGCGGAATCCTCCGATTCCGACACGCTGGGGCGATGTAGCTCCCGCAAGACCTCTGCGATTTTTCCCTGCGACGGCCTTCGGCCCGCGCGTTTCCTCGCGCAGCCACCTCATCCCGTCGGCGCTCCCGCCATGCATCGTGCCTCAGCATTCCGCCGCACCTCCGGTGCGCCTGCGGCCAGCCATGCCCTGAAGCCTTACTTCGGATAATCACAGATGGAAATCGTATTTCTCGTCGTCCTCGTCATCCTGAACGGGGTCTTCGCCATGTCCGAGATTGCGCTGGTCACCGCGCGCAGGGCACGGCTGGCAAAACGCGCGGAAGAAGGCGACGCCGCTGCCGCGGTGGCGATGAAGCTGGGTGAAGACCCCACCCGCTTCCTCTCCACCATCCAGATCGGCATCACCTCCATCGGCATCCTCAACGGTATCGTCGGTGAGGCGGCGCTCGCCAAGCCGCTGGCGGTCTGGCTGCAGGAATTCGGACTGCCCCAGCGACCCAGTGAAATCGGCTCCACCATCCTGGTGGTGCTGGTGATCACTTACATCTCCATCGTCGTTGGCGAACTGGTACCCAAGCGCATCGGCCAGATCTCGCCGGAAGGCATTGCACGCCTGGTCGCCCGGCCGATGAACGCGCTGGCCATCGTCTCCCGACCGTTCGTGATCCTGCTCTCCATCTCCACCGACACCCTGCTCCGCCTGCTCGGCAAACGCGATCAAGGCGGCCCCAGCGTGACCGAGGAAGAGATCCACGCCATGCTGGAAGAAGGCTCCGAAGCCGGCGTGATCGAAAAGCACGAGCACGAGATGGTGCGCAATGTGTTCCGCCTGGACGACCGCCAGATCGGCTCGTTAATGGTGCCGCGCGCCGACCTCCTGTGGCTGGACCTCAACCATCCGCTGGACGCCAACCTGGCGCGGGTCGCCGAATCCGAGCATTCCCGCTTCCCGGTGTGCCGTGGCGGGCTGGACAACATCGTCGGCGTGGTCGCCGCCAAGCAGCTGTTCAACCAGACGCTGCGCGGCGGCACGATAGACCTGTCCTCGCAGCTGCAGCCGGCGGTCTATGTACCCGAGTCCCTGACCGGCATGGAGCTGCTGGACCAGTTCCGTACCTCCGGTACTCACATGATGTTCGTCATCGACGAATACGGCGAAGTACTGGGCATGGTGACGCTGCAGGACGTGCTGGAAGCGGTAACCGGCGAATTCCGCCCGCACAATCTGGAAGACGCCTGGGCGGTGCAGCGCGAGGACGGCTCCTGGCTGCTGGACGGACTGATTCCGCTGCCCGAGCTCAAGGACAGGCTGGAACTGAAGACGGTGCCGGAGGAAGAGAAGGGCCGCTATCACACCCTCTCCGGCATGGTCCTGTGGCTGCTCGGCCGCCTGCCGCGCACCGGTGACATCACCATCTGGGAGCAATGGCGCCTGGAAGTGGTGGACATGGACGGCAAGCGCATCGACAAGATCCTCGCCAGCCGCCTGCCCGAGCTGGAATCCGGCGCGGAAGAATCCTCTCCGACCAGCGAAAGCTGAGTCTGCCGGGGCCACCCACCAAATCCTTAATATTTCCTTAAAACGGGGATGACGCCGCCGTCATCCCCGCGGTATAGTTTTGGGCAAATAAAACGATAGCGCGGGCCGGCCCACCCCTGGGGCGATACCGGACCCTGCCCATCCAGCCCCTTCCGCATCATGCCGCCAACGGACCGACAACCGGCCCAGACGCGGCACGCCTTCGGCGCCACCGGAGCGGCTGGAACGCGCCGCTGCGGCCCTTGCCCGCCCGCGGCTCCACCCATGCAAGCGTGGAGGGGCAACCCGATGCCGACACCCGAAACCACAGGCACCCGGCCCGAGAGCCGGCCCTGGCATGCGCTGGATGCCGAAACAGTCCAGCAGCATCTGCAAACCTCAGCCAGCAATGGTCTGAGCTCCGACGAGATACGCCGCCGCCTCGCAGCCTACGGCCACAACCGCCTGGCGCCACCCAAGCGGCGCGGGCCGCTGCTGCGCCTGCTGATGCAGTTCCACAACGTGCTGCTCTACGTGATGCTGGCCGCCGCCGCCATCACCGCCATGCTCGGCCACTGGGTGGATACCTCGGTGCTGCTTGCCGCGGTCTTCATCAACGCCGTCATCAGCTTCATTCAGGAAGGGCGGGCGGAGGCCGCGCTGGATGCCATACGCGGCCTGCTGTCGCCACGAGCCACGGTAATACGCGCCGGCCAGAAGCAGGAAATTGACGCCGCCAACCTGGTACCGGGCGACATCGTCGTCCTCGTCTCCGGCGACCGTGTTCCGGCCGACCTGCGCCTGGTGTCCAGCCGCGAGCTGCGCGTCGAGGAAGCCGCGCTGACCGGCGAATCGCTACCGGCGGAGAAAAGCACCGAGGCGATCGCCGCCGATGCGCCTCTGGGCGACCGTTACGGCATGGCGTATTCCGGCACGCTGGTGGTCTATGGCCAGGCGACCGGTGTCGTCGTCGCCACCGGCAGCGCCACCGAGCTCGGCCGCATCAACGAGCTCATCAGCGGCATCCGCAGCCTCAGCACCCCGCTGCTGCGGCAGATCGACCACTTCGGCCGCCTGCTCGCCATCGCCATCCTGACCATCGCCGCCCTCACCTTCCTCATCGGCACGCTGGGCCGCGGCCATCCGGCGGCGGAAATGTTCATGATGGTGGTCGCCCTCACCGCCTCCGCGATCCCCGAGGGCCTGCCGGCGATCATGACCGTCACCCTTGCGCTGGGCGTGCAGCGCATGGCGCGCCACAGCGCCATCGTGCGCCGCCTGCCGGCGGTGGAAACCCTGGGCTCGGTCACCGTGATCTGCTCAGACAAGACCGGCACCCTCACCCGCAACGAGATGACGGTGCAGCGCATCGTCTGCGCCGGTCATGTCCATGACGTGGGCGGCGTCGGCTATGCGCCGGTGGGCGACTTCAGCGTCGACGGCAAGCAAGTGGACGCCGCCCGCCACCCGGTGCTGGCCGAGGCCATCCGCACCGGCCTGCTGTGCAACGACGCCCGACTGGTCGACGAAGAGGGCACCTGGCGAGTGGAGGGCGACCCGACCGAAGGCGCGCTGCTGGTCATGGGCCGTAAGGCCGGCATGGAGGAAAGTGGAGAAGCAGCCATGCTGCCGCGCATCGACTGCATCCCTTTCGAATCCGAACACCGTTTCATGGCCACCCTGCACCGGGTCGGCACCGATGAAAACCTCATCTTTGTGAAGGGCGCGCCAGAGCGCATCCTGGACATCTGCAGCCGGCAAGCGGGGCTGCAGGGCGAAAGCCCGCTGGATGCCGATTACTGGCGCCGCATGGCGACCGATACCGCCACCCAGGGGCTGCGCCTTCTGGCACTGGCGCGCAAACGCGTCCCGCCCCTGGCCGACCCGCTGCGCATGGACGACGTCGCCGAAGGCTATACCCTGCTCGCCCTGGTCGGCATCATCGACCCGCCACGTGAGGAGGCCATCCAGGCGGTTGCCGAATGCCACCGCGCCGGCATCCGGGTGAAGATGATCACCGGCGACCATGCGGACACCGCCCGCTCCATCGGCGCCCAGCTGGCGATAGGCGTGGGCAAGCCGGCGATCACCGGCGCCGAGGTCGCGGTGATGGATGAAGCAGAGCTGCGCCGGGTGGCGATGGAGGTCGACGTCTTCGCCCGCGCCAGCCCGGAGCACAAGCTGCGGCTGGTACAGGCGCTGCAGGAAGACGGCCAAGTCGTCGCCATGACCGGCGACGGCGTGAACGATGCGCCAGCGCTGAAGCGCGCCGACATCGGCATCGCCATGGGCCGCAAAGGCACCGAGGCGGCCAAGGAATCCGCCGACGTCGTCCTCGCCGACGACAACTTCGCCACCATCGCCACAGCAGTACGCGAAGGCCGGGCGGTCTATGACAACCTGAAGAAGTTCATCCTCTTCATGCTGCCCACCAATGGCGGCCAGACTCTGGTCGTCATCGCCGCCATCCTGTTCGAATTCACCCTGCCGCTGACACCGGCGCAGGTGCTGTGGGTAAACATGGTCACCTCCAGCTGCCTGGGCCTCGCGCTGGCCTTCGAGCCTGGCGAGAAGGACCTGATGCGCCGCCATCCGCGGCCGCCGGGGGAAGCGCTGCTATCCGGCTTCTTCATCTGGCGCGTCGTTCTGGTCTCCACCCTGATGATGACTGGGGCGCTGGGCCTCTTCCTGTGGGAACTGGAAAGCGGCACCAGCATCGAGACGGCGCGCACCATGGCGGTCAACGCCATCGTCGTCAGCGAGATGTTCTACCTGCTCAACAGCCGCTTCGTCTTCGCCCCGGTGCTGACGCGCAAGGGCCTGTTCGGCAATCCCTATGTGCTGGTCGCCATCGCCGCCTGCATCCCCCTGCAGCTACTGTATACGCATACCGCTCCGATGCAGGCCACCTTCGGCTCGGCCGATCTCAGCCTGGTGGAATGGAGCAAGGTCATCGCCGCCGGCCTGCTGGTCTTCTGCGTTGCCGAACTGGAGAAATGGATACTGCGCAGCAATGGCCTTGCCGCCCGCCTCACTCATCACTGAAGTCTGAAACAGGAGAACGACATGTCCCAACAACAAGACCGGACCACCGACCTGCCCAAACGCCTGCTGCTCTGCACCGACCTCAGCGCCCGCTGCGACCGCGCGCTGGACCGCGCCGCCCTCCTCGCCCAGAGCTGGAGCGCAGAACTGGTCGCCCTCAACGTGCTGGAGCCGCAGCAGGCGCCCGACCTACTGCTGCGCCCGCAGGAAGACGAGAGCGACTCCGAGCGCGAGCAGGCCGCATTCCGCCAGCTCAAGCAGGACCTCGGTCACAGCGAGGTCAGCCTGCGCATCCGCATCGCCCGCGGCGACGCCCTAGACGCCATCCACGCCACCGCGGAGCAGGAAGGCTGCGGCCTCATCGTCACCGGCCTCGCCCGCAACGAAACCTTTGGCCGGTTCCTGCTCGGCTCCACCGTGCAGCGCCTGGCGCGCAAGACCAATCCGCCGCTGCTGGTGGTACGGGAGCGGCCGCATGCGCCCTACCAGCGGATCGTCGTGGCGAGCGATTTTTCCAGCTCGTCCCGCCATGCACTGCTCGCCGCCCTGCGCCTATTCCCCGGCACGCCGCTGACGCTCTACCACGCTTTCCAGGTGCCAATGAGCGCCATCGCCGACCGCATCGACTACCGGGAACTCGCCCGCGAAATCGAAACTGGTGCCTGCGCGCAGTTTCTCGATAGCTGCGGACTGACGGCCGAGGCGCGCGCGCTACTGGACGTCACCATAGAACACCAGCCGCTGGAAACCGGCCTAGCCCATTACGTTCGCGACCAATCGGCAGACCTCGTGGTGCTCGGCACCCACGGCAGCAGCGGCCTCACCGCGCTCCTGCTCGGCAGCGCCGCGGAACGCCTGCTCGAATGGCTGCCCTGCGACACCCTCATCGTGCGCGAGCCCAAGGAAAGCTGAGCCGGTAGCGCCAGGCTGGAAACAAAAAAGGGAGGCTCAGCCTCCCTTTTTCACGTTGCTGACCCAGCCCTGCTCAGCTGTGCCCGGAACGGCCGGTATGCGCCGGAATCGGCGGCGCAAAACGCTGTAGCACATAGCCAGTCATGCCCTTGGCGAGTTCCTCTTCGCCAAAGAAGACCTGGCCTATCTTCTCCTTCACCAGCAGCACCGCCTCTTCCTCATTGTGAGTGCGCAGCACCACCTCGATGCCAGGGTTCAATGTCTTCGCGGTTTCCGCCATCTGGCGCACGTTAAGCGTGTCCGGCGTCGCCACCACCAGCATTGCCGCATGGGCGATATGCGCCTGGATCAGCACCGCCGGCTCCGCCGCGTCACCCGACACCGCGATAGCACCCTGCTTGCGCAGATCCTCGACCCGCTCGCGGTTCTGCTCGACGATCACATAGGGAATGCTGCGAGCATCCAGCGCCTGGGCGATACGCCGCCCCACGCGGCCGTAGCCGACCAGTACCACCTGCCCTTCCAGATACTTGCGCTCGGTGCTCATCGGCAGCTCGGCCATCGGATCCTGTCGCTGCTCCAGCTTGCGCGCCAGCTCCGAACGCTTCAGCACCCAATTGCGCAGCGGCGCAACCGCGGCGAAAACGAAGGGATTGACCGCAATCGAGATCAGCGCCCCAGCCAGGATCAGGCTCTGCCCTTCCGCCGGCAGCAGCCCCAGGTGCATGCCCAGCCCAGCCAGGATGAAGGAGAACTCGCCGATCTGCGCCAGACTGGCCGCAACAGTGAAAGCCGTGTTCAGCGGATAGCGGAAGGCCAGCACCAGCAGCGCCGCCGCGATCGACTTGCCGATGATGATGATCGCCACCACACCCAGCACATGCACCGGCTCCTCGACCAGCACCTTGGGGTCGAACAGCATGCCTACCGAAACGAAGAACAGCACCGCGAAGGCGTCGCGCAGCGGCAGCGACTCTTCCGCCGCGCGGTGGCTGAACTCCGACTCCCGCATCACCATGCCGGCAAAGAAAGCGCCCAGCGCGAAAGACACACCGAACAGCTCAGCCGCCCCGAAAGCGATGCTGACCGCCGCCGCCACTACCGACAGGGTGAACAGCTCGCGCGAACCGGTGCGCGCCACCTGCCACAGCAGCCAAGGCAGCACACGGCGCCCAGCCAGCAACATCAGCGCGATGAAGGCCGCCACCTGCAGCAGCGTCTGGCCAATGGTGCGCCACAACGGCACGTCCGCCGACGCCGTCGAGTGGCCGCCCAGCACGCCAGCCAGCGGCGGCAGCAACACCAGCACCAGCACCATCGCCAAGTCCTCGACCACCAGCCAGCCGACGGCGATGCGCCCGTTCATCGACTCCAGCACGCCGCGCGCTTCCAGCGCCTTCAGCAGCACCACCGTACTCGCTACCGACAGGGACAAGCCGAACACCAGGCCGGCCCCCAGGCTCCAGTCCCACCACCACGCCATGCCCATGCCGAGCACGGTCGCCACCGCCATCTGCACCACCGCGCCGGGCAAGGCAATGCGGCGCACCGCCAGCAGATCGTCCAGCGAGAAATGCAGGCCGACGCCGAACATCAGCAGCATCACGCCGATTTCCGACAACTGGGACGCAATACCCACGTCGGCAACGAAACCCGGCGTTGCCGGCCCGATGCAGATACCTGCCATCAAATAGCCGACCAAGGCCGGAAGTTTCAGCCTTTCGGCAACGAACCCGAGGATCAACGCCAGGCCGAAACCCGCAGCCAGCGTGGTGATCAGGGATATGTTGTGTTCCATTCAGTCGCTTCCCCAATGTTGTGATTACCTACGCCAGGACACGACGAGGGCATGAATGCCAAATCGGCATCCATGCCGCAGGAGAACCAAGCTCCCATAGGACCAAATTCTGGGTTCCCATCACTGCCACAGCGACATTGCCGGAAGCCGGAATATCGGATGGCAGGGGAGAACAAACGCGGCACCTCGGCACGGAAAGAGCCCGGCCCAGCCTGACGAGAAGCGAGTCCGAAGACCCGGCTTCATGCCGCTCGAATCGCCTATCGACGCTACGTGGATCAAGCCGCCCGCCCTGACCGGCCTTCCCCCGGCCACGGCGACGCGCCTCATGCATCCTGGCGATGATTTCCAGACAATATCACCCCGAAAATGGTTCGCACAAAAATTGCTTCAGGCGAACCCGACAGCCCGGATGAGATATCGCCGCGCTACAAACGGGCGGCGCAACTTCTCCGCCCGCTCAAACAAAAAGGCGGAAGCCCTGGGGCCTCCGCCTTTTTTCATCCAGCAAGACTGACCGTCGGCATCAATCGTTGTTGAAGACGCCGAGCAGGTGCAGCAGGCTGGTGAAGAGGTTGTAGATCGAGACGTACAGCGTCACCGTCGCCATGATGTAGTTGGTTTCGCCACCATGGATGATGTTGCTGGTTTCGTACAGGATCAGGCCGGACATCAGCAGCACGAACATCGCCGACACCGCCAGTGACAGACCCGGCATGTTGAAGAACACCGCGCCCAGGCCCGCCAGGAAGGCAACCAGGATGCCCACCATCAGGAAACCACCCATGAAGGAGAAGTCCTTTCGGGTGGTCAGCGCATAGGCGGACAGGCCGAGGAAAATCGCCGCGGTGCCGCCCATCGCCTGCATCACGACCATGCTGCCGTTGGGCAGGGACAGATAGGCGGACAGGATCGGCCCGAGGGTGTAACCCATGAAGCCGGTGAGCGCGAACACGCACAGCACGCCGAGGCTGCTGTTGCGGAACTTGGTCGTCAGGAACAGCAGACCGAAGTAACCGACCAGCGTGATGATCAGGCCGGGGTGGGGCAGCTGAAGTGCAAGCGACGCGCCGGCAACCACCGCGGAAAAAGCCAGCGTGGCTGCGAGCAGCATGTAGGTGTTGCGGATGACCTTGTTCGTCGAAACGACGGCGGCTTCGCCGCGGGTCATCGGAGTTGCCATACGGTTTTCCATGGCGGGAGTACCTCCTGTTCGAATTTGAGGCCCTCAGTCTAGCTGAGAGGCCTCTGCCGGAAAATATGATTCAGAAAACATTAACGATACGCTCAGGCCCCACTGGAGACCAGCGCCGGCGCGCGCACCCTGTCACCCCGCTGATGCCGCCGCAGCCGCTGTGCCAGCACACGGGCGACGCGGTCCGCCGCTTCATCCACCGCCGAGCGTACATCGATCTGGGTAATCGCAAAAACCACGTCCGGCAGGTTGCGCAGGCGCAATTGAACCACGCAACGCTTGTCCGAACCGCCGCGCGGGCCGTTCACATCTGCAACCTTGATGCGGGCCCACTGGATGTGATCGCGGAAGCGACCGATCGCAAAACGCATCCGCCGCGCCACATAATCCCGCATTCCGGAGGTTTCGTCGAAACCGTCACAGTGCAGATCGATTCGCATGGGAAGCTCCTATAAGTCTGATGCAGTTGCCAACAGGCCGAAAAACCTGTCGGATGCTAGGGTCTCAGACTGTTCGGCAAAACCCAGGTTCAACAGAATCTTTATCCGTTTTCATCGAACTTTAAGAAATTGCTCAACTACAAGCAGCTTCATCATTTCTGGAACGTGGCACGGGCCGGCGGCATCGTGCGCGCGAGCGAACGCTCTGGCCTGGCACCGCAGACCCTTTCCGGCCAGATCGCCGCGCTCGAAAGCACGCTCGGCGTATCGCTGTTTCGTCGCCAGGGCCGGCGCCTGGCACTCACCGAAACCGGGCAGATGGTGCTTGGCTATGCGGAGGAGATCTTCCGGCTCGGCAGCGAACTCGAGGAGGCGTTGAGCAACCGCTCCACCGGCTGCGCGATACCTTTTCGCGTCGGCATTGCGGACGTGGTTCCCAAGGCCATCGCCTATCTGCTGCTGGCGCCGTCCATGTCGCTACCCGATCCGCTGCGCATCATCTGCCGCGAAGGCAAGCTGGACGGTTTGCTGGGCGAACTCGCCATACACAAGCTGGACGTGGTACTGGCCGACTCGCCGATGCCGGCCAATGCCGACGTGCGCGGCTACAGCCACAAGCTGGGTGAATCCTCTCTCAGCTTTTTTGCCTCCCCAACCCTGGCGGCGACATTGAACGGCCCCTTCCCGGCCTGCCTCAACGGCGCGCCCATGCTGCTTCCCGGCATGGAAGCCGCGCTGCGCGGTCCGTTGATGCGCTGGCTGGAAACACAGCGGGTAACGCCACGCATCGTCGGCGAATTCGACGACAGCGCCTTGATGCTGGCTTTCGGCGAAGCTGGAGTCGGCCTGTTCCCCACCGCCTCCCTGCTCGCGGAGCAGATCTGCCGCAAGCACGACCTGCAACGCCTAGGCGAAACCAGCGAAGTCACCGAATCCTTCTACGCGATCTCGGTGGAGCGGCGGCTGACGCATCCGGCAGTGCTCGCCATCGGCTCCGCCACGCCTGCGCTGGAACGCGAGCAGACCATGGCCGAGCCCAAGCCGCAAAACGGCAAACGCAGCCCGCTCTGACAGCGGCATACGTCGAGCGCACGAAAGCAAAAAATGTGGGGATAACCTGGTGCCGGGAGAGGGACTCGAACCCTCACACTGTTGCCAGCGGCGGATTTTGAATCCGCTGCGTCTACCGATTCCGCCATCCCGGCAAGGGATCGACAGGCTGAAAGCCTGCCGCGGAGACTGGCCGGGCGCTTACCGCCTGGCCTTGTTTTCGCTGCAAAGCCGGCAATGGTAGAATTGCCGGTTCCGCCCGGGGTGGTCACAAGGAGTGCCGCCGGTTGCGAAGGCGCGCATTATCCTCGAATCCCCCCTCCCGCAGCAAGCAAGATGTCTCTAACGCTTAACGACTTCGATTATTTCCTTCCACCGGAGCTGATTGCACAAGCTCCGCTGGCCACGCGCAGCGCGAGCCGCCTGCTCGAAGTGCGGCGCGAAGATCGGGTTGATCGCAGCTTTTCCGAGCTGCCTCAGCTGGCTCGTCCGGGCGACCTCTTCGTCTTCAACGACACCCGCGTCATCCATGCCCGCCTGCACGGCAGCAAGACAACCGGCGGACAAGTCGAAGTACTGATCGAGCGCGCGGTCGGCCCGCATGAGGCCCTGGCGCAGATCCGCGCCAGCAAGTCGCCCAAGCCCGGCAGCCGCCTGCGCCTCGCGGACGCCTTCGATGTCGAAGTCCTCGGCCGCAGCGGCGAGTTCTATCACCTGCGCTTCCCGGCAGAGCAGGCGCTGTTCGATCTGCTGGAGCAGCATGGCAGCCTGCCTCTGCCCCCTTATATAGAACGCAAGCCGGGCGGAGACGACGAGGCCCGCTACCAGACCGTGTTCGCCCGCCACCCTGGTTCGGTCGCCGCCCCCACCGCCGGTCTGCATTTCGACGATGCCGTGCTGGCCGAACTGAAGGCCAAAGGGGCTGATTTCGCCTGGCTGACCCTGCACGTGGGCGCCGGCACTTTCCAGCCGGTGCGGGTGGACGACCTCTCCGAGCACCGCATGCACCGCGAGCACTACCTGATCCCGCAGGAAACCGCCGAGGCAATTTCCCGCACCAAGGCGGCCGGCGGAAGGGTGATCGCGGTGGGCACCACCTCGCTGCGTGCCCTGGAGGGCGCGGCGCAGGGCGGCGAACTGCGCGCCGGCGCGGCGGAGACCGAAATCTTCATCCTGCCCGGCTTCCGCTTCCGGGTTGCCGATGCGCTGATCACCAACTTCCACCTGCCGAAATCCACCCTGTTGATGCTGGTTTCGGCCTTCGCCGGTATGGAACCCATCCGCAGCGCCTATGCCCACGCCGTCGCCGAACGCTACCGCTTCTTCAGCTACGGCGACGCCATGTTCCTGAGCCGCAACGATGAACTTTGACCTCCTCGCCAGCGACGGCAACGCCCGCCGCGGCCGCCTCACGCTCGCCCACGGCACGGTGGAAACGCCGGTTTTCATGCCGGTCGGCACCTACGGCACCGTGAAGGCGATGACGCCGGCCGCGCTCAACGACATCGGCGCCAGCATCTGCCTGGGCAACACCTTCCACCTGTGGCTGCGCCCGGGACTGGAAGTGGTCGCCGCCCACGGCGGGCTGCACCGCTTCATGGGCTGGGACAAGCCCATCCTCACCGATTCCGGCGGCTTCCAGGTCTTCAGCCTGGGCGCGTTGCGCAAGATCAACGAGGAAGGCGTGAAGTTCGCCAGCCCGATCGACGGCGCCCGCCTGTTCCTCACGCCGGAGATCTCCATGCAGATCCAGCACACGCTGAACTCCGACGTGGTAATGATCTTCGATGAGTGCACACCCTATCCCGCCACCCGGGACGAAGCCGCCAAGTCGATGCGCCTGTCCCAGCGCTGGGCACGACGCTCCCGCGACGAATTTGACCGTCTGGGCAATACGAACGCCCTCTTCGGCATCGTGCAGGGCGGCATGTACGAGGATCTGCGGGACGAGTCTCTGGCGGCGCTGCGGGAAATCGGCTTTGACGGCTTCGCCATCGGCGGCCTGTCGGTGGGCGAGCCCAAGGACGACATGGCGCGCATCCTGGCGCACACCGCGCCGCGCCTACCGCAGGAAAAGCCACGCTATCTGATGGGCGTCGGTACCCCGGAAGACATCGTGGCCGGCGTGGCGGCCGGCATCGACATGTTCGACTGCGTGATGCCCACCCGCAACGCCCGCAACGGCTGGCTGTTCACCCGCTACGGCGATCTGAAGATCAAGAACGCGGTGCACAAGGCGGATCCCCGGCCACTGGACCCGAGCTGCGACTGCTACGCCTGCCAGAACTTCAGCCGCGCCTACCTGCACCACCTGCATCGCACCGGGGAAATCCTCGGCAGCATGCTCAACACCATCCACAACCTGCGCTACTACCAGGTGCTGACCGCGGAAATTCGGGAAGCCATCGCCGCCGGTGACTTCGCCGGCTTCCGCCAGCGCTTCGCGGCGGAGCGCGCACGCGGCACCGCCGCCTGAGCAGGCCGCGGCCTACACGCCGCGGTCGTGGAAAGCCTCGCGGATTTCGTCCAGGAACTCGCTCAAACCGTCCGGATGCAGGCCAAGTTCATTCAGGGCTTCGCCGCCGACGCGATACCACACCCGGTTCTCGGTGCCGTTGATGCCGTGGTGGCAGTGGATGGCCAGTTGCAGGATGGCGACCACGGTACGCACCGCGCCCAGTTCCTCACGCGGAATCTCGTAGTGATGCAGGATGGCCTGGGCGACAAAGTCAGGCAGCCGCCAGTGCCGCGCCACCAGATAGCCGATGGTGCAGTGATCGACATTGAAACGCTGATCCTCATCCTTGACGCTGGGCAGATCGAAGCTGCCACTGGAGAGCAGACCGGCGGCGTAATCCGGGAAGCGCTGCATCAGCACCGGCACGCCGCACTCCAGGAAGATCCCCGCCATGTATGCCTGGTCAGGGAAAACATTGCACACCGACACCCTGTCCTCGGCGATCAGCGCCGCCAGCTGGGCGATCTCCCGGGAGCGCGTCCAGAAGCGGTGGAGAATCGCCTTGCTGCCTTCGGGAATCTTGGCTGACAGCGCAACCGCGCGCGCCAGGTTGATGGTCTGCTTCAAACCCAGCCGCACCAGCACCTGCTCCAGGTTGTCCGGTACCCGGCCGCGGGAGAACAGCGGGCTGCAGGCCACCTTGAACAGCATCGCGGCGATTGCTGCATCGCGCGAAATCAGCGCGGCCAGGGAAGCGGCGTCGTACTCCCCATCCTGCAGGCGCGCGGTCAGCTCGACCAATATATCCGGCTGCGGCGGAATGCGAATTCCCCGCCCCACCAGTTCCTGCAGCGCCATTTCTTCGTCGATCACCGCTTACGCTCCGAAACATATTGCAGCGCACATTGTCGGAGCATTCCGCCCTCGCCTCAAGCGCGGCCGCAAGCCGCGCAGGGCAAGGGAAAAAACGCTGCTGCTATAATCGACCGCTTTTTGCAAACTCTGGAGTAGACCGTGCTGATTTCCAACGCTTACGCCCAGGCCGCCGGCCAGGATCCGACCGGAGGCCTGATGGGCATCCTGCCGCTGATCCTGATGTTCGTGGTGCTCTGGTTCCTGATGATTCGCCCGCAGATGAAGCGCTCCAAAGAGCACAAGGCCATGGTGGAAGCGCTGTCCAAGGGTGACGAAGTCGTGACCCAGGGTGGCATCGCCGGCCGCGTTGCTGAAATCGGCGATGGCTTCGTGCACCTCGAAGTCGCCGAGAAGGTGAACATCATCGTCCAGAAACAAGCCGTCGCCACCGTGCTGCCCAAGGGCACGCTGAAGGCGCTGTAATCCGCCGGGCGGAAACGGGCCGGGGCGCCCGTTTTCGCGGCCAGTTCTGGCCCTCCCGAACAGCTCCAAGCCTGCCTACCTCGCCAACGATGAATCGCTATCCACTCTGGAAGAACCTACTGATCGGCCTGATTCTCCTCTGGGGCCTGATCTACACCCTGCCGAATTTCTATGGCGAGGTTCCCGCAGTCCAAGTCTCCAGCGCCAAGGCCACGATCAAGCTCGATCCCGCCATCGCGACCGACCGCGTCGCCGCCGCCCTGCGTGAAGCCGGCATCGACAACCAGGGCATCTTCTCCGACGCCACCAGCGTGCGCGCCCGCTTCGCTGGCACCGACGACCAGATCCGTGCCAAGGACGCCATCGAGCGCGCGCTCAACCCGGATCCGCAGGATCCCGGCTACGTCGTCGCGCTGAACCTGCTGCCCGCCTCGCCCGCCTGGCTCACCTCCATCCACGCCCTGCCGATGTACCTTGGCCTTGACCTACGTGGCGGCGTGCACTTCCTGCTGCAGGTGGACATGCCCGGTGCGCTGGCCAAGCGGCTGGACTCGGTGACCGGCGACCTGCGCACCGTTCTGCGCGACAAGAACGTCCGCCACGCCGGCATCAACCGCGAAGGCGAAGCGGTGCACATCCGCTTCCGCAGCGAAGCCGAGCGCGAGGCCGCGCGCAGCGCGATCCAGGCCTCCACCGCCGACCTGCAGCTGAGCACCCGCGACGATGGCGCCAGCGACTTCCGCCTCATCGCCGCGCTGACGCCGCAGGCCCAGCAGACGATGCGCGACTTCGCCATCAAGCAGAACATCGGCACCCTGCACAACCGTATCAACGAACTGGGCGTCGCCGAGCCGGTGATCCAGCAGCAGGGCGCGGAACGCATCGTGGTGCAACTGCCCGGCGTGCAGGACGTGGCCAAGGCCAAGGACATCCTCGGCCGTACCGCCACCCTGGAAGTGCGCATGGTGGACGACACCCCGGGCGCGCTGGAACAGGCGATGGCCGGCAACGTGCCCTTCGGCACCGAGCTCTACACCGAGCGCGGCGGCCTGCCGCTGCTGGTGAAGAAGCAGGTGGTGCTGACCGGCGACCGCCTCACCGACGCCCAGCCCGGCTTCGACGGCCAGACCCACGAACCCGCGGTGCACCTCACCCTGGACGCCGCCGGCGCCCGCATCTTCCGCGACCTGACCCGCGAAAACGTGGGCAAGCGCATGGCCATCCTGCTGATCGAGAAGGGCAAGGGCGAGGTGGTGACCGCGCCGGTGATCCGCACCGAGATCGGCGGCGGCCGGGTGCAGATCTCCGGCCGCATGAGCACCACCGAAGCCACCGACGTCGCCCTGCTGCTGCGCGCCGGCAGCCTGGCCGCGCCGATGGAGATCATCGAGGAACGCACCGTCGGCCCCAGCCTGGGCGCGGACAACATCTCCAAGGGTTTCCACTCCACGCTGTGGGGCTTCATCGCCATCGCGGTGTTCATGTGCATTTACTACGCGCTGTTCGGCGTGGTCTCCACCATCGCGCTGGCGGCCAACCTGCTGTTGCTGGTGGCACTGCTGTCCTTGCTGCAGGCCACGCTGACACTGCCCGGCATCGCCGCCATGGCGCTGACGCTGGGCATGGCGATCGACGCCAACGTGCTGATCAACGAGCGCATCCGCGAAGAACTGCGCAACGGCTCCAGCCCACAGGCGGCCATCGTCGCCGGCTACGACCGCGCCTTCGGCACCATCCTGGACTCCAACGTCACCAGCCTGATCGCCGGCATCGCGCTGCTGGTGTTCGGTTCCGGCCCGGTGCGCGGCTTCGCGGTGGTGCACTGCCTGGGCCTGCTGACCTCCATGTTCAGCGCCATCCTGGTGTCGCGCATGATGATCAACGTGATCTACGGCCGCCGCCGCAAGATCGACAAACTCTCCATCGGCCAGGTCTGGAAGCCGGGCAACTGATCGCGGAAAAGAGGACAAGCAATCATGGAATTTTTCCGCATCAAGAAGGATTACCCCTTCATGCGCCATGCGCTGGTGTTCAACGTCATCTCGTTGCTCACCTTCCTGCTGGCGGTGTTCTTCCTCGTTACCCGCGGCCTGCACCTGTCGGTGGAATTCACCGGCGGCACCGTGCTGGAAGTGACCTACGCCCAGTCGCAGCCGCTGGAACCGCTGCGTGAGGCACTGGCGGCCGACGGTTACACCGACACCCTGGTGCAGAACTTCGGTAGCGCCCGCGACATCATGATCCGCCTGCCCAACCGGGAAGGCGCCGACAGCAACGGCCTGGCCGAGCGCGTCATGGTCACCCTGCAGAAGGCCTCCACCCAGCAGCCGGAGCTGCGCCGGGTGGAGTTCGTCGGCCCGCAGGTAGGCAAGGAGCTCGCCAGCGACGGCGCCATGGCGCTGCTGCTGGTGATCTTCGGCATCGTGATCTACCTGGCGATGCGTTTCGAATGGCGCCTGGGCGTGGCCACCATCATCGCCAACCTGCATGACGTGGTGATCATCCTGGGCTTCTTCGCCTTCTTCCAGTGGGAGTTCTCGCTGGCGGTACTGGCGGCGACGCTGGCGGTGCTGGGCTACTCGGTGAACGAATCGGTGGTGGTGTTCGACCGCGTGCGGGAAACCTTCCGCAAAAAGCGCAACATGAGCACGCCGGAAGTCATCAACCACGCCATCACCAGCACCATCTCGCGTACCGTGATCACCCACGGCAGCACGCAGATGATGGTGCTCTCGATGCTGCTGTTCGGTGGCGAGACCCTGCACTACTTCGCCATGGCGCTGACCATCGGCATCTGCTTCGGCATCTACTCCTCGGTGCTGGTCGCCAGCCCGCTGGCGATGTGGCTGGGCATTTCCCGCGATCAGTTCGTCAAGGTGAAGAAAGAAAAGGAAGAAGCGGTGGTCTGAACCACCGGATTCTCCGGACAAGAAAAAGGGGCGCCACGGCGCCCCTTTTTGTTTGCCTGCCGCCCCGCCTGGAGCAGCAAACCATGAGCGCTCAGACGGCGAAAACCTGCTTCACCTTCATCGTCTCACCGCGCTCCATCAGGCCGATCAGGCGGTCGATGTTGGGATGCTTGCCCGGATTCAGGCGCGCGTCCTCGGTGTGCTCGGCATACAGCTCCAGCCCCTTACGCGCGGCTTCCGGAGTGATCGCGCCATGCAACTGCGCCAGGTGGTTGTAGACCGACAGCGAACCGGCCTGACCAGGCTTGTTCTCTATCGTCGCCAGCACCTCGCCAGCCTCGTTGAGCAGATTGATCGCAGCCAGGTGGGAAACGCCGGGCAGTTGCTTAAGGTTTTCGGCAAAGGCCATGAATGCTCCTCGTCGGAATGGAAACGGCGCCCGGCCATCATGGCGGGGCGCCGGCATGAATGAGCCGCGTGGCCGGAGATCGGCCTGCGGCCCGGCGGATCAGGGTCAGATACCGTGGGCGAGTTCGATCGCCTTGCCGATGTAGCTGGCAGGCGTCATCGCCAGCAGGCGCTCGCGGTCGGCCTCCGGGATGGCCAGGGTGCGGATGAACTCGTGCAGCGCGTCACGGGTGATGCCCTTGCCACGGGTCATCGCCTTCAGCTGTTCGTACGGGTTCTCGATGGCAAAGCGGCGCATCACCGTCTGCACCGGCTCGGCCAGCACTTCCCAGCACTCGTCCAGATCGGTCGCCAGGCGCTGCGGATCCGCCTCCAGCTTGCCCAGGCCGCGCAGCGCGCTGTCCAGCGCCAGCACGGTATGGCCGAAGCCGATGCCCATGTTGCGCAGCACGGTGGAGTCGGTCAGGTCGCGCTGCATGCGGGAGATCGGCAGCTTGTCGGAGAAGTGGCGCAGGATGGCGGTGGAGATGCCGAGGTTGCCTTCGGCGTTCTCGAAGTCGATCGGATTGACCTTGTGCGGCATGGTGGAGGAGCCGACCTCACCTTCCTTCAGACGCTGCTTGAAGTAGCCGAAGGAGATGTACATCCAGATGTCGCGGCAGGCGTCGATCAGGATGGTGTTCAGGCGCGCGATGGCGTCGAACAGCTCGGCCATGGTGTCGTGCGGCTCGATCTGGATGGTGTAGGCGTTGAAACTCAGGCCCAGCGACTCGACGAAGCCGCGGTTGAAACCTTCCCAATCGAACTCCGGCCAGGCGGAGAGGTGGGCGTTGTAGTTGCCGACCGCGCCGTTGAACTTGGCGGTGAGCGCCACCGCGGCGATGTTGGCGCGAGCACGCAGCAGGCGGGCGGCGATGTTGGCCATTTCCTTGCCCAGCGTGGTCGGGCTGGCCGGCTGGCCGTGGGTGCGCGACAGCATGGGTAGCGCCGCATGTTGGTGAGCCAGTTCGCGGAAGCGGGCGATCACCGCGTCCACCGCCGGCAGCAGCACTTCGTCACGGCCAGCCTTCAGCATCAGCGCGTGGGAGGTGTTGTTGATGTCTTCCGAGGTGCAGGCGAAATGGATGAATTCCGACACCTTCATCACTTCGGCGTTATGGCCCAGGCGCTTCTTGAGCCAGTACTCCATCGCCTTCACATCGTGGTTGGTCGTGGCCTCGATGGCCTTGACCGCCTCGCCGTCCGCCGGCGAGAACTGGGCGACGACTTCGTCCAGCTCGGCAATGGTGGCGGCCGAGAAGGGCGCGATTTCCGCCAGCCCGGACTCGGCGGCCAGCGCCTTCAGCCACTCGACTTCGACGCGGACGCGGTTGCGGATCAGGCCGTGTTCGGAGAAATGGTCCCTCAGGCTGGAGACCTTGCCGTGGTAGCGGCCATCGAGCGGAGACAGTGCGGTAAGGGCGGAGGGCACAGCGAGGGACATGACAGAACTTCCAGACAAAATGCTATTTTACCGCCGAGGCTCCGCCACGCGGCGGGCAAAAACAGACCGGGCGTCGGCGGGCAGATTTCTTGCTCGAAAACGAACGCCCCGGCACGCAGGCCCAGCCTGCGCCCCCAAGGCACTCCCCTTCATCTAGAGAACAGGCCAAACGAGTGAGTACATCGGACAACTACAAGATCGAAGTCGAAGCCGTCGCCGAATTCGTGGAAGAGCAATCCAATCCGGACGACGATCATTACGTCTTCGCGTACCACATCACCATCCGCAATGTCGGCAAGATCGGCGCCCAGCTGCTGAGCCGCCACTGGATCATCACCGACGGTACCGGCCATGTGCAGGAAGTCCACGGCCAGGGCGTGGTGGGCGAACAGCCGACGCTGGCGCCGGGCGAGACCTTCGAATACACCAGCGGCTGCGTGCTGGAAACCGCGGTGGGCACCATGCACGGCAGCTACCAGATGACAGCCGCCGATGGCCACCGTTTCAACGCCGAAATTCCTACCTTCATGCTGGCGATGCCGCGCGTGCTGCACTGAGGCAGCTGCGCGGCCGATACACGCTCAGGAACGGTAGTCGGCGTTGATCTTCACGTAGTCATAGGAGAAATCGCAGGTCCACACGGTGGCGGCACTCTCGCCCCGCGCCAGATCGATGCGCACGGTGAGTTCGGCGTGCTTCATGATGCGGGAGCCCGCTTCTTCCTTGTAGCTGGCGGCACGGCCGCCCTGCTCTGCCACCAGCACCGACTCATCCGGATTGCCCAGCCAGACCCGCAGCGCCGAGACATCCAGGTCGTCGATGCCAGCGTAGCCAACGGCAGCCAGGATGCGGCCAAGATTGGGATCCGACGCGAAGAAGGCGGTCTTCACCAGCGGTGACTGGCCAACTGCGTACGCCACCTGGCGGCACTCTTCCCGGCTGCGGCCACCTTCCACCACGATGGTCATGAACTTGGTCGCCCCCTCGCCGTCGCGCACGATGGCCTGTGCCAGGCGGATGGAGACCGCCACCACCGCGTCGCGCAACGCCATGTAGTCCGCCCCGGCGGCATCGACGATTTCCGCATTGCCGGCCTGACCAGTGGCGATGAGGATGAAGGAATCGTTGGTGGAGGTATCACCATCCACGGTGATGCTGTTGAAGGACAGATCCGCCGCCTCCTTCACCAGCTCGTCCAGCAGTGCCTGGCTCACCGCCGCGTCGCAGGCGAGGTAGCCCAGCATGGTGGCCATATTGGGCTTGATCATGCCGGCGCCCTTGCTCATACCGGTCAGCGTGATGCTGCGGCCGCCGATCTGGACCTGGGCGGACACTGCCTTGGCCAGGGTGTCGGTGGTCATGATGGCGTGCGAAGCGTCAAACCAGCCATCCGCCTTCAGCGCACCGATGGCCTTGGGCAGCCCGGCCACCAGCCGGTCGACCGGCAGCGGCTCCAGGATCACGCCGGTGGAAAACGGCAGCACCTGCTGCGGTGCCAGGCCCAGCGCGGCAGCCAGCGCAGCGCAGGTTTCGCGCGCGTGGGCCAGGCCGCTTTCGCCGGTACCGGCATTGGCCACCCCGGTGTTGATCACCAACGCGCGGATGCCGCCCTGCGGCAGATGTTCCTTGCACAGCTGCACCGGTGCGGCGCAGAAGCGGTTCTTGGTGAAGACGCCGGCGACCCGGCTGCCTTCCGCCAGTTCCAGCACCGTCAGATCGCGGCGATTGGCCTTGCGGATGCCCGCTTCGGCGACGCCGAGGCGAACGCCGGGAACAGGCAGCAGATCGGCGGGATTCGGGGTGCTCAGATTGACAGCCATGCGATTCTCCGGAGAAAAAGACGCGACAGGGGACGCAGCAAAGGCGTGCCGGAAAGGGGTCGGGGATGATAGCGGATTCCGGCCTTCGCCCGCAGGCGGCACCGGAGCGCCCAATGCGAAACGGCCCCGAAGGGCCGTCCGCGGTGTCAGTTCAGCTTGCCGTGGCAGTGCTTGTATTTCTTGCCCGAGCCGCAGGGGCAGAGATCGTTGCGGCCGACCTTGGGGCCGGACAGCGCCGGCTGCGCACCCGCGTCGGCATTCGCCGCCGCCAGCGCCTCGTCGTAGTCGGCGTGGTGGTACTGCACGTTCTCCATTTCCGGCGGCTGCTCGACTTCTTCCAGCTGGCTTTCGGTGCGGATCTGCACCGTCATCAACAGCTTGGTGACGTCGTTGCGCACCAGATCCAGCAGGCTCTCGAACAGCTCGAAGGCCTCGCGCTTGTATTCCTGCTTGGGGTTCTTCTGCGCGTAACCACGCAGATGGATGCCCTGGCGCAGGTGATCCAGCGCCGCCAGATGCTCGCGCCAATGGGTATCCAGGCTCTGCAGCATGACGTTACGTTCGAACTGCTGCCAGGCGGCGGCATCCACCTGGGCCACCTTGGCGGCGTAGCTCTCTTCGCCGGCGTCGATGATGCGCTTCAGCAGCGATTCGTCGTCCAGCTCCTGCTCGGCCTTGGCCAGCTCGGTCAGCGGCAGCTTGAGGCTGAAATCCGAGGCCAGCGCCTGCTCCAGTGCCGCCATGTCCCACTGCTCTTCAACACTCTCGGGCGGCACATAGGTGCGGAAGACGTCGTTGAGCACGCCCTGGCGCATGGCGGTGATGGTTTCGGAGACGCTCTCGCTTTCCAGCAGCTCGTTGCGTTGCTGGTAGATGACCTTGCGCTGGTCGTTGGCAACGTCGTCGTATTCCAGCAGCTGCTTGCGGATGTCGAAGTTGCGCTGCTCCACCTTGCGCTGGGCGGACTCCAGCGAGCGGGTGACCATGCCGTGTTCGATCGCCTCGCCTTCCGGCATCTTCAGCCGGACCATGATGGCGTTGAGGCGCTCGCCGGCAAAGATCTTCATCAGCGGATCTTCCAGCGACAGATAGAAGCGGCTGGAGCCCGGATCGCCCTGGCGGCCAGAACGGCCACGCAGCTGGTTGTCGATACGGCGGGATTCGTGGCGCTCGGTACCGATGATGTGCAGACCGCCCGCGGCCAGCACCTGCTCGTGCACCTTCTTCCACTCGCTGCGCAGCTCGGCGATGCGTGCTTCCTTGCTCTCGCTCGACAGGCTGGCGTCTTCGCGCACCGCGCTCACCAGCTTGTCGATGTTGCCGCCAAGCACGATGTCGGTGCCACGGCCAGCCATGTTGGTGGCGATGGTGACCACGCCCGGACGACCGGCCTCGGTGATGATCTCCGCTTCGCGGTCGTGCTGCTTGGCGTTGAGCACCTGGTGCTCGACCTTGGCTTTCTTCAACTGCGCGGACAGGTATTCGTTGGTTTCGATGGAGGTGGTACCCACCAGCACCGGCTGACCACGCTTGACGCAGTCCTGGATGTCGGCAGTCACCGCATCCCATTTTTCCTTGGCGGTGCGATAGACCTTGTCGTTCTCATCCTTGCGTTGGGTGGGCCGGTTGGTCGGGATGACCACCGTTTCCAGGCTGTAGATGGAATGGAATTCGAAGGCTTCGGTATCCGCCGTACCGGTCATGCCCGCCAGCTTGGCGTACATGCGGAAGTAGTTCTGGAAGGTGATGGAAGCCAGCGTCTGGTTTTCGGCCTGGATGCGCACGCCCTCCTTGGCCTCCACCGCCTGGTGCAGGCCATCGGACCAGCGGCGGCCAGCCATCAGGCGGCCGGTGAATTCGTCGACGATGACGACTTCTCCGTTCTGCGCCACGTAGTGCTGATCCTTGTGGTACAGCGCATGCGCCCGCAGCGAGGCATAGAGGTGATGCACCAGCAGGATGTTGCCCGGCTCGTACAGACCGGCGCCCTCGGCCAGCAGGCCCATGCGCACCATGATCTGCTCGGCGTTCTCGTGGCCCTGCTCGGTCAGCAGCACCTGGTGCGCCTTCAGGTCGACCGTGTAGTCGCCCGGCTCGGTGACGTTGTCGCCCTCGCCTTCCTGCTTCTTCAGCAGAGGCGCCACCTGGTTCATCTTCAGGTAGAGCTCGGTGTGATCCTCGGCCTGGCCGGAGATGATCAGCGGCGTACGCGCCTCGTCGATCAGGATGGAGTCCACCTCATCGACGATGGCGAAGTTCAGGCCGCGCTGCACCCGCTCCGACAGCGCATAGACCATGTTGTCGCGCAGGTAGTCGAAGCCGAACTCGTTGTTGGTGCCGTAGGTGATGTCCGACGCGTAGGCGGCCTGCTTCTCGGCATGCGCCATGCGTGACAGGTTGCAGCCGGTGGTGAGGCCGAGGAAGCCGTAGATGCGGCCCATCCAGTCGGCATCGCGGGAAGCGAGGTAGTCGTTCACCGTGATGACATGCACGCCCTTGCCAGCCAGCGCGTTGAGGTAGGCAGGCAGCGTCGCCATCAGCGTCTTGCCTTCGCCGGTGCGCATTTCGGAGATCTTGCCGTCGTGCAGCACCATGCCGCCAATCAGCTGGACGTCGAAGTGGCGCATGCCGTGCACTCGCTTGCCGGCTTCGCGAACCACCGCGAAGGCCTCCGGCAGCAGCGCGTCCAGCGTCTCGCCCTGGGCCAGGCGCTGGCGGAATTCATCTGTCTTGCCCCGCAGCGCTTCGTCAGAAAGCGCTGAGATTTCCGGCTCCAGTTCGTTGATCCGCCGCACTTTCTGGGAATACTGGCGAACCAGGCGGTCGTTGCGACTACCGAAAATTTTCTTGAGCAGACCGGAGATCATGTGTGGGAGTGACGTTCGTCGTCGATTCGGCAAAGCGGCGAGTTTATCATGTCGGGCAAATCCGCTCTCTGAGCGGCACTCCTCCCGACACACATCCAATGACGCGACTTCTTCAAGGCTATCTGGGCAGCGGCGACGCCCTGGCGCGACTGCAGGATCATGCAGCACGATTGTTGCGCCTGCAGAACACACTCGCCCGCGCCCTGCCACCGCAACTGGCGGCCGCCTGCCGGGTCGCCAACCTCAAGGATCAGACTCTGGTGATCAGCGCCGATGGGGGCGCGGTGGCAGTACGGCTGAAGCAGATGGCGCCCAGCCTGATGGAGCATCTGGCCCGGGCCGGCCACATGATCAGCGACATCAAGGTGAAGGTGGCTACGCCCCAGCAGCAGCCCTGGGTCAAACCGCCGACCGACCGCCGGATCTCCGCTGAAGCCCGCAACACCCTCACCGACTTCGCCGCCACACTGCCGGCAGACTCGCCACTGCGCACGTCCCTGGAACGACTGGCCAGGCGCAGCAAGGAAGGCTGAACGCCGGCCCCCGCGTTGCCGGCGGCTTCAGAGCATGGGCGCCAGCACCCGTTCCAGCGCGAACAGCGCCAGGAAGACGAAGAGCACGACGAGGCCGGCGCGGAACATGTTCCATGCCCAGCGCCTATAGCGTGGATTGCCGGTAAACAGCCAGAGGATCAGCGAGCCACCGACTCCCAGCGCAACCAATACCGCACAGAGGCGCAGTATCAACATGCAGGGACGCGGCTCAAGCCGCGAGTGCAGCCTGTGCGAACTGGTGCGCCACCGCGGCCGGCGTCGCCGCCTCCTGCTCGAAGCTCACCAGTTCCCAGGCGGAGGCATCCTCCAGCAGCACGCGGAGGATCTGGTTGTTCAACGCATGGCCGGCCTTGTGCGCCGAGTAGGCGGCCAGCAGCGGATGACGGCAGAGGTAGAGATCGCCGATGGCATCCAGCACCTTGTGCTTGACGAACTCATCCGCATAGCGAAGACCATCGGCATTGAGGACACGGTACTCGTCCATCACGATGGCGTTGTCCAGGCTGCCGCCCAGCGCGAGGCCGTTGGCACGCATGAACTCCACGTCCTGCATGAAACCGAAGGTGCGGGCACGGGCAACGTCGCGCACATAGGAGTGTTCGGCGAAGTCCACCGTCACCGAAGTCGCGGTGCTTTCGATGGCCGGATGGTTGAAGACGATGGAGAAATCCAGGCGGAAGCCTTCATAAGGCTCCAGGCGCACCCATTTGTCGCCCTCGCGGTACTCGACCGCCTTCTTCACCCGCATGAAGCGCTTGGGCTTGGGTTGCTCCTCGATACCGGCGGACTGCAGCAGGAAGACAAAGGGACCGGAGCTGCCGTCCAGAATGGGAATCTCGGGCGCATCGACGTCGACATGCAGGTTGTCGATCCCCAGGCCGGCCAGCGCGGACATCAGGTGCTCCACCGTGCCCACCTTTTCGCCACCCTTCTCCAGGCCGGAGCACATGCGGGTATCGCACACCGAGTAGGGATCGGCCGGCAGATCCAGCGGCGGATCGAGATCCACCCGATGGAACACGATGCCGGTATCCGGCGCGGCCGGGCGCAGGGTCAGATTGACCTTCCTGCCGCCGTGCAGACCGACGCCTGTCGCCTTGACTACCGTCTTGAGGGTGCGCTGCTTGATCATTTTGTTGCCGTCCCGTAAGGGCGCGATTCTAACACGCGACCTTTGATGCAGCGCCGCAACCAGGACCGGCAGGCGCCCAGCCGATCACGAAAGGCGCGGGAAAAGCGGAGACGGGCGTTCGCAGGAACCGGAGGCAGCGGCTCCTGCAAACGCCCGTCGTCGGACAGGCCGTTGCGGAAAAGGCTCAGTCGGCCTGGCGACGCAGGAAGGCCGGGATGTCGTAGGTACCCATGCCGTTCGTGCTCATCGCCTCGACCGTGGTACGGCGGCCGCTGCGGATCACCGCCGGCACGTCCAGGTTATTCATGTCCACACCGCCGATGGCCGGGCCATAGGTACCGGTGCCCTGCACCACCTGCATGACCGGCTGGCGGGCGGAGCGCGGCGTGCCCAGACCGGTGGCGACCACGGTGATGCGGATGCGGTCGTCCATGGACTCGTCGAACACGGTGCCGTACTTGACGAAGGCTTCCGGCGCGGCGAACGCCTGCACCGTCTTCACCGCGTCGCGCACTTCAGACATCTTCAGCGACTTGCTGGCGGTGATGTTGATCAGCACGCAGCGCGCGCCGGACAGCTCGGTGCCTTCCAGCAGCGGGGACACCGCGGCCTGCTCGGCGGCGATGCGGGCGCGGTCCATGCCGGAAGCTTCGGCGGAACCCATCATCGCGCGGCCCATCTCGGCCATCGCGGTGCGTACGTCCTGGAAGTCCACGTTCACCAGGCCGGGCACGTTGATGATCTCGGCGATGCCACCGACCGCGGAACGCAGCACGTTGTCGGCGGAGCGGAAGCACTCCTCGAAGCCGGCGTCGTCGCCGAACACTTCCAGCAGCTTGTCGTTGAGCACCACGATCAGGGAGTCGACGTTGCGGGTCAGCTCCTCGACACCACTCTCGGCCACGCGCAGGCGGTTCTCGAAGTCGAAGGGCTTGGTGACCACGGCCACCGTCAGCACGCCCATTTCCTTCGCCACCTCGGCCACCACGGGCGCGGCGCCGGTGCCGGTGCCGCCGCCCATGCCGCCGGTGATGAAGCACATGTGGGCGCCATCCAGCGCCTCCATGATGGCTTCGCGCGAATCCTGCGCCGCGGCACGGCCGGCCTCCGGCTTGGAGCCGGCGCCCAGGCCACTGGAACCCAGCTGCAGCTTGGTCGGAGCCAAGCAGCGGCTCAGCGCCTGCGCATCGGTGTTGGCGGCGATGAACTGCACGCCCTGCACGCCCTCGCGGATCATGTGATCCACCGCGTTACCGCCCGCGCCGCCGACGCCGATCACCTTGATCACGGTTCCGGTCGGTTCCTTCTCAACGATTTCAAACATATGCCTCGCCTCCTTGATAAACGGCCCTGCTACGCTTCGAATACCCGACCGACCCAGATCTAGTATTAGCAGAAAAGTCTACTACTAAATACGGCATCAGCAACAGGTAGTCATTCAAATGACCCGACGGCCCTCCGCCGGATCAGAAATTCTTTTCAAACCAGGACTTCATGCGGCCGAAGATCTGCCGCACCGAACGCGTCTCCCGCGCCTGTATGCCGCGGCGACGCTGCGCCGCGCCTTCCATCACCAACCCCATGGCGGTGGCGTAGCGCGGCTGGCAGACCACGTCCGCCAGGCCGCCGTCGTACTGCGGCGAGCCGACGCGCACCGGCATGTGGAACACCTCTTCGCCCAGTTCGACCATGCCGCGCATGACGGAGGAGCCGCCGGTCAGCACGATGCCGGACGACAGCAGCTCTTCGTAGCCGCTGCGGCGCAGTTCCGCCTGCACCAGCTCGAACAGCTCCGACACCCGCGGCTCGATCACGTCCGCCAGCGCCTGGCGCGACAGCTTGCGCGGCGGCCGATCGCCCACACCGGGCACTTCGATCATGTCTTCCGGGTCAGCCAGCTGATGCATGGCCACGCCCTGGTGGATCTTGATTTCCTCGGCCTCGGCCGTCGGCGTGCGCAGCGCCATGGCGATATCGTTGGTGATCTGGTCGCCAGCGACCGGGATCACCGCGGTATGGCGGATGGCACCCTGGGTGAACACCGCGATGTCGGTGGTGCCGCCGCCGATGTCCACCAGGCACACGCCCAGCTCCTTCTCGTCCTCGGTCAGCACCGCGTAGCTGGAAGCCAGCGGCTGCAGGATCAGGTCCATCACCTCCAGCCCGCAGCGGCGCACGCACTTGATCACGTTCTGCGCAGCGGACACCGCGCCGGTGACGATGTGCACCTTCACCTCCAGCTTCACCCCGCTCATGCCGATGGGTTCGCGCACACCGCCCTGGCCGTCGATGATGAATTCCTGGGTGAGGATGTGCAGGATCTGCTGCTCAGCCGGGATGGGCATCGCGCGGGCAACCTCGATCACCCGCTCCACGTCCAGCGGGGTGACCTCCTTGTCCTTGATCGCCACCATGCCGTTGGAGTTGAAGCTCTTGATGTGACTGCCGGCGATGCCGGTATAGACGTCGTGGATCTTGCAGTCGGCCATCAACTCGACCTCCTGGATCACCCGGGAGATCGCATCCACCGTCGCCTCGATGTTCACCACCACGCCACGCTTCAAGCCGTTGGTGGGCTGGGTGCCCAGGCCGACCACGTTCAGCCGCCCATCGGGCCGCAGCTCGGCCACCATGCAGGTGATCTTGGCCGTGCCGATGTCGAGGCCGACGATCAGGTCCTTGTATTCCTTGCTCATTTCTTGCCTTTCGCTGCAGGTGTGGCGTCGGTGGGGGTCAAAGCGAATCCGCTCGGGTAGCGCAGGTCGGCCACCGCGATCTGCACGCCGATGTTGTCTTTCACCTGCGGCCAGGCGGCGACGAAGCGGGCCAGGCGCTTGTCCAGCGGCGACTTGTCCTGCTCGCGGCCGAGCATGATCACCAGGCCGTTGTCCAGCGTCAGCTGCCAGGCTTCGCGCGCCGACAGGGCAAGGCCGACCAGCCGGGCGCCCAGCGGCTGCACCGCGGTGGAGAATTCGGTGTGGCGCGCTAGCAGCCAGCCCGCCGAGCCCTGCGGGCCGGAGAATTGCGGCATGGGTGCGTTGCTGGCGGCGGTGAAGACTTCGCCCTGGCGGTTCACCAGCCGGCTGTCGCCGCTGTCGGACACCGTCCAGTAGGCAACTGCCTGATGTTCCTCGATCTTCAGCTCCAGCCCGTCTGGCCAGCGGCGGCGGACTTCGGCGCGGCGCACCCAGGGCAGCTTCTCGAAGGCGGAGCGCACCGTTTCCAGATCGACGGTGAAGAAGTTGCCCTGGATCGCGGTACGGGCAACGTATTCGAGCTGCGAAGCGGTGACCTGCTCCGGCTCGCTGGTGACCACCACCTCGCGCAGCGGGAACAGCGGCCGGGTGACGAACCAGGTCACCAAGGCCCAGCCGAGGCCGATGGCGGCGAACAGCATCAGCAGGTCGGAGATGAGGTTGAGCAACGCCGGCCGGTGCCAGATGCCGTTTTCCTGCCCGCGCGCGGCCGCGGCCCGCCCGGCGGGGCGTGCTGCGGCGTTGGCGGAGCGGGAACGGACTTCAGCCAAGGCGGCTCTCCGCGAGAATGGCGAGGCACAGCGCCTCGAAGGACAGGCCAGCGACGCGGGCCGACATCGGCACCAGCGAGTGGCCGGTCATGCCCGGCGAGGTGTTCATTTCCAGTAGGTAGGGGCGGCCGTCCTCGGTCAGGATCAGGTCGGCCCGGCCCCAGCCGCGGCAGCCCAGCACGCGGGCACTCTTCATCACCAGCGCCTGCAGCGCCTGCTCTTCCGCTTCGGGCAGACCGCAGGGGCAGTCGTAGCGGGTGTCGTCGGTGAAGTACTTGTGCTGGTAGTCGTAGTTGCCGTCGGGCGCGACGATGCGCACCAGCGGCAGGGCGCGGTCGTCCAGGAAGGGCGCGGTCAGCTCGGCGCCGGTGATGAACTCTTCGGCGATCACCAGGCTGTCGTAGCGCGCTGCCAGCTCCCAGGCCGCGCGCAACTGGCCGGCTTCGGTGACCTTGGTCGCGCCCATGCTGGAGCCTTCATGCACCGGCTTGACGAAGATGGGCAGGCCGAGATCGCGCACCACCGCTTCCCAGTCGGTATCCGCTTCCAGGATGGCGTAGCGCGGCGTCGGCAGGCCGTTGGCCAGCCACACCATCTTGGTCCGCCACTTGTCCATGGACAGCGCGGAAGCCATCACGCCGCTGCCGGTGTAGGGGATGCTCATCAGCTCCAGCGCGCCCTGCACCGTGCCGTCCTCGCCGCCGCGGCCATGCAGGGCGATGAACACACGGTCGTAGCCCTCTTCTTTCAGGATGTGCAGATCGCGTTCGGCCGGATCGAAGGCATGCGCATCCACGCCGGCACTCTGCAGCGCGGCGAGCACCGCCCTCCCGGACATCAGGGACACCTCGCGTTCGGCGGACGCGCCGCCGAACAGAACCGCTACCTTGCCGAAGTGCGCGCTCACACCAGTTCCTCGCTGCTGGCGAGCTTGCCCGGCACCGCGCCGATGCTGCCCGCACCCATGGTCATCACTACGTCGCCGTCACGCGCGGCATCCAGAATCGCCTGCGGCATCGCCGCGATGTCCTCGACGAACACAGGCTCCACCTTGCCGGCCACGCGCAGCGCGCGCGCCAGGGAGCGGGAGTCCGCCGCCACCACCGGCTGCTCGCCGGCGGCATAGACCTCGCCCAGCAGCAGCGCATCCACCGAGGACAGCACCTTGACGAAGTCCTCGAAGCAGTCGCGCGTGCGGGTGTAACGGTGCGGCTGGAAGGCCAGCACCAGCCGGCGGCCGGGGAAGGCGCCGCGGGCAGCGGCGATGGTGGCCGCCATCTCGACCGGGTGATGGCCGTAATCGTCGATCAGGGTGAAGCTGCCGCCACTGTTGGCCGCCACCTCGCCGTAGCGCTGGAAGCGCCGGCCGACGCCGCGGAACTCCGCCAGCGCCTTGACGATGGCTGCGTCCGGCACCTGCACTTCGGTGGCCACCGCGATGGCGGCCAGGGCGTTGAGCACGTTGTGCCGGCCCGGCAGGTTCAGGCTGATCGGCAGCCGGGTGGTGGTGCCGTTGATGCGCACCGCGTCGAACAGCATGCGGCTGCCTTCGGCGCGGACGTTCTCGGCGCGGAAATTCACGCCTTCGCCGAAACCGTAGCGCACCACCTGCTTGGAAACCTGCGGGATGATCTCGCGCACCTGCGGATCGTCGTCGCACAGCACCGCCACGCCGTAGAAGGGCAGGCGCTGCAGGAAGTCGACGAAGGCCTGCTTGAGGCGGCCGAAGTCGTGGCCGTAGGTGTCCATGTGGTCG
>Ga0206117_100324_pt1 | contig 59568 bp, 50 predicted proteins | sample 3A5Ametagenome_FD_177997 | JGI IMG/M metagenome (GOLD analysis project Ga0206117, IMG submission 177997) | Enriched microbial communities from leaf-cutter ant dump, University of Wisconsin, Madison, United States - 3A5A | ecosystem: Environmental > Terrestrial > Nest > Insects nest > Nest dump... | reverse complement strand
TGACCCATGAGCAGTCGCTGATCAGTTCGCTGGCCAGCTCCGAGCCGGTGATGTAGGTGCGGAAGGATATGCCGCCCTGCATGTACGCGGGCAGGCCCGGCATGTAGGCGACGACTCTCTGCGTGATGTAGGTGTAGCTGCCGTTGAAGGCCAGAAAGATGGCCGACACCTTGTTCTGAAGACCCCATGTGCGATCGATCGCCTGGTATTGCCGCCGATGGATCGAGGCCTGAACCCGTTCTCCACGCGCGGCGGCGATCGGCAGGATGCGGCGGACCAGCATCGACAGTTCGGCGCGATAGCTGCCCTCGGCTCGCAGCATGGCCATGTTGAGCGCTTCGATGACGCGGCCGATCCGAAGGGCGATCGCCGTGGACAGCGGCACATAGGTGACAGCCAGGGCGAACACCAGAACGGCACTGGCGTAGGTGCCGAGGAAGTCGAGCCCGTCGACCGCGACCGAGGTGGACAGAAGCGTCTCGCCGACGAAGTAGACCGACGTCACCACGGAAACGAGGCCCATGGCCATGCCGAGCGCATTGCCGGTCATCGCCTTGATCGATTCCTGGATGCGCTGGTCGATGTTGTCGGGCACGTTGGCCCCCTCGTCGGAGGCCCCCATCACCAGGAGATGGTAGTACGGACGCTGGTCGGAGAGCAGCGCGGCATTGAACTGGGCGTCGAGCCATTGGCGCCACCTGCGGTGCAGCGTGGTCGAGAAGTAATGGCGGAAGCCCAGGAACACGACGTATTTCAGCAGGGCGAGGCCGACGAGCGAACCGGCCGCGATCAGGACCTCGTCGATGGCGGAGGCACCGCTGTCGTGAAACGAGGCGATGGTGGAAATGAACGAGCCGGAGGCCTGTGCCAGCCAGACGCCGCTCTTGCTGGCCGCCGCCGACAGGAGCACGACGGCGCCCGTCAGTGCCCAGGCCTCTCGCCACCTGTCCGAGATCCAGTAGGCCCTGAGCAGCCCCCAGAAGCTGCGCATCGTGGAAACAGGGGTAGCCAGCGCATTTACTCCTACGTCGCCCGCCAAGGCAGACCGGACACTCCGATGTCGAAGCCTGCCTCCCAAACTTTAACGCCTCTTTAAGCCTATGCCTGGGCGATATCGCCAAAAGGGATTAGTGGTGGAAGCCTAGTTCTGAGCCGCAGTCCCAACCTTGACAAGCCCGCGGCGGGCGAAACTATTCGATCGATCCGTCTGCTTTGCGAGATGATACCCGATGAAACTCTACCGTTTTCTGACCGGCCCCGACGATGCGGCCTTTTGCCACCGGGTTACCGACGCCCTCAACAAGGGCTGGCAGCTCGCCGGCTCGCCGGCCCTCACCTTCGACCCCGTGCAGGGTCGTGTCATTTGCGGTCAGCCGGTGGTCAAGGAGGTCGACGGCGTCGACTACACGCCGGACATCAAGCTCGGCGAGTGGTGAGATGAGCCTCGACAGCGTCAGGGCTTTCTTCGCTGAAAATGCGCCCGATATCGTCGTGATCGAGACCGAGGCCTCGTCGGCCACGGTTGCAGAGGCCGCCGCCGCCCATGGCGTCGACCCGGCCCAGATCGCCAAGACAATCTGCCTCCGGGTTGGCGATCAAGCCATGCTGCTGGTGGCGGGCGGCACTGCCCGGCTCGACAATCGCAAGGCCCGCGAGGCCTTCGGCGGCAAGGCGCGAATGCTCGGTCTCGATGAAGTCGTCGAGCTGACTGGCCATCCCATAGGCGGCGTTTGCCCCTTCGGCCTGAAAACGGCGTTGCCGATCTATTGCGATCAGTCGCTCCGGCGCTTCCCCGAAGTGCTGCCGGCCGCTGGTGCAACCAATGCGGCAGTGCGCATAGAAACCACGCGTCTGGCGGAGCTTGTTGGCGCCAGCTGGGTCGACGTCTGCCAGTAAGGCAGCGGCGCCCGGAGGGGCCGTTCCGTCACGTTTTTCCTTGGAAATCCGGCCTCGCCGAAATCTCGGGGGCGGCGGCAATGCACATTGTGCATGGCTGCTGCTCGCCTAGTTTTTAATCATTCTATTCTCAAACTACGCCGGTTCTGTTAACCAGATTTTCACTCAACTACCCCGACGCCGGGCGGTTCGTGTTACGAGACCCATTCGAAACGCACGCGTCACTTATGGGTCGGTGCTATGAAAATCGGTGAACCGGGGCATCCGGGCGGCCGCGCAAGCGAGGCCAGCCTTGCTGATGACTTGCGTCTTGTCGCACGAGCTTTCTCGTCGCGCTGGAGGCTGGTTGCGGCTATCGTCTCCCTGTTCATCCTCGCAGGTCTCGCCTTCGTCTGGCTCACCCCTAGGACCTACACGTCCACCGTCTCCATCTTCATCGACCCCCGCGCACGCAGTCTCGTCGATCTCGGCGTGGCGCCGACGGGCATGGGCTCGTCGTCGCAAGGTGCCGACGGCGCGCTGGTCGACAGCCAGATGACGATCCTCACGTCCCGTTCGGTTCTCGGAGAGCTGGTGTCCCGAGAGCGGCTCGACACCGATCCGGACTTCGTCGGCGAAGCGTCCAGCCCATTGGCCGATCTGCGGGGAATGCTCTCTGCGTCGCTTACCGGAGCGGGGAGCGGCGGGTCCGGCGGCATGCCGCCCTTCGATCGGGCGCTCGCCACCTTGCAGAAGGCCGTGAACGTCAAGCGCGTCGACAACACCTATGTTCTCGACGTCTCGGTGACGACGGAATCGCCGACCCGCTCCGCCGCGCTCGCCAATGCGCTCAGCGACATCTATCTCAGCAACGGACAAAGCGTCGTCGACGACAGTGCGCGCGAGTCCGCCGCCAGCCTTGAAGCGCGCCTTGCCGAACTTGGCCGGACTGCCGAGCAGTCCCAGCAGGCCATCGAGGACTATCGCCGCGAGAACGGGCTGCTCGACACCGCCGGGGTTCCGTTGGCCGAGCGGCAGGTGGGCGAACTGAGCAGCCAACTGGTCACCGCGTCGGTGGCGACGGAGGCCGCCAAGGCCGCGCTGGACGCCTTGCGCGAAAACGGCGTCGGTACCACGGCATCGGACATGGCGAACCGGCTTCGCATGGAGATCGGACAGGCGCAGGCGGAGGAAAGCATGCTTTCCGACACCTTCGGCCCTCGCCATCCAAGGCTGGTCCGCGCCAGGGAAAACCGCAAAGCTCTCGAAAAGGCCCTCGATGCCGAACTGGCCCGCGTGCTTGCCAAGGCCGAGGCGGACTATCGCGCCGCCGCCGCGCAGCAGGCAGCGCTGCAGGGCATGCTCGACAAGGCGCAGGATAGCCTCGCCCGTTCCAATGCGGCTTCGGTGAAGCTCAAGGAGCTCGAGCAGACTGCCAAGCAGAACCGAGAGCTTTTCGACAGTTTTGCCACCAAGGCCAAACAGGCGCGCGAGCAGATCTCGCTGCCGACCACGACGGCGCGCGTCATTTCGTCGGCCCAACCCGCGGTCAAGCCGACCGCGCCCAGAGCCAAGGTAATCCTCGCGGCGAGCGCTTTTCTGGGCGGCGTCGTGGGGTTCGGAACGGCCTGGTTCCTCTATCTTCTCATCGGCCCACCGAAGCGACGCCGGCCGGCACCCGTCCAACCACTGCGGAAACGGCATCTCGCCGCCGCCGAGTAAGCTCGCCGCCAAAAAGGTCACATCCGAGAAATGTACGCATCTTGCCAGAAGACGGTTCTCGTCACCGGCGGAGCCGGGTTCCTGGGCAGCCATCTCTGCGATCGTCTGCTCATGGAAGGAAACAAGGTCATCAGCCTCGACAACTTCCACACCGGGAGTCGCTCGAACCATTTGCACCAGGCATCGAACCCGAATTTCGAGGTCATCCAGGGTGATGTCGCCGACCCGCTTCCCAACCTGCGGGTTCAGGAGATCTATCATCTCGCTTGCCCGGCCTCGCCGCCGCATTACCAGGAGAGCCCGGTTTCGACGCTGAAGACCAACCTTCTCGGCGCGATCAACGTCCTGAACCTCGCCTTGCGAACCGGAGCGCGGGTGCTGCTCGCCTCGACCAGCGAGATTTACGGCGATCCCCTGGTCCATCCCCAACCGGAGGACTATTTCGGCAACGTCAACTCCTTCGGAGAGCGAGCCTGTTACGACGAGGGAAAGCGGGCGGCCGAAGCGCTGTTCCATGCCTATGCGGCGGAAAAGGGCGTCGATATCCGCATCGCCCGCATCTTCAACACCTACGGACCGCGCATGCAGCCCGACGACGGCAGGGTCGTGTCCAACTTCGTCGTGGAAGCGTTGCAGGACCAGCCGATCACCATCTACGGCGACGGATCGCAAACGCGGTCCTTCTGCTACGTCGACGATCTCGTCGAGGGTTTTGTCCGCCTCATGGCCAGTGACGTCCGCACGCCGGTCAATCTGGGCAATCCCGGCGAATTCAGCGTGACCGAGCTCGCGGCCATGGTGCTGGAGATGACCGGTTCGCGTTCGCCGGTGACCTATCTGCCCTTGCCGTCCGACGATCCGCGCCGCCGCCGGCCGAACATCGCCAAGGCCGAGCGCCTGCTCGACTGGAGGCCGACCATTTCGCTGGAAGACGGCCTAGGGCCGACCATCGCCTATTTCCGCGACATCGTCACCGGCCAGCCCGTCGAGGGGCCTTCTTCCCCGCTGCAATCGGTCGTCTGAATGCCTCTGACGCGCCGATCCCTGCTCGCCGCCTGCGCAAGTCTTTCCCTCGCCCGACCGGTCTCCGCCGCGGCGCGATCGGCTCGGCTTGGCGAACTGGCGGCCCGGTCAGGGCGATATTTCGGCGTGGCAGTGACGCATTCCGACGTTACCGATCAGGCTCGCCATATCGACCTTTTCGACGGCGAGTGCTCGGTCTGGGTGCCGGCGTGGCAGATGAAATGGGGCGCACTCGTCCGGACACTGGGCGACGATCCCGACTACAGGGCTTGCGATGCCATAGTCGCCAGTGCGGCGCAGCGCGGCAAGCGGTTGCGCGGCCATGCGCTGATCTGGCACGAACATCTGCCGGCCGGTGTCGAGCGGCTGTCCACCGCTGCCGATTGGCGACGTTTCGTCGCTCCGCACATCGCGGAAGTGGCCGGCCGTTACCGTGATGCGATTTTCGAGTGGGACGTGGTCAACGAGGCGATCGAGCCTTATGACGACGGCGCGGACTTCATGCGCCGCACGCCCTTCTATGCCATGCTCGGGCCGGACTACGTCGCCGAGGCCTTCCACCTCGCCGCCGAGGCGGCGCCGTCGGCGCGCCTCTACCTCAACGACGACCACCTCTACTATGCCGAGGATTGGCAGGAGCGCCGACGCACCGGCACCCTTCGTCTCCTTGAAAGGCTGATCAAGGCCGGAGTTCCGATCCATGGCTTCGGCATGCAATGCCACCTCGACACGCGGTTTCGCTTCGACGAACGCATCTTTCGGCGGTTCCTCCAGCGTCTCGAAGACTTCGGCCTGACGGTCGCAGTCACCGAACTCGACGTGACCGAGGCGCCGAGCGCCCATGGCCGATCGATGTCCGAGCGCCGCAGGCTGGCGGCGGCCGAGGTTCAAAAGGTGCTCTCCGTTGCCCTGGACAGCTCGGCGCTCGCTGGCGTCGTGACCTGGGGGCTCTCCGACGACGATAGCTGGCTGCGCCGGCGTGCGGCGGACATGACCGACAACCAGGGTCTTCCCTATGACGACGCCTATCGGCCGGCCCCGATGCGCGAAACCCTCGCTTCCCTCTTTGCATCGACGCGGACTCGACACCCGACATGACCGACTTCACCGATGAAGATATCCTGCGCAGTGCAGCCCGCCATCCTGTGGCAGCCCGCTCCTGGTTGAAGCGCGCCTTCGATGTCGTGGGGGCAGGGTGCGGCTTGGTGTTGCTGGCGCCGCTGCTGCTCTTCGTCGCGATGTTGATCCGGCTCGACAGCCCCGGCCCGGTTCTGTTTCCGCAGGATCGCTACGGCCTTGGCGGACGAACCTTCCGTATCTACAAGTTCCGCACCATGACGGCGGCGGCGAGCCGGGAGGCGTTTCGCCAGGCCACGGTCGGGGATGCGCGCATCACCCGTCTTGGCAACATTCTTCGCCGGACCAGCATCGACGAGCTGCCGCAGCTCTTCAATGTCCTTCTCGGCGACATGTCGCTGATTGGCCCGCGTCCGCACCCGCTGGCGCTCGATGAGCATTATCGGAACATCCTCCCGGGCTACATGACCCGCTATGCCGTTCGTCCGGGCATGAGCGGGCTTGCCCAGGTCACCGGCCATCGCGGCCCGACGCCGACCGAAGAATCCATGGCCGCCCGTCTCGCGCGCGATCTTCAGTATATCGAGACATGGTCCTTCCTCCTCGATCTCCGCATCCTGTTCGCGACGGTTCTTCCCTGGTGGTCGCCGTGGAAGTCGGAGGCGCGCCGTGGAAGTTGAAAGGGGAACGCCGCGGTTCGAACTGATCGTCGGCCTGCATGACCTTGCCGAAGAGCCGGATGCGCGCGACGACGAGCTGACGTCCTGGATGCCGTTTTCGGCGGCGCGGCCGCTTCTCGACGACCTGCTCGCCATGAGCCGGAAGACCGGTACGCGGTTGAGGATCACCAGCGACGACGCCTTTCGCTCCGACATCGACCTGCTCGCTCCATGGCTGACGCGCAATGGCGTCGCCGGCGCCTTCTTCGTGCCGACGCGTTTCCTCGGCCGCCCCGGTCGCCTCACGGCTGGCGACATCCGCGCGCTCGACGCTCTCGGCATGGAAATCGGCGTTCATGGCGCCGCCCACCTCGACTGGACCTCGATATCCGAGCGGGAGTTCCTCGACGATGTGAGTGAGGGCCGAGCCGCGCTGGAAGATATATTGGGGCGACCGGTCGATGTGGTCGCCCCGCCCTTCGGTCGCTTCGACGCCCGCATCCTCGATCATCTGTTCGCCATGGGCTTTCGCGAGGTGCATACTTGCCGCCCGGGCCTTGCCCTGACGTCGGTGGCGATCAAGCCGCGTAACATGCTGAAGATTGGAAACGAGCAGGCATTGCTCGCCGTGGGCAGCCGCCGGGGCAATTGGTACGACGCAACTCGGTGTCGTCTGCGCTACCTGTCGGTTCGGCTGAAAACCTTTGCCGGTCTGCCATGAAGCGTGCCGTCTTTCTTTCCCTCGTCGATCAGGCTCTGAACAGCGCCTTCAACCTGTTGCTGAACCTGGCCTTCATTGCGTTCGCCACGCCCGATGAGTTCGGCCGCTTCGCCTTTCTGCTCGCCGGCAGTTTTTTCGCTGCCTCGGCCCAGAACGCGCTCGTCGTCATGCCGCTCAACTATCTGTTGCCCGGACGGGAACCGCAGGAGGCGGATGCGGCCCTGTCGATGCTCACCTCGGCCAATCTGGCGCTCGTGCTGCTGGTGATGCCGGCGAGCTTCGGTCTTGCTGCCGTCATCGGGGCCGACATGTCGCTATCGCTGGCCGCGATTGCCTACTTCGGCACGCTGATGGTTCGCGAGTACGTCCGCAATCTCATGGTGGTGAAGGGGAGCGTCCATCTCACGCTTCTCTATGATGCGATCGCAATCGTGGCGACGGTGGTGTTCGCGGTGGCGTTCTGGCAAGTCCTGCCGCCTGCCACGGCCACTCTTGCAGCGCTGTCAGCCGGCAACTGCATGTCCTTCATCTGCTGTCGTTTTGACCTCAAGGCCGATTTCGGCCGATTCTCTTCCCATCTGTCCGCCTACCGGGGCGTTTGGAAGGATACCCGCTGGGCGCTGCAAGGTGCGCTTCAGAACGAGGTCATGGCACGCAGCCATGTCTTTCTGGTCGAAAGGATGCGCGACGCCGCGGCGCTTGGCATGCTCAACGCCGGGCGGGTCGGCGTGTCGCCGCTGCTTCTGGTTGGAACGGCCTGGTGCCGAGTCGCCCGACCGCGCTTGGTCGAAAAACTGGCGAGAGGCGAGGTCGCCTCGGTGCTGCAGCTTCTCCGCTCCGGCATGGTGGTCATCGCCGGTGCGGCGGCGCTCTATGGCCTGTTTCTCTGGGTCGCCTGGCCGTATATCGACGCCTATGCCTTCCGCGACCGCTATGGCGACATGGCCGGCAATCTGGTCTGCTGGTGGCTCTATGCCCTCGTTGTCGGCCAGACCTCGGTGATGGCGGCGTTGATGGAGGCCCGTCGGCAGTTCCGCGCACTGGCCATCGTCGGCCTAGGCGGTGCGATAATAGCGCCGCTGCTGGTCTTCGCGCTGTTGGCCGCCGGGCTCGACGCCTCGACTGCTGCGCTCGGCCTCGCCGGTGTGGCACTGATGGAGTTTCTGGTTTTCGGCGCCCTGACGATGCGCGATCTCCGCTCGCCCGCCTTCGGCGCGAACCGGCAAGGTGGTGTGCAATGAGCGACATCATCGCCCACGGGGGCATCGGACAGGGCTATCGTCGTCGTCTCGCCGCTTTGCTGCCGGCGGCCCATCTCGCCTATGTCTTGCTGATATGGCCGCTCGTCTATGCTCGTGGTTATGTGCCGGCCGATCTCGCCACCGGTCCGGTGGCGGAGGCGCAACCGGCGCTCCTCAATCGTCTCTTCTTCCCTGCGCTAGCCGTTCTCGCAGTGATCCTGTTGGTCGCCGAACGCCATCGGATCGGCCGTCTCAGGCTGTTCGGCGCCTGTCTGCTTCTCGCCTTCTTCGGCTACCTGGCACTTACCGCCGCCTGGGCGCTCGCACCGTCGACGACCTTGACCCGGCTTTCGCTCTACGTCCTCCTGATACTGAGCCTGATACCGGCGGTGCTGCTGGCCGACAGTCTGGACGACGTCTTGAGGCCGATGTTCTGGGTAACGGTCGCCGCCGTTGTCGTGAATGTCGTTTCGATTGCCGTCATACCAACGACGTCCATTGGTTTTCCGGGGATCTACACCCACAAGAACGCGCTCGGTGCCAACGTAGCCATAGCCGGGCTATTCGCAATCTATGCCATGACGCGCGCCGATCATCGTATCAGGGTGGCGGGTTTCCTGTGCCTGCCGGCGATCCTCGGGTTGCTGCTGATCAGCCACTCCAAGACTTCGCTCGGGCTGCTGCTGCTCGTTCCACCGACAGCCGTTCTCGCCGTTGCCATACGTCGTCGCCTCAGGATCTCGCTTCCAATCCTGATGGTCGTCCTGACCATTCCGGCGGCCTTTCTGGTGAGCGGCGGCATCCCGGGGTTCGACTACCGCGACGTGTCGCGCGCGGTGAGCGGAGATCCAACCTTCACCGGCCGCACCGACCTTTGGAAGTTTTCGGCCACCCATATCGCGGAGCGGCCCATGACCGGTTGGGGGTTCCAGTCGTTCTGGGGTATCGGGCCGGCGTCTCCGGCGTCGCGAATGACCGATACCTTCATTGCCCGCGCCCCGCATTCGCACAACGGTTATGTCGACATGGCACTCGAGGGCGGAGTGATCGCGGTGGCGATGCTCCTTTCCATCATTCTGATGATCGCCTGGTGGATCGACCGCCTGATCGACCGGGATGTCGGTGCCGGCATTCTGATGACGTCCTGCCTTTTCTACCTGCTTTGGCAGAATCTGCTTGAAACCGATTGGCTACACGGCATGACCACTTCGAACGTCATCTTCATGCTGATGATGGTGTCGGCCGTGACGCTACGCAACGGAAGGGCGCTGACGTGATTTCCATTCTCATCGCCAGCATGGGCCGCCCCTTCCTGCTCTCGACGCTCGAAAGTCTGGCCAAGACCCGGATTCCGGACGGCGAAACCGTCGAAGTGGTCATCGCCGACGACAGTCCCGACGGCAAGGTGGCCGAACTTGTTTCCGGCCACGATCTTGGGCTGCCGCTCCGCGTCGTGCCCGTCGGTGCCGGCAACGTCTCGTATGCTCGCAACGCCTGCCTCGATGCGGCGACCGGCGACTGGCTCATCTTCGTCGACGATGACGAAACGGTCGAACCGGACTGGCTCGAAGGCCATCTCTCCGCCGCGCGCGACTTTGCGGCCGATGCCGTGTTCGGGCCCGTCTTCCCGCGCTATCCCGAAGGTACGCCCGAGTGGTTTGCCGCCGCCGACCCGCTCTTCCAGGACTGGAACTGGAACGACGACGGTCGCCCCCATCCGAACGGGCGCACCGGCAACACCTTGATCCGCCGGTCGGCGCTCGGCGATTTGCGGTTCGACCCCGCCTTCGGTCGGACGGGTGGCGAGGATCATGACTTCTTCCTTCGCTTCGCCGCTGCCGGCAATCGCATGGTGGTCACCAACCGGGCGCGGGCCTACGAAGACATTCCGCCGGATCGGGCCACGCCGGCCTATGCTCTCCGCCGAGCCGTCCGGGGTGGCCAGATCTATGCCGAGACACGCCTGAGGGATGGCGGTCGGGCGGCGCGTCTCGCGTTGACCGTCGATGCTGTCCTGAAACTCGCGGTCGGTACGGGGCTCTGGTTGGTCCTGAGGCCGTTCGATCGAGCGGGGGCGTTCCGCTACGGCAAGCGCGCCGCCGTCAACATCGGCAAGCTCAAGGGCGTCGTCGGTTCGCGACCGATGGCGGCGTGGGGATGAGGGACGCGGTAACCGGAAGCAAGGAACCGGCGAGCGGCCTCCGGCCGACGATCTTGCACATCTCCTCCGACTACCTCGATCCCATCCGACCACCGCCGATCACCGACGCGGTGGTCCGGCTCGTCGACCGCATGATCGATCATCCGCAGGTGGTCGTATCCCTTCAGCGCGTCGTCGATCCGCGCCAGGTCGAGTGGCGCGACTTCGGCGATTTCCAAGGACGACGGCTGATCGTCTATCGCTATTTTGCGCCGCCATTCGGCATCGGCATGGCCGCCTGCCAGTTTGCGGTGGCGCGGCGGATCGGCCGTTTTCTCGCGGCCGAACGGATCCGGCCGGATATCGTGCACAGCCATCGCTTCACCTTCGAGGGGATTGCCGGCTGGCTCGTCGCCCGCCGTTTCGGCGCGGCGCTGTTCTGCTCGATGCGGGGCGAGGTGGAACGCAAGGTGTTCCGTTCCAAGCCGACCTATCGTCCATGGTTTCGACGCATCGCGCGCGATGCCGCCAGGATCTACCACGTGTCGGCCTGGTATCGGAACGGCTTCGAGCGCTACACCGGCGTCGATCCTCGGAAGACCGACCTTCTGCCCAACATCGTCTTCAATGCTCGGCCCGTCATCGAACCGGAGCTGCCGAGGTCGGTCATCGTGTCGCCGATGTCGCTGCGAGCGATCGACAAGAAAGGACTGCCGGAGCTGATCGCCGCGTTCGCCCGTGTCCGCGATCGACTTCCCGATGTGAGCCTGGAGGTGATCGGCGAGGGGCCGGAGGACGCTTTGGCTCGCGTGCGGGCCTTGATCGCCGAGCATGGCCTTGAGGGGCGGGTGCTGCTGCGCGATTTCATGCCGCACGACGACTTGCTCGCGCATCTCGGCGGCGCGCTTGCCATGGCGCTGCCCTCACATCAGGAGACCTTCGGCATGGTCTATCCTGAGGCCCTGTTCGCCGGCGCGCCCATTCTCCACACGCTCGGCTCCGGCATCGACGGCTATCTCGACGGACTCGACGTGGGTGTCGGGGTTCGACCGGGCAACACGTCGGACATCGCCGCCGCCCTCGTGAAACTGGTCGAGGACAATGCCGCGTACCGCGCGAGGATCGCTGCCGCTTCCGCAGTTCTCTACGAGCGCCTTGCTCCGGAGCGGACGATCGCCCGCTATCGGGCGGCGGTGGCCGAAGCGGTCAGGACGAGCCCGACCGACGCTGCCTCAGGTAGATGAGGAAGACCTTGGGACCATCCACCAGATAGCGGCGCCACAGGCGGCGTGGCTCGGACAGCAGCCGGTGCAGCCATTCGAGCCCCAGCCGCTGCCAGCCATCCGGTGCCCGGGGCAGCGTGCCGCTCAGAAAGTCGACGGCGGCGCCGACGCAGAGAATGACGCCGCCCTTGTTCCGCCGTGCCGCCCTTACGTCGGCGGCGAACAGTTCCTGCTTGGGAAACGACAGGCAGGAGAGCAGGATCTGCCAGTCGCCTTCGGCCGCCATCGCGACGGTCTTTCTCCATTCCTCCGTGTCCGGCACCAGCCGCGCCGGCGTCTCGATCAGCTGGAAGCGCCATTCGGGAAACCGGGATGCCATCGCTTCGGCCTGGACGTGGGAGGGACCGGCCATGGCGATCATGAGATCGCGGTTGCCCGGCGCCGCCAGCACGTCGGCCACCCGGTCGGTGCCGGTGCGCGGCGTCAGCGCCAGGCCGCTCCAGCGGCCGAGGCGGCCAAGCACCTTGCTGTCGCAGAGGAACAGATCGGCGGAGAGATAGGTCGCCACCGTCTCCGGCGGCAGCTGCCGGTCGAGCGCCACCACATGGTGGACGTTCGGCGTCACCAGCATCTTGGTCCGGTCCCCGCGCGCCGCATCGACGATCAGTTGGACGATGTCGTCGATCGGTCCGCAGCTGAAGGAAATGCCGAGAAAGGTATGGACGTGGGTCACGGTCTTTCCCCGCCGCAGAGGTGTTCGGCGAGCCTCACAGCGAAGGCGGCGATGCTGAGCGTCGGATTGCACTGTCCTGATGTCGGAAACACCGCCGAACTCACGACATAGAGATTGTCGACGCCGAAACAGCGGAGATCCGGATCGACGACGCCATCCTCAGGGCGAGCGGCCATGCGGGCGGTGCCGATCTGGTGCGTGCCGTGGGCGGCAAGCGCCAGGATGGCATCCACCGTCTCTTCGGGAGGCTGCCGATACTCGAGGCGGCCGGCGCCCGTCCGCGTCAACCAGGCGGCGAGATGCTCGTGGGCGCGCCATACCGCCTCGGCGTCGGCGCGGGCAAAGCGATAGTCGATGCGCAGCTTCGGCAGGCCCAGGCGATCGTAGTCCTCGGAGAGCGTGACGCGGCTGTCGGGCTGGGGGATCTGCTCGGCGTGGTAGGACAGACCGTAGCGACGCGCCGCATTGCGGACGAAGAAGCCCGGCATCGGCGGGCGAGCCACATAGCGCCGGTAGAGAAAGGTGGTCAGGCTGAGGGCGGCGCGCGGCAGGTCGCGGACGATGTTGACGACGTGCGGCCAGATGGCGAGATCGTCGGGAATATGTCTCTTCCGGATCGCCTCGGCGATGAACAGTCGCCCGATCGGTTTCAGGGCGAAGGCGAAGCAGACCGCCGACAGCAGGCCGCTCTTGTGGCGGGCATCGGCGACCGGCGGCACCACCGGCCAGAAGGAAACGTTGGGGAGACCGTGCTCGCGTTGCGCGGCATCCGACGGAATCAGCCGTCTGCGGGCATAGGAGCCGTGCTCGTCGAGGTAAAAGTCATAGGCTGCGTCGAGGGCGTCTGACGCGAAGGTGATGTCGGCAACCTCGCCGATCACATGGCCCATGTAGTAGCGGCCGAGCGGTCCGTCCTTGCCGCCGAAGAGGTGAGGGTGCTTGCTCTGGAGAACCAGCAGTTGGCGCGTGCTTTCAAGGCCACCGGCGGCGAGCGCGACCGTCTTCACCGGCAGCGTGCGTCGCGTGCCGTCGCGGTCGGCCACCGTCAGGTTGGCGATGCGCCCGCTTTCGAATGTCATATCGACGACGGTGGCGTTGAGACGAACGTCGATCAGCGATGAACGCTCGATATCGGCCGCATGCGCCACCTGAATAGCGGCAACGCGCGAAAAGCGCTCAAGTCGTGTGTAGTCGACCGCGTCGTCGTCGATGTCGACACCGGCAATCGGCGCCCGGAACACGTTGGCACCGGCTGTCAGATAGTCGACGGCCTTTTCGTAATAGGGGGAAATGTCCGCATGCCCGATCGGCCAGGTGGCCTCGGCGAACTCCGGGCGGGCCTCGAAATCGATGGGGTCGAACGGCTGGCATCGGACCGCCCAGAGGTTGGACGTGCCGCCCAACTGCCGGGAAACCGCGATCGACATGTCGTCGTGGCGCAACGGGTCGACGATGTCGGCATCCGACAGGCCCTGCTGCAGGCGGTCGGGCCGCGCCGAACCGGATTCCAGCACCAGAACGCGTTTTCCGAGGCGCGCCGCTTCGAGAGCCAGCACGAGGCCGGCGGGGCCAGATCCCACGATGCAGATATCGTGATCGGCAATCGGCGGGGCCGTCAACGAGGTCGAGATCAAAGTCTATTCCTCTGTTTTTTCAAGCTATCTGCGGCCGGACGGGCGGCGTCAAGGGGCGGACAGGATTCTCTCCGCCAGTTGCGGGGCGGCAGGGTCGGGTGGCTCGGAGGCGAGCCGAAGATTGTGGGCGAGATGGCCAGCCGAAAACATCGAGGACAGCACCACGCCTTCCGGATTGACCGCGAAGGCCCGCCGCATGAGAAGCGTCGTTGCAATCTCCTCCGGTCGCTCGCCATAGCCGGCAGCGGTGGCCTCCGCCGCCAGCGCCGGATATTCCCTAAGCCGGCTTATCATTCTGTCTCTGGCGCCGCCGACGCCAAACACCGAATGGATGATGCGGCCGGCTGGCCGGTCCAGCGCCTCGTTGAGGGCCGGCAACTGCCGCCCGTCCGGGTCGTCGGCGATCTGGAAGAAGGTGAACACCGGGAGCGCTGCCGCCGAGAGCGCCGCGTCGAGGGATCCCGCCATCGATATGTGACGCGCGTCGCCGCGCTCCAGGATCCGCTCCAGGGCGCGGATGACGTCGTCGCGGTCGAGATCGGCCGGGTCGGGATCGTGCAGCGCAAAGACGTCGAGATGGTCGGTGCGCAATCGCTTCAGCGACGAGGCGATGGAAGCTTCAAGGAACTCCCCGCTGAGCGCGACGCGCCGGTTTCGTGTCGCCTTGATCGATCGGAAACGGCGCGACAGTCCGCGCGCCACCGAGACCAGGGGACGGCCGAGATCGTAGGCGAGCCGCATCAGTCCGTTGTTCTTGGGCGGCACGAGCCCGGCCTTGGAGCAGAGGAACAGATCGTCGCGGTGGGCGGCGACGAAGGGCGCCAGAATCTCCTCGGCCCGGCCGGCGCCATAGGATGGAGCGACGTCGTACCAGGTGACGCCGCCTTCGAACGCCGCCTCCAGCATGCGCCGACCCAGCGTCGGCGAGATGCGCGATCCGAGCGACGCGCAACCCAGGCCGATCGGTGACGTCCTGATATCCGTCCCCGGAATGACGATCGTTCGCATCGCACGAGATCTCCGATGAGGCTGCCGCCGGTCGGTGTGACGGCTGGTTCGCCAACCGACCCGCGAGGTCGGTCAAGCAGACTTGGCGCCCTTGTCTTTGCTGGCGCGCGCTTCGGCAAGAGGCTTCAGGCGGGCGCGGACCGCCACCTTGAGCCGCCAAAAAAGATAGTAGACGCGACCTGCGAGGGTCTTGGGAAAGAGCGCATCGTGAAGCGGGATTTCCTCGCAGCCGAAACGGCGCTTGTAGTCCATGTCGCCGATGGACAGATCGAAGCAGTCGTAACCGGCAGCACGGAAATGCTCAATGGTCTCGGAAAACAGCTGGAGCCCGGGCGAATAATGCTTCCACGGGCCGAGCTTGGAGGCTGTAAGCGTCGCCACGATGCACCGTCCCACGCGGATGCCGAACAGATAGGCGATCGGTTCGCCGTCGGCCTCCAGCTTTGACAGCCAACCCTGGCAGCTTCCGCCTTCGCCATTGAGAAGGCTGAGATAAATGTTGGACCATTCGTCTTGGGACAGGATGTCCTTGCGCCCCTTTTCCTCGGTACTGGTCGTTCTCAGGTCCCTGAACGCGGCGATGTCGGCGCTGTCTATCTCGCTTCCCATGGCCAGCGAAAAGTCTCGTCGGTGCGCCTGGGCAAGATTTTTCGTGCTGCGGCGCAGATTGGCGCGAAACTTGGCCGGCCGGGCGGCAGCAAGGTCCTGGGCGCTGCGGCCGGCCAGTTCGATCTTCCACGCTGAAAGCCGAAGGCGAGCCGCGTTGGACAGGCGAACGAACGGGTTCAGCCCTCCCTCGAATCGCTCGGGCATGCGGTTGCAATAGAGGAGGTCGACGCCGGGAATCGTGACAAGCACCGCCTGAACGATGTCACGAAGGTCGTCCTGAGCGAGGGAGCTGTCGAAAACCGGCGAGCAAAAATCGATCGGTCTGGCATCTGTCCGAAGCCAGCGCAGTCCGAACTGGCGCGATCGCAGCATCACGAAGAGGGCGACGGGGCGGCCGTCTTGCGATCGCACCAAGGCCACCACCGGCGCATCGGCGCCATTGGCCAGAAGCTGCCGTATGAACAGATGCATGAAGCCGTAACTCTGGAACGGCGTTGCATTGTGCTGGCCGACCAATGCCGACCATTCGGCTTCGAGACCATCGATATTGTCATGGACCTCGACGAGCCATCTGCCCCCTGAACGCGCCATTGCGACCTCTGCCTACCCCGGATGGCGCCACTATAGCGACAACCGTTCTCAGCGGCCACGCTGTCATGCGTCGCGCTGGCCGGCATGTGCCGGCAAGGCCGCCGGCCGTCCGATCAGGCGGCCCATGCGGCGCGATCAGGGCGATGGCCGTCAGGGGGCTGATGGGTGGAATTGTGGCAGCAGTGGCGTGCCGACCTCACCTGACGCTCATGAGGCCGACGATGCCGTCTCGCACGGTGGTCCTGGGGATAATCACCGCGGTCGAGAAATCGGTTGCGAGCGCCTTGATTTCCGCCGGATTGCCAGTTCGGCGAACCGGCGTTAAAAGATGAGTGTACAAATCAAGTTTATAGGTTTGAATACCGATGGGTTTGAAATAGCACTGACACTGAGAGGCGTTTGCAATAAGTGCCAATGTCTGTCCTTGGGCAATTCGGCCGGTGGTCGCCCTTGGCGTACATCCGGTGACGATGAGTGCGGGGCCATAGTCCGGACTCCGCCAAATATGCATGTGGGACTCATGCCGAAGTTGATGGAAGCCTGTCCGTACCGCAGAGTTCAGGGGGCAGTTCAATGACCGATTCCGTTCACGCGCCGGTCCGGCGCTCGCTTGCTTTCCTGTTGGCCGCGACCTTGGCAACTGTAGCCGGCCCGGCGTTTGCGCAGTCCTCTTCGGCGGGCACCTTCTCGTTGGAGCTGAACCGGCTGGATGCCGTGGCCGGCGATTGCCGCGTGACGCTGGTTGAGAAGAACGGCACCCAGTCGGCTTTCGCTGCCCTGAAACTCGATCTCGTCGTGTTCGACGCCGCCGGCATCGTCACCAAGCGGGTCGGCGTCGACGCCGGACCGCTCAAGGCGGGCCGAACGGTGGTCAAAACCTTCGACCTCAAGGGACTCGCCTGCGACGGCGTCGGCCGACTGCTGATCAACGACGTGCTGGCCTGCGAGGCGGAGGGGATCGCAGCCGATGCCTGCCTCGACCTCGTGGAACCGCGTTCGCGCGTCGCCGCCCCCTTCGACAAGTGAGGCAATGATGAACCCCGACACTCTCGCCGCTGCCGGCGCGGCCGCCGTCGCCCTGCCGCACGACCTGACGCCCTTCGGCATGTTCATGGCCGCCGATCTGGTGGTCAAGGCGGTGATGATCGGCCTGATCGCCGCCTCGCTGGTCACCTGGGTGATCCTTGTCGGCAAGGTGCTGGAGCTCTCGGCCCTCGGTCGGGCGGCCCGGCGCGGCGCCGCAGTGGTTGCCGGCGAGGCCGGCATTGCCGGTCTCGTCCGTCATGCTCGCCTGCCGCGACCGCTCGCCCTGATGCTGGCCGAAGTTGGCGAGGAGATCGCTCAAACGGGAACGACCAGTAGCGGCCCGGTTGCCGGCGGTCTCGTAGAGCGAGTGCGTTCGCGCCTGGCCCGTCTCGAGGCGGCGGCAGGCCGGAGGGCGATGGCCGGTACCGGCCTTCTCGCCACCATCGGCTCGACGGCACCCTTCGTCGGCCTGTTCGGTACGGTTTGGGGCATCATGAACGCCTTTGTCGGCATCTCCGAAAGCCAGACGACCAATCTCGCCGTGGTGGCGCCGGGCATCGCCGAGGCACTGCTCGCCACGGCCACGGGCCTTGTCGCGGCCATCCCAGCGGTGGTGGTCTACAACCACCTCGCCCGACGGACCACCGCCTACCGCGCCGAGATGACCGACCTTTCCGAGGGGCTCATCCGCACCTTGTCGCGCGATCTCGAAACCGGACGGCTCGACGCCCGTCTGCTTGCCCGATGACGCGAAGATACGGCCGGCTTCGTCGGCCCGCCCCCTGAAGGAGAACCTGCCATGGCTGCCCGGCTCGATGACGGAACCGAGCTTTCCGAGAACCACGAAATCAACGTGACGCCCTTCATTGATGTCATGCTGGTGCTGCTGATCATCTTCATGGTGGCGGCGCCGCTCGCCACCGTCGACGTGCCGGTCGATCTGCCCGGTTCGACGGCCGCGGCCGCTCCGCGCCCTGAAAAGCCGCTCTACGTGACGGTGGGCGAGGATCTGACGATCAGCGTCGGCGAAGACAAGGTTGCGCGCGAGGCGCTGGCAAGCCGTCTCGACGAGGCGACGGGCGGCGACAAGGCCGAGCGCATTTTCCTCCGTGCCGACAAGACGGTGGCCTATGGCGACCTGACGGAGGCGATGAACCTTCTGAGGGCGGCCGGCTACCTCAAGGTGGCGCTTGTCGGCATCGAGCGGGTCGCAAGTCCCGTTCCGGCCGGCGGCTGAGCCGTTTTTCAAGACGCCGAGAGACCGAACCGATCCGATGGGCATTCCTTCAGGAACGATGGCCAACCTCTTGTCTCGACGATCGGGGCTTGCCCGCTGGTCGCTGGCCGGTGCTGTCGGTCTGGCGTTGCACGGCACGGCACTCTGGTGGCTCGTTCCAGCCGATGGTCCTTCGGCGGCGGTGGCCGCGCCGGAAGCCGTGGTGATGATCGACCTGCCACCGGAACCGGAGTTGCCGCCGCTAGAAAGCGTCGAGCAGGCGGCCGTCGAGGAGGTGGCCGAGGTTCCCGTTGACGACGTCGTCGACCTCGCGCCCGAACCGGAGCCAGCCGAGACGCTTCCTGTTCCAGATGAGATCGAGACGGTAGAACCGGTCGAGGATCTGGTCGAAGCGCTGCCGGAGCCGGTCGATGCGCCTCTGCCTGAGCCGGACATGCTGCCGCCGTCGGAGGTGGCCGTGCCGCTGCCGCCGAGCCCTCCGCCGGAGATGGTCGAGACGGCCGAGGTCAAGCCCAAGCCCGAACCGAAAAAGCCCGAGCGCAGGAAGCCCGCGCCAAAGAAGCAGCCGGAAGCGAAACCGACGCCACCGGCCGACGCCCAGGCGGCCGGCGCCGGCGCGGGGCGAGAGACTGCCGATGCACTCGCCGCCTATCGCAGCTCGGTCCGGCGGGCAATCGTCGGCAAGCGTCGCGCGAGCGATGCCGATGGCGCCATCGGCCGGGCAACGGTGTCGCTGTCCATCGGCCGCGATGGGTCCATCATCGGCCTGTCCGTGGGTGGCGCTCCAGCCGTCACGGCCGCCGCCGAACGTCTCATTCGCCGTGTCGGAGCCTTCCCGCCCGTTCCTCAATCTCTCGATGCGCCCTTCAAGGTATCGGTTCCCATCGAGTTCAAGAGGGAGTGACGCCGAGGGCGCCCGGGTGGAGTCCGGCCCCGACAATCCGTGATAAAGATCAAACCTTGGCCTTGGAGTTTGCGTTTTCACAACGTTCGGAGGGGTAGAACCCCTTATCATGAACGTCAGAATCCACAAAATGAGGTCGAAAATGAAGACTCTTCTCCTCGCCGCCGCGGTTCTAGCGGTCGCCATCCTCCCCGCCACCGCCGCCGATGTTCAGGTGAAAATGCTCAACAAGGGCGCCAAGGGTATGATGGTGTTCGAGCCGGACCTCGTGAAGGTCCAGCCGGGCGACACCGTGACCTTCGTCGCCACAGATCCCGGCCATGATGCCCAGAGCGTTCCGGGCATGCTGCCCGAAGGCGCCCAGCCCTTCGAAGGCAAGATCGGCAAGGACCTTACCGTGACCTTTACCCAGCCGGGCGTTTACGGCGTCAAGTGCAAGCCGCATTACGTCATGGGCATGGTTGGCCTCGTCGTCGTGGGCGACCCCTCGTCGAATCTCGAAGCGGCCAAGCAGGCCAAGAACCCCGGCAAGGCCGGCAAGCTGTTCACCGAACTGCTCGGCAGCCTCTGACATGACCGTCACAGCGGGGCGTTGGCACCTGCTTTCGGGTGCCTTCCGGCCATTCTTCATGCTGGCGGCACTATGGATGGCGGGCTCGATCCTCATGTGGGTGCCCCTCTACATGGGGCACGTCGAGCTGCCTACCGCCTTCGCTCCGCGTGACTGGCACATCCACGCCATGCTGTTCGGCGGCGTGCCGCCGATCATCGCCGGCTTCACGCTCACCGCCGTGTCGAGCTGGACCGGCCGGCCGACCATAACCGGCCGCCCCCTCGCCATGCTGGCGTTGGTTTGGCTGGCGGGACGGATCGCCGTGTCCGTGTCGGCCTTGATCGGGCCGATCGCCGCGGCGTTGATCGATCTTGCCTTCCCTCTCGGACTTGCCGCCGTGCTCGGGCGCGAGGTGGTGCTGGCCGGCAACTGGCGCAACCTGCGAGTCGTCGGCCTCGTCCTGCTTTTGGCGCTGGCCGATGCCGGCTTTCACGCCGAGGCGGCGTTCAACGGTCTCGCCGACGTCTCCATTCGGGCCGCTCTGTCGGCGGTCCTGATGCTCATCCTGCTGATGGGGGGACGCATCACGCCGGCGTTCACCCGCAACTGGCTGAAAGCGCGGGGCGAAACGCGCTTACCGGCGGCTTTCGACCGCTTCGACGCCGCTGCGATGTTTGTCTCCGGGCTGGCCTTCCTGATGTGGACGGTCGTTCCGGGCTGGTCCGGGACGGCGATCGTCATGGGGCTCGCCGGCCTGATGACGGCCGCGAGGCTGACCCGCTGGAGAGGGCTTGCCACGCGACGCGAACCGATGCTGCTGGTGCTGCACGTGGCGATCGCCTCGATCGCCGTCGGCTTCGTCGTCGAGGCGCTGGCCATCCTTTGGCCGGCCGTTGTCGATCCTGCCGCCGCTCTGCACCTCTGGACCGCCGGCAGCGTTGGACTGACCGTGCTCGGCGTGATGACCCGCGTGAGCCGAGGCCATACAGGCCGGCCGCTCGCCGCCGGCAAGCTTGAGGTTTTCATCTACGCCCTGGTATCCGCCGGTGCCCTGCTGCGCATGGCGGCGCCCTACGCGGGCTCGGCCTATTACCACCTCATCGGTTGCGCCGGAGCGTTGTGGGCGGCCGCCTTTCTGGCCTTCGCCATCGGCTATGCCCGCGTACTCGCCGGGCCACGGGCCGACAGGGCCTAGTGATCTACATCAATCGAATTTGTGCCAGCGCAACGAAGGTCCAAGCCGTCTCGTGAAAACATGATGGCATAGTTCATGTTGATGCGATTCCCGGGGGGAGACGAGATGAGACAGATGGAGACGGCGGCGCCCTGGCTCGTCAGGATGATGGCGGCCCTTTGCCTGGCACTTGTTCTGGCGCTCGTCGCCATGCCGTCTCAGGCAGCCGGCCTCGCCGATTTCCTTGGCAAGGCGGCCCCTTCCGACCTGGTCCCCGGGGCGGATGCCTATGGCCCCGTGCGCGACGATATGCCTGTCGTTCCTGCCCTCAAGGCGGGCGAGCGCATCGGCTGGGTGTTTCTCAACACCGACTTCGTGCCGGCGACGGGCTATTCCGGCAAGCCGATCCACATTCTCGTCGGTGTCGATGATCACGCGGTGATCACCGGCGCCCGCCTCGTCAAGCACTCCGAGCCGATCGTCCTCGTCGGCATTCCCGAGGCCAAGATCACGGCGGTGATCGCAAAATACACCGGCCTCGACCTGAAGCGCGAGGCGGACGGCCCCGCTCATGATCTCGACATCGTCTCCGGTGCCACCGTCACCATCATGGTGATCGACGACTCGGTGCGCCGGTCTGGCCTGAAGGCCGCGCGCGCCCTCGGGCTTGAAGGTTTCGCAACGGCCGGCACCGGCCCTGCCGCCGACCTGAAGATGGTGGATCGAAGCAAGGACGCGGTCAGCGACTGGACGACGCTCACCGGCGACGGCTCGGTACGCCGGTTCAACATGTCGGTGGCCGAGATCAACGCCACCTTCAACAAGCAGGGCGATCCCCGTGCCGCCGCCCATCGCGAGGTTGGCACCGACACCGATCCCTACATCGACATCTACGTCGGATTGGCCAGCCAGCCGTCGATTGGCCGGACTCTGCTTGGAGACGCCGCCTATGCCAACCTGATGCGCCGACTTGGCGAAGGCGACGAGGCGATCTTCGTGGCCAGCACCGGGCGCTGGTCCTTCAAGGGCTCGGGCTACGTGCGCGGCGGCATCTTCGACCGCATCACGGTGCTGCAGGGCGAGACGACGATCCGTTTCCGCGACAAGGATCATCTGCGCGTCGTCCGCATGGCGCCCGCCGATGCGCCCACCTTCAACGAGATGGATCTCTTCGTCATTCCCAAGGCATCCGGTTTCGATCCGGCAGCGCCCTGGCGGTTGCAGCTGTTGGCCTCACGGGCCGTCGGCGCCATCGACAAGCTGTTCCTGACCTATGACGTCGACTACGCGCTGCCATCAGGCTACCTCGTCGCGGCGCCGAAACCGGCGGTCGTCGCGCCGGTCGTCACGCCCGCGACGGAGGTTGCGTCCGCCGATGAGGTGCCGGCTCGCGACCGTCTCTGGCTTCGCATCTGGGAAGCCAAGCGCACCGAGGTTGCCATTCTCGTTGCCGCATTGGCGGCCCTGACCGGCATCTTCTTCTTCCAGACCTTCGCGACCAAGAACGAGCGGGTGTTCCGGATCATCCGGCTCAGCTACCTCGCCTTCACGCTGGTCTTCATCGGCTGGTACGCCAACGCCCAGCTCTCGGTGGTCAATCTGCTCGCCGTGCTGTCGGCCGTAGTCAGCGATTTCCGCTGGGAAACCTTCCTGATGGACCCGCTGATCTTCATCCTGTGGTTTGCGGTGGCGGCAGCGCTGCTGTTCTGGGCGCGCGGCGCCTACTGCGGCTGGCTCTGCCCCTTCGGCGCCTTGCAGGAGTGGTCGAACCAGATCGCCCGCTGGCTGCGCATACCGCAGATCCGCCTGCCCTGGGGGCTGCACGAGCGCCTCTGGCCGATTAAGTACATGATCTTCCTCGGCCTTCTCGGCATCTCCTTCTATTCGCTCGACATGGCCGAGCATTATGCCGAGATCGAGCCGTTCAAGACGGCGATCATCCTGAAGTTCGATCGTCCTTGGCCCTACGTGCTGTTCGCACTCGCCATGCTCGCACCGGGCCTGTTCATCGAACGCTTCTATTGCCGCTATGTCTGCCCGCTCGGCGGCGGCCTCGCCATCCCGGCCCGGCTGCATATGTTCCGCTGGCTCAAGCGCTATCGGGAATGCGGCAATCCCTGCCAGACCTGCGCCCATGAATGTCCGGTGCAGGCGATCCACCCGACGGGTGAGATCAACCCCAACGAATGCGTCTCCTGTCTGCACTGCCAGGTGCTCTACCGCAGCACGACCCGCTGCCCGGTGGTGATTGGCAAACTGCGCAAGCGGGAGCGCTTCGAACGCCAGAACGGTCTCGCCCAGACGGGGGCAACGGCAACCGGCGGCAGTCCTGCCATCCGGAGCGAAGTGGGCGGTTCGGCACAAGCGTGAGAAAGAAAACCGAGGAGAGCACGATGACTGAAGAGACGAACAATCTGTCCCGCCGGTCGCTTTTAGGCGGCACGGCCAAGACCGCGGTGTTCGCGGGCGTCGCGGCGACCGCCGTCGGCGGCCTGATGGCAACCAACGGCAGCAAGGCGGCCGAGCCCGCCAACAAGGCCGAGGTGAAGCCCGGCGAACTCGACGAGTATTATGGCTTCTGGTCGTCGGGACAGACCGGCGAGTTGCGCATTCTCGGCGTGCCGTCGATGCGCGAGATGATGCGCGTGCCGGTGTTCAACCGCTGCTCGGCCACCGGTTGGGGCATGACCAACGAAAGCCTGAAGGTGCTGACCGAAGGCCTGCTGCCGGAGACCAAGGAGCTGCTCGCCAAGCGCGGCCTCAAGACCTACCAGAACGGCGACCTGCACCATCCGCACATGTCGTTCACCGACGGCACCTATGACGGCCGCTACCTTTTCATGAACGACAAGGCAAACACGCGTATCGCCCGCGTGCGCTGCGACGTGATGCGGTGCGACAAGATCATCGAGATCCCCAACGCGTCCGACATTCACGGCTTGCGCCCGCAGAAGTATCCGCGCACCGGCTACATCTTCGCCAATGGCGAGCATGAGGCGCCGCTGGTCAACGACGGCAAGATCCTCGACGATCCCAAGCAGTACGTGAACATCTTCACTGCCGTCGACGGCGACAAGATGGAAGTCTCCTGGCAGGTTATCGTCTCGGGCAACCTCGACAACACCAGCCCCGACTATCATGGCAACTACGTCTTCTCGACGTCCTACAACTCCGAGATGGGCGTCAATCTCGCCGAGATGACCGCCAACGAGACCGACCATGTCGTCGTCTTCGACATCAAGGCGATCGAGGCGGGCGTTGCCGCCGGCGACTATCAGGAGCTGAACGGCGTCAAGGTGCTCGACGGCCGCAAGGACAAGAACTCCAAGTATACCCGCTACATTCCGATTCCGAACAGCCCGCACGGCGTGAACGCCTCGCCGGACGGCAAGTACATCATGATCAACGGCAAGCTGTCGCCGACGGTTTCGGTCATCGAAGTCGCCAAGGTGGACGCGCTGTTCAAGGAAAACGCCGACCCGCGCTCCTGCGTCGTCGCCGAGCCGGAACTGGGCCTCGGCCCTCTCCACACGGCCTTCGACAACCGCGGCAGTGCCTATACGACGCTGTTCCTCGACAGCCAGATCGTCAAGTGGGACATCGAGAAGGCCATCCGCGCCTACAAGGGCGAGAAGGTCGATCCGATCGTTCAGAAGATCGACGTCGCCTATCAGCCCGGCCACAACTCGACTTCCATGGGCGAAACCAAGGAAGCCGACGGCAAGTGGCTGGTGTCGATGAACAAGTTCTCCAAGGACCGTTACCTCAACGTCGGTCCGCTCAAGCCGGAGAACGAGCAGCTGATCGACATCTCCGGCGACGAGATGAAGCTGGTGCACGACAGCCCGACCTTTGCCGAGCCGCATGACAGCATTCTCGTGCGCGCCGACATCGTCAACCCGCTGTCGGTCTGGAAGCGCGACGACCCGTTCTTCGCCGATGCCGTCGCACAGGCCAAGGCCGATGGCGTCGACATCGAGGCCGACAGCACGGTCATCCGCGATGGCAACAAGGTGCGCGTCTACATGACGTCGGTGGCGCCGGCCTTCGGTCTCGAGAGCTTCGAAGTCAACGAGGGCGACGAGGTAACCGTCTACGTCACCAACCTTGACGACGTGGACGACCTCACCCACGGCTTCACCGTGTCCAACTACGGTGTCGCCATGGAAGTAGCGCCGCAGGCCACGGCATCGGTGACCTTCACCGCCGACCGTCCCGGCGTGCACTGGTACTATTGCCAGTGGTTCTGTCACGCCCTCCACATGGAGATGCGTGGCCGCATGCTGGTGAAGCCGAAGGCCGTCTGAGGTTAGCCATGCAGCGCGCGCTCCGTCTCCTTGCCGTCCTTCTCAGTTGCACCGGTTCCGCCGGTGCCGCCGAGATCGTCGTCGGTGCAGAGGCGGGCGCGCTCCGCGCGGCCATTGAAACCGCCGCGCCGGGGGACGTCCTCCGGCTCGGCAACGCCCAGTACGACGGCCCCGTCGTCATCGATCGGCCGCTGACGCTGATCGGCGACCGGGACAGCCGTATCGTCGGCAACGGCGAGGGCACCGTCGTATCGGTAGAAGCCGACGACGTCACCGTGAGAGGCCTCTACATCACCGGTTCCGGTCGCAGGCTCGACCAGCTCGACAGCGGCATCGCGCTTGCCAAGGGAACGCGCCGCGGCCTGATCGAAGGTAACCGCGTCGTCATGAACCTGATCGGCGTCGACGTGCAGGGCGCCATCGATGCCACGGTGCGCGGCAACACCATCGTCGGGCGCACCGATCTCCATCGGGCCGAGATGGGCTCCGGCATCTACGTCTGGAATGCGCCGGGGCTTCTGGTTGAGCACAACGATATCCGTCGCGGCCGCGACGGCATTTTCGTCTCGACCTCGATGAAGGCGCGCTACCGCTTCAACCGCATGCAGGAACTGCGCTTCGCCTTCCATTCGATGTACGCCAACGACATCGTGCTGGAGAACAACCTGTCGCGCGGCAACACGCTGGGCTTCGCCTTCATGTTCTCGCGCAACGTGACGGCGACCGACAACCTGTCCATGGGCGACGCCACCCACGGTCTGTTCCTCAACTCCGTCAGGGATTCGAAGCTCATACACAACGAAGTCCGCGACGGTGGCGAGAAATGCCTGTTCGTCTACGGAGCGACGCGCAACCGCTTCGAAGGCAACCGGCTGGAAGGCTGCGACATCGGCATTCACCTGACCGGCGGCGCCTCCGAGAACGTGCTGACCGGCAATGCGGTCATCGGCAACCGCACGCAGGTGAAATACGTCGGTACCCGCTGGCTCGAATGGAGCGGAATGCCCGAGGCGGACGGAAAGACGAAAACCCAGCGCGGCAATTACTGGTCCGACCACGTGGCTTTCGACATCGATGGCGACGGCATGGCCGACAGCCCTTATCGGCCCAACGATACGGTGGACGTTCTGACCTGGAGTCAGCCGATGACGCGGCTGCTCCTGGGTGCCCCGGCGGTGCAGCTCATCCGCTGGGCTCAATCGCGCTTTCCGGGCCTGCTGCCGGGGGGCGTCATCGACAGCCATCCGCTGATGTCGCCCGACGGGACGGGGCCGCGTCCGCTGGACACTCCTTTTTCGGTCGGCTTCATTCCCGCTGGGGAGAATTGACATGACGGATGCCACCATTCTCTCTGTCGACGAGCTGACGATCCGCTTCGGCGCCGTGACGGCGGTCGACGGCGTCAGCCTCGGCGTCGCGCCGGGCGAACGGGTGGCGCTGCTCGGCCACAACGGCGCCGGCAAGTCGACCTTGTTCAAGACCGTCCTCGGCTTCCTGAAGCCGGCCGGTGGCCGCCTGTCCATTGGCGGCGCCGCTCCCGGTTCGGACGCCGCGCGCCGCGCTGTCAGCTACCTGCCCGAGCAGGTGGTGTTTCCGAAGGCTTTGACCGGCGCTGAGGTTCTCACCCATTTCGCGCGTCTGAAGGGCGTCGCACCGAAGGCGGCCTTGCCGCTTCTGGAGACAGTGGGAATAGCCGATGCCGCCGGCCGGGCGGTCGGTACCTATTCCAAGGGGATGCGTCAGCGGCTCGGCCTCGCCCAGGCGCTGATCGGCACGCCCCGTCTTTTGCTGCTGGACGAGCCGACCTCCGGTCTAGATCCCGTATCGCGGCGCGAGTTCTACGACGTGCTGGAGGCTTCGGCCCGCGCCGGCACGGCAGTGCTGCTGTCCTCTCACTCGCTGTCGGAGATCGAGAACCGCATCGACCGCATCGCCATCCTGGCCAAGGGGCGGTTGCGCGCCGAGGGGGCGCTTGCCGATCTGTCGCGCCGGGCCGGCTTGCCGATCCGCATTCGCGTCGAGGCAGCGGAAGGCCGGGTCGAGGCCGTGCATGCCCGTCTCGGCGGCGAACGCGTCAACGGCCGGTCGGTGGTGGTCACCTGCCGGGCCGAGGACAAGGTGAGCGCGCTGGCGCGCCTCGCCGAGCTTGGTTCCGACGTCGCCGACATCGACATCGCCCTGCCGGATCTTGATGATGTCTACCGCCACTACTCCGGCGTAACCGCACAGGGAGTCGTCCAATGACCGGTCTCGACCGCATGGCGGCTGTGGCCGCGACCGAGTTCCGCCTCGCCTTCCGCAACCGCTGGGTTCTGCTGGCAACGCTGGCTTTCACGCTGTTCGCGCTGGCACTCGCCTTTCTCGGCTCGGGGCCGAGCGGCGCCCTCAAGGCCGACGCCCTGACGCTGACGGCGGCGAGCCTGTCGACGCTCACCGTCTACCTTGTGCCGCTGATGGCGCTGCTCGTCTCCTATGACAGCATCGCCGGCGAGATCGAGCGTGGCACGCTGGCGCTGGTGCTGGCGACACCGCTGAAGCGCGGCGAACTGGTGGTGGCGAAGTTCTGCGGTCATCTTGCCGTACTGGCGCTGGCCATCGGCATCGGCTACGGCATCGCCGGCGCGGTGATCGCCGGCGTTCATGGCGCCGATGACGCCGGTCTCATCGCCTGGGCGCGGCTTCTCTCCACCGCCGTCCTGCTGGGCGCCGTCTTCATCGCCCTGGGCATGGCCTTGTCCGGCCTGCCGCGCCAGACCGGAACCGCTGCCGCGCTCGCCATCGGTGCCTGGCTGATCCTGGTGGTGCTCTACGATCTGGCGCTCCTCGGCGCCGTCATCGTCGACCAGGGGGGCATCTTCACCAAGACGGTGTTCCCGGCGCTGGTGCTGGCCAATCCTGGCGACGCCTTCCGTCTCTACAATCTGGCGCTGATCGAATCGAATGCGCCGATCGCCGGCCTCGACGGTCTCGCCCACACGCTTCCCTTCCCGGTTTCCAGCGCGCTTCTCGTGCTCGTCCTTTGGCTTGTCGCGAGCCTTGCCGCCGCCTGGGCCCTTACCCGGAGAATCCGCCCATGACCAACCGCCTTCTGTCCGCTCTGGTTCTCTCCGCCGCTCTGGCTCTACCGCTCGCCGCCTGCAAGGAGGAAGCGGCCGTCAAGCCCGCCGCCATATCCATGACCGACGAGGCGCTCGGCTACTACTGCCAGATGTATCTCGCCGACCACGGTGGTCCCAAGGCCCAGATCCACGAGAAGGGGCAGGAGCAGCCCCTGTGGTTCTCGCAGGTGAGCGACGCCGTCACCTACCTGCGCGGTGGCGAGAAGCGTGGCGACGTAACCGCCGTCTACGTCTCCGACATGGAGAAGGCGCCGAGCTGGGCCGAGCCCGGCCGCGACAACTGGGTCGATGCCGACGCGGCGATGTTCGTCATCGGCAGCCGGCAGGCCGGCGCCATGGGCATGCCCGAGGCGATTCCCTTCGGCAGCCAGAAGGCGGCCGACGATTTCGCGGCACGCGAAGGGGGCGTGGTCGTCAAGCTGGCGGACATCCCCGACAAGTATCTCGGCCCGGCGAATGCCAGCCCCACCGATCATTCCGACATGCAGATGTGAGGCCCGTCATGGCAGATCTCCTTGCCCGCCCGATTGGTCGGCGCCGCTTCCTCCGCATCGGCGCCACGTTTGCAGCGACGGCCTTCGTTCCGGCGGCTCTCGCCGCGGTGTCTGTTCGCCGCTGGTCCGGCTCGGCGCTTGGCGCCCACGCCACCATTGAGCTCATCGGCGCAGATGCGGCGCAGGCCGAAGTCACCTTCGCAGCGGTGGAGCAGGAGATCGCCCGCCTCGAGGCGCTCTTCAGCCTCTATCGCGCCGACAGTGCCTTGTCGCGCCTGAACGCCAGCGGTCGCCTCGATGCCCCGGAGGCCGATTTTCTTCGCCTGCTGGCGCTGGCGCACACTACGCATCGCGAAACGGAGGGGTTGTTCGACCCCACGGTTCAGCCGCTGTTTGCCGCTTACGCCGCCCACTACACCGGCGGGCGGAGCGATGCGCTGCCCGCGGCGGAGCTTGCCGACCGGCTGGCGCTGGTCGGTTTCGACCAGGTGGTCTTCGACGAGGGAGCGGTGCGCTTTTCCCGTCCGGGCATGGCGATGACGCTGAACGGCATCGCCCAAGGGTATGTGACCGACCGCGTCGCCGATCTTCTTAAGGCGCGCGGCTTCGACAACGTGCTTCTGGATATCGGCGAGATCAGAGCGCTCGGCGGCGGCCGCGACGGTGCCGGCTGGAAGGTCGGTCTCGCCGCCCGTCCGGATAGCGATGCGCTGGCGGCAACGCTTCGGGTTCAGGATCGGGCCGTTGCCACCTCGATGATGGCCGGCACCGTTCTCGATGCCGGTGGTCGCATCGGTCATATCCTGCACCCCAGGAAGGGCGCGGTTGCGTCCGCCTTCTCGGCCGTCAGCGTCGTGGCATCGGATGCCGCGCTTGCCGACGCCCTGTCGACGGCGGCTGTGCTGATGACGGCGGACGAGCTGTCGCGGTTCACCCTTCCCGGCGTCGAGATCCACGCGACGCCGGTCTGATCCGTCGACGGGCTCAGGCGGCAGGCGCCACCGGACCGCCGCAGCGGAGGTCGGTGTCTGCCACGTCCTGCCGACCGTAGACCTTGAACATCGCGAACACGTTCTGCATTTCGGCGCTGTCGAGGATCACCGGCGTGCCGACGGCGAGCGTCCGCCAGTATTGGGCGGCGATGGTCTCCACCTCGACCAATAGCGAATAGGCCTTCTTGAGATTGGCGCCGAGCACGATCAGCCCGTGGTTGGCGAGCAGGCAGGCAAGGCGACCTTCCAAAGCCTTCAGGGCGTGGTTGGAGAGCGCCTGCGAGCCGAAGGTGGCATAGTCGGCGCAGCGGATATTCTCGCCACCGGCCGCGGCCACCATGTAGTGGACGGCCGGAATGTCGCGCCGCAGGCAGGACATGACCGTCGAGAACATAGAATGGGTATGGATCACCGTGTCGATGTCCTGCCGATGGAGCAGGATGTCGCGGTGGAAGCGCCACTCGCTGGTCGGCCGGCAGGGACCGTAGTAGGTCCCGTCGAACGTCATTTCGACGATCTGGTCTTCGGTCATGCCGGCATAGGGGATGCCGGTGGGAGTCACCAGAAAGCGATCCTTGCCGACGCGGACACTGACGTTGCCCGAGGTGCCCTGGTTGACGCCCGAGGCATTCATTTCGCGGCAGGTTGCGATAATCTCGGTCCGAAGGGCGAGATGCGAGAGGGCGGAAAGGCTGGCAGGCATTCTGGGGTCCTTGGTGAGGGGCGGTGGGTGTGTTGGACACGTAAGACGGGCAATGGCACTTGGCGCGGGTAGGTGCGTATGTTAACTCAGATTGTCAATTGTCGATCCGGGGTTGATCGCTTCGGGCGATGGGATTGGGAAGATCATGGCGCCACGCTCAAGGATGAAGGATAAGGCCGACCGGTCGGCGGTCGATGCGGACACTCGGACGCCGCTGCCGCGGCCGGGGGAATACCTCGCCGATCCGCTCCTGTGGGCGTCCTGGCTCTACCATCACGACGAGATGACGCAGAGCCAGATCGCCGACCTGATGGGCGTGTCGCGGGCGACGGTGGTGAACTATCTGCAGCAGGCGCGGGATCTGCACTACGTGAAGGTGGTGGTGCGACCGGAACTGCTGAATTCCATCGACCTCGCCCAGCAGCTCAAGCAGGCCTTCGGCCTTACCGAGTGCATGGTCATTCCCTTCGACGGTGGCGTGCGTCCGCCGAGCGAGCGCATCGGCCGGGCCGGCGCCCAGTATCTCGACCAGATCCTGGTGAACGGCGACGTTCTCGGCGTCGCCTGGGGGCGTACCGTGCTGTCGCTGGCCGAAAACCTGCCGGAAAAGGCCATGCCCGACAGTTGCGTCGTGCAGGTGATCGGCAGCCAGCGCTCCGCTTACGACGGTTTCACGGCGGAAGAATGCGTCGCCTTCATTGCCCGTCGGCTGCATGCCCGGTCGATCAACCTGCACGCACCGGCGGCCCTGTCGAACGCGGCGCTGCGCGATGCGCTGATGCGCGAGCCGACCATTCAGGAGCAGTTCGCCCGCATCCGCTCCTGCAACAAGCTGCTGTTCGGCGTCTGCACGGTGAAGGCCAACAGCCTGGTGTTCGCCTCCGGTCTGATCTCGGTCGACGAAAGCAAATACTACATCTCCAACGGCGCCGTCGGCGTCATTGCCGGCCGCTTCTACGACGTCGACGGCAACTGGCTGCGCGGCACCATGGACGACCGGATGATCGGCATCACCCTCGAGGATGTCCGCAGCGTGCCGACCCGCATCGCCGCCGCCGGCGGTCCCGACAAGACCGATGCCATTCTCGGCGCGCTGCGCGGCGGCTACGTCACCGCCCTGATCACCGACGAACCGACGGCCCGCAATATCCTCGGACGGCTCTAGAGCACATCCGGCGAACTTCGGTTCGCCAACATGCTCTATCTCTTTGTTTTCACGCAACTCCGGACGCAAAACCGGTTCCCACTTTTGCTGGAGTTGCTCTAGGCCGGCCAAGCGGGCGAAGGGCCTCTGGCCGAAGGCGAGCGAGAAGTGCGCCGGCCGGGGGGAGCCGGCGCGCGCCCCTGCGCCGGCCCGGGTGTCCGATGCTGGGCAGGGGCGGGTTGTCATTTGGCCTTCTGCTCCGGGTAGAGCTTGAGAAGACCCTCGCGGCTGGCATCGGCGACGCCGCGCTCGGTGATGAGGCCCGTGACGAGGCGGGCGGGCGTCACATCGAAGCCGTAGTTGAGCGCCGTGCTTCCCTTGGGCAGGATGTCCACCGTTTCCAGCCGGCCATCGGCGGTGCGGCCGGTGATATGGCTGAGCTCGCGGGCGTCGCGCTCCTCGATCGGGATCTCGCGAACGCCGTCTTCGAGCGTCCAGTCGATGGTCGTGAATGGCAGGCCGACGTAGAAGGGCACGCCGTTGTCGTGGGCGGCGAGCGCCTTCAGGTAGGTGCCGATCTTGTTGCAGACGTCGCCGGTCGCCGTTGTGCGGTCGGTGCCGACGATCGCCATGTCGACGAGGCCGTGCTGCATCAGGTGGCCTCCCTGGTTGTCGGCGATCACCGTATGGTCGACGCCATGCTGGCCGAGTTCGAAGGCGGTGAGGCTGGCGCCCTGGTTGCGCGGCCGCGTCTCGTCGACCCAGACATGAATGGGAATGCCCGCCTCGAAGGCCATGTAGATGGGGGCGAGGGCGGTGCCCCAGTCGATGCAGGCCAGCCAACCGGCGTTGCAATGGGTCAGCACGTTGAAGCGCGCCGGCTTGCCCTTCTTCTCCCAGAGGTCGCGGATGATGGCGAGGCCGTGCCGGCCGATCGACTTGCAGGTCTCTACGTCCTCGTCGCAGATTTCCGCGGCGCGACGATAGGCAAGGCCCATGCGCTCGGACGGGGCGACCTTGATGAGGCGTCCCTTGAGGTCGTCGAGCCCCCAGCGGAGATTGACCGCCGTCGGCCGCGTGGCGAGCAGCGCGGTGTAGGCGCGCTCGAGGTTTTCGTCCGAGGAGTCCTCGCGCATGGCCAGCGCCAGACCGTAGGCGCCGGTGGCGCCGATCAGTGGTGCGCCGCGTACGATCATGTCGCGAATGGCGGTCGCCGCCTCCTGCCAGGAGCGCAGCGTGCGAGTCTTGACTTCGAACGGCAGCTTGGTCTGGTCGATGATTTCGACGCCCCAGCTATCGTCGGCGACCCAGATCGTCCGCATGGATTTGCCGTAGATTTTCATGAAAGGCCTCCGGTCGCCGCCGAGCGCCAGGATGCGCCGGCAGTTTGTGGGTGGCGGGCGGCATATGGCCGCCCCTGGAAGTTTGTTCGAGTCGGGCCGGATGGCCGTCAGCGGGTGGTATCGGCGGCAACCACGGCGGCCGCCACGGCGTCGATATTGGCAAAGCGAGCCCGGTTGACAACAAGCTCGCGGCCGAGCCGCAGGGCGCGCCGTTCGCCGCGAGCCCTGAGATCCTTGTCGGCGATGCTCTCGAAATCGGCGACGTGAGCAAGGCCGAGGATGCGGCGGATCATCTTGCAGCCCGCAAACCCGAGCGTATCTTCGAACAGCGCACGCATGTAGCGCGCCTGTTCTTCGGCCAGAGCTGCCCGGCTTTCCGCATCGGCGAACAGTTCGGCGGTAAACGCGTCGCCCTTGCCCTCGGTCGACCACAGTTCGAGGAAGCGGGCCGAGAACATGTTCCAGACGTCGACGGTCTGCTTGAGGATCCAGGCGCGATAGGCGTCGCGTCCGCCCTTTTCATCCTCGTGGCCCATCTGGCTGAGGTAGGCGAGGATCAGGTTGCCGATCAGCGCGCCGACGTCGAAACCCATCGGTCCGAAGAAGGCGAACTCCGGGTCGATGACGCGAACATCGGTGCTGGTCGCCATGATCGAGCCGGAATGCAGGTCGCCGTGCACCAGCGCCTCGGCGTGGCTCAGGAACTTGAGCTTCATCGCCTGCGCCGCCGCCTTGAGCGGGCCGTCAGCACGGAACTCCAGCGCGATGTCGTCAAGTTGAGGCGATGTCCAGTGGTTGAGCTTGGCGGCCCGATAGGGATCGGTGAACACGAGGTCCTCGGTGATCCGGCAAAGCTCGGTGTTGGCGCAGAATGCCGCCATCTGGCGCTTCTTTTCGGCGGCCGGCAGGTAGAGGTCGGACGTCTTGAACAGCGACTGCGCCATAAACTCCGACAGCGTCGCGGCGAAACGCGGGAACTCCACGCCGTCGATCAGGCCCTTGCGCATGATGATGTGCGGCGTGAGGAACTCCATCACCACCAGCGCCTGCATGGCGTCGAACAGGATGACCTTAGGCACCAGTCCCGGCGCGGCGGCATCCTCCGTGATCAGGGCCTGACTCTCGAAGAACGAACGGTCGAGCGGCAGAGGCCAGGAATCGCCGACGAGGCGTACGTAGGGCAGGGCCTGTTTGACGATCAGCGCCCCTTCCGGACCGCGCACGATGAACACCAGGTTGAGGTTGCCGTCGCCAACCTCGGAGACCTTCCAGTCCTGCGCCGTGCCGCCCAGGATGACCGCGACTTCATTGAAGCCGGCGAGATAGGGCGCCAGCGTGCTTTCAGTCATCGGCCGATAGTCGGCGCCGCCGGTGCGGGCGCTCCGAACGTCTGTCATGGGGTCTTCTCCATCCCTCGCTACCTGAGCCCCTGCCACGACAGTCTGTCGCTCCTCATGCTGGCAGAGGTTGTTGGTGGTGGAAGTTGTCCTCGTTTTCGTCATTTGTCAAGGTTGATTGACAATTGACGTTCGAGTGGCTAGGTTGCCGCCATCGGGTCTGGAGGAGGCCCTCTGCCAAACATCCGTGGAGGCGGTTTTCGGCATGACAGAACCAGGGAGGGAGGTGATCCGCATCCGTGGGCTGAACAAGCGTTTCGGCAGCACGCATGCGGTCATCGACGTCGATCTCGACATTCGGCGTGGCGAGGTGCTGGCGCTGATGGGCGCCAACGGCGCCGGCAAGTCGACGCTGATCAAGATTCTCTGCGGCGTGCACCCAGCCGACTCCGGCACGATGGAGATCGATGGCGAAACGGTCGATTTCCGGTCGCCGCTCGAGGCCTGCGCCGCCGGCATCCATACCGTTCACCAGATCATCAACGACGGCGTCGTCCAGCAGCTCACGGTCGCCGAAAATCTGGCGCTCGACGAGATCTGCCGACCCGAGGGGCCAATGCTTCTCAGCCGGACGGCCATCACGGCACGGGCACGCGAGATTCAGGCGATCCTCGGCCTCGATCTGCCGCTTGGCAGGGCGATGAGCGAGCTCGGCCAGGCCGAACGACAGCTCGTCGCCATCGCTCGCGCCCTGTCGCACGATCCCAAGGTGCTGATCCTGGACGAGCCGACCTCATCGCTATCGGAAGCGGAGGCGGCCCGGCTGTTCGTGCTGATCGAGGATCTTCGGGCACGCGGCGTCGCCATCGTCTACATCAGTCATCGGATGTCCGACATCCGTCGCCTCGCCGATCGGGCCGTCGTCATGCGCGACGGCCGCGTCCGCGCCGAGTTCGCCCGACCGCTCGACTTCGACGGCATCGTCCATGCCATGGTCGGCCATCGCGTCAGCGAGGGCGCCCGCGCCGCCGTGGTCGGCGGACGAACCGTGGTCGAGATCCGCGACCTTGCCATCACGCCGACCTCGGCACCCTTCGATCTCGATCTTCGCGAGGGCGAGGTGGTGGTGCTGACGGGCCTGATCGGCGCCGGCAAGACCGAGTTTGCCGAGTGCCTGTTCGGAACGGCCGCCGCTCACGCCGGTTCGGTGACCATCGATGGCAAGCCGCTGCGCGCCGCCTCGCCACAACACGCCATCGCCGAGGGCGTGTTCATGGCGCACGAGGACCGCGGCAACTCGTCGTTGGTGTCCGAGTTCTCGGTGCTGCACAACATGACGCTGCCCTTCCTCCGGCACTTCTCCAAACTGTCCCTTGTCGTTCCGGACCAGGAACGGCGGGCGGCGGTCGGCCAGGTCAGCGATCTTTCCATCAAGTGCGCCTCCATCGACGTGCCGATCGGTTCGCTGTCGGGCGGTAACCAGCAGAAGGTCGTGCTCGGCCGCTGGCTGATCCAGCCCTGTCGCCTGCTCATTCTCGACGAGCCCTTCCAGGGCGTCGACATCGGCGCCCGGCAGGATATCGGCCGCCGACTGCGCGAGACGGCCGCTGGACGAGCGACGCTGGTCATCTGCGCCGATCTGGAGGAGGCAACCGAAATCGCCGACCGGATCATCGTGATGCGCGATTTTTCGGTGGTCGGCGGGCACTCCATCGACGGGCTGTCGCTCGATGCCCTGGTCGCCGAGATCAGCGGTGCCGGCACCCACGCAACCTTCGCCTGACGCTTCGCAAGACAAAAGGCTTTTCACCATGAGCACCCAGTCTCCCAATCCGGCTGCGCCGGCGGCTGCCGCGCAAGCCGGCGCCACGAAATCCACCCTCACGGTCAAGGACTTCATCATCAAGTTCGGCCTCCTGATCATCCTGGCCGTGATGGTCATCGTCTTCTGGCGTCTCGAGCCGGCCTTCGCCAACGCCCGCAACATGTTTTCCATCCTACAGGCGGTGTCGGTCACGGCGCTCCTGGCGCTCGGCGTCACGGTCACGCTGGCCATCGCCGGCTTCGATCTCTCCATCGGCTCGACGGCGGCCATGTCGCTGATGGCGTCGAGCTACGTGATGGTGATCCTCAACCAGGGCACGCTGCTAGCGGTGGTCGTCTGCCTGCTGCTCGGCGCCTTCATCGGCTTCCTGAACGGCGTGCTGATCGTCAAGGGCCGCATCCCCGATCTTCTGGCGACGCTGGGCATGATGTTCCTGCTGCTCGGTCTGCAACTGATCCCGACCGGCGGCCGCTCGATCGCCAAGGGCATGACGCTGTCGGACGGCTCGGCGGCGACCGGCACCTTCACCGACGCCTTCCTGGCGCTCGGCCGCTACCGCCTGTTCGACCTGATCCCGCTGCCCGTGATCATCATGCTGGTGGCTGCCGTCATCCTCTGGGTGTTCATGGAGCGCTCGCGCTATGGCCGCGTGCTCTATGCCATCGGCGGCAACGAGAAGGCCACCCGCCTCGCCGGTGCACCGGTCGAACGCTACAAGATCGCCGCCTACATGATCTCCGGCCTGTTCGCCTCGATCGGCGGCATCCTGCTCGCCGCCCGCGTCGGTCGCGGCGACGTCACGTCCGGCTCGTCTCTGCTGCTCGACTCGGTTGCCGCCGCGCTGATCGGTTACGCCGTGCTCGGCGCCAAGAAACCCAACGTATTCGGCACAGCCGTCGGCGCGCTGTTCGTCGGCACGCTGCTCAACGGCCTCACCATGCTCAACGCCCCCTATTACGCGCAGGACTTCGTCAAGGGCCTCGTCCTTGTCTTTGCCCTGCTCTTCACCTTCGGCTTCGCCTCCTCGCAGCGTCGCTGAGCCGGCTTCGGCCCAATTGAAAAACGCGAGGTATGCCGTGGCGCGCGGAGGAGGCGCACCCCGGTCAGGTCAACGGAAACGTCATTTGAGGAGTGAGAAAATGACTATCGACAGAAGGACATTTCTTGCCGGTCTTGCCACCGCCACGGTGGCCGGCGGCCTGCCGCTTCGTTCCGCCTTCGCCGAAGGCATTTCCGGCGCCCCCGGCATTGTCGGCGAACGCAAGGTGAAGATCGCGCTGGTGCGCTATCTCTCCACCGGCGACTTCTTCCAGTTCTATCTGGCCGGCGTGACCCGCCAGGCCGAGGCGCTCGGCTTCGACCTGCATGTGCTTGACTCGCGCCAGGATGCGGCGCTGCAGGCTGAAATGCTGCAGCAGGCGATGAACCTCGGCGTCGATGGCATCATCCTTCAGCACGGCCTGACCGAAACGCTGAAGGACCCGGCCGCCCAGGCGGTCGAGGAGGGCTTCAAGGTTGTCGCCTTCGACGTCAACTGCGAGAACCCGGCCATCCCGCAGATCGAGCAGAACGACCGCGAGCTCGCCCGTCTCGCTCTTGAGCAGGCCATCGCCGACAATGGCGAGAGCTTCAAGGCCGGCTACGTCTACGTGCCGGGCATCGCGCCGCTCGACCGCCGCGACGAGACCTGGCAGGCGTTCAAGAAGAAGTATCCCGGCATCCAGGAAGTGGCGCACTGGGGCACCATGAACAACCCGATCGCCAACTCGGTCGCCGACCAGACGGCGGCGGTGCTGCGCGCCAATCCCGACATCACCGTCATCTTCGCGCCCTACGACGAGTTCGCCAAGGGTGCCAAGACCGCCGTCGACGAAGCCGGCCTCAGCGAGAAGATCAAGATCTACTCGGCCGACATCTCGACGCCGGACATCTCGGCGATGGTCGAGGACAAGAGCGCCTGGGCCGCCACGGCCGCCACCTCCTCAGCGGTGGTCGGCGAAGTCTGCGTGCGCACGCTGGCCCTGCAGCTCGCCGGCGTCGACACCGGGGCGCAGGTGGTGGTGCCGCCGACGCTGATCACCCGGCAGATGCTTCTTGAGAAGGGCATCAAGAACATGGACGACCTCGCGGCCAAGCTGCCGCAGTTCTCCAAGGCCGACGTGTCGATGGCGCCCTGGATTCCCGAGCCGAAGCGCTGATCGACCTTTGAACGTGAGAAAACGCACCGCTCCTCCGACGGGGTGCCGATCCAGGTAACCCCGCTCCAGAAAGCCGGCGTCCTTCGGGAAGCTGGCTTTTTGCTTCCGGATGCGGGGACGCGCTCAACGGATACGCCGGTATCTCGGAAAGCGCGTAGGCGAGTTCGCCTGGCCGCTTCGACGGTAAGAGGAGAACGGTTGCGATTGTTGGGACCGCTTCCTTGAAGGCCTTGCACAGCCCGATCATTCGGTTGTCTTAAGGCCGGAAGAGTCTCCACCGGCGCCATGGCGCGTCGGCGAACTCAGGCCTTGCCAACGGTTCCCATTCGTATAGGATAGGGGGGTATCCTATCATGCATACCAAAACGAACAAAAAACCCTTGCTCGCCCGTGTCCGGCGTATCGCCGGGCAGTTGACCGCCATCGAAAAAGCGCTGGAGGACGAGGCGGAGTGCGCCGTCGTCTTGCATCAGGTGGCCGGTGTGCGTGGCGCAGTGCTGGGGCTGATGGATGAGCTGATCGAGGGGCATCTCCGCGAGCATGTCGCCCGTCCCGGCATCGACGATGCCACGCGGTCGGCGGCGGCGGACGAACTGATGGAAGCCATCCGTCGCTACGGAAAATGAGGCAAGGCAATGGAGCAGTCTGACGCTGGCGGGATGGCTCACGATCACGTCTTTCTCGGTCGCGACCATGACCGCAACACACGCCGTGTGCTTTGGGTGGTGCTCCTGACGCTGGCCATGATGGTCGGCGAAGTCGTCGCCGGTGTCGTGTTCAATTCCATGGCGCTGCTCGCCGACGGCTTCCATATGGCCACGCACGCCGGCGCCCTGACCGTGGCGGCCCTCGCCTATCTCCTGGCGCGCCGATACGCCGCCGAGCGGCGGTTCACCTTCGGCACCGGCAAGGTCGGCGATCTCGCCGGCTTCGCATCGGCCCTGGTTCTCGGCCTTGTGGCGCTGGGCATTGCCGTCGAGTCGGTTCTCCGCTTTCTCAATCCGCAGCCGGTGGCTTTCTCGGAAGCGACGGCCATTGCCGTGCTCGGTCTCCTGGTCAATCTCCTGAGTGCCGTTCTTCTGGGCCCCGATCACCACCACGATCATCATCACGAACCCCACGACAATGCCGAACATGGCCACGACAACAACCTGCGCTCCGCCTATGTCCACGTGCTGGCGGACGCCCTGACGTCGGTCCTTGCCATTGCCGCGCTTCTCGGTGGACGGTTTCTGGGTTGGGTATGGTTGGACCCGGCCATGGGGCTCGTCGGAGCAGCCGTGATCGCGGTCTGGTCCTGGTCGCTGATGCGCGCGGCTTCCTCGGTGCTTCTCGACATGGCCGATCCCCATGTCGAGGGCGAGATCCGCGAACTGGTTGAAGACGAGACCGAGGCCCGCATCGTCGATCTTCATCTTTGGCGGGTCGGTCCGGCCGGCCATGCCGCCATCGTGTCGGTGGTCGGCGACGACGCGGACAATGTGCGTCGCCGCCTCCGACCGGTTCACGAGATCGTCCACCTGACGGTGGAGGCCAGGGCACCCGCTTCTCAGCCACCTGCCGCATAGAGACGGGCATAGCCACCGCCGCGCTTCAGAAGGTCGTCGTGGCTGCCCTGCTCGGCGATGCCGTCGGCATCCACCACGACGATGCGGTGCGCATTGCGGATCGTGCTGAGCCGGTGGGCGATGACCAGCGAGGTGCGCCCCTTGGCAAGTTCGGCCAGCGAGGCCTGGATTTCCCGCTCCGTCGCGGTATCCAGCGCCGAGGTGGCCTCATCGAGGATCAGGATCGGCGGATCCTTGAGGAACATGCGGGCGATGGCGATGCGCTGCTTCTGGCCGCCGGACAGCTTGACGCCGCGCTCGCCGACGATGGTGTCGAGCCCATCGGGGAGGTCGGACAGGAGGCTGCCGAGTTGCGCGCGCTCGGCGGCCGCCGCGATTTCGCTCTCCGTGGCGCCCAGCCGACCGTAGGCGATGTTCTCGCGGATGGTGCCACCGAACAGGAACACGTCCTGTTGCACGATGCCGATCTGCCGCCTCAACGAGGCGACGGTCATGTTCCTGATGTCGATGCCGTCAATGGAGATGGCGCCCTCCGTCACCTCGTAGAAGCGCGGCAGCAGCGAGCAGAGGGTCGTCTTGCCGACACCCGACGGGCCGACGAAGGCAATCGTCTCGCCGGCGACTATGTCGAGGTTGATGCCGGAGAGCAGCGGCCGATCGCCGCCATAGCTGAAGCCGACATCCGAAAAGCGCACATGCCCCTTGAACGGCGGGGCGACGATGGCGTTGGGCCTGTCGGCGATGTCCGGCTCGGTGCCTAGGAACTCGAGATAGCGGCGGAAGCCGGCGATGCCCTTGGGGTAGGTTTCGATCACCGCGTTGATCTTCTCCACCGGGCGGAAGAACACGCCGACCAGCAGCAGGAAGCCGACGAAGCCGCCGGCCGTGAGATCGCCCGTCAACACCAGCCGGCTGCCGGCGATCAGCACGACGAGCTGAACGAGGCGCATCGACAGGAAGGACAGCGCGTTGGTGGCGGCCATCAGCCGGTAGGCGGCGAGCTTGGTGGTCCGGTAGGCGGAGTTGTCGACGGCGAACAGCCGGCGCTCGTGGTCCTCGTTGGCGAAGGCCTGCACCACGCGCATGCCGCCGACGTTCTCCTCGATGCGCACGTTGAAGCCGGCAACGCGCCCGTAGAGCTGATGCCAGTTCTCGGTCATGCGGCCGCCGTAGCGGGCGGTGATGAAGGCGACCGCCGGCACGATGGCGGCGGTGATTAGCGCCAGCTCGGCGTTGACCGACAGCATCAGGAGGAAGGCGCCGATGAAGGTCATGACGGCGATGAACAGGTCTTCCGGGCCGTGATGGGCGATTTCGCCGATCTCTTCGAGGTCCTTGGTCAGCCGGGCGACCAGATGTCCGGACTTCTGGTTGTCGAAATAGCGGAAGGAAAGCTTCTGCAGATGATCGAAGCTGCGGCGCCTCAGCTCGGTCTCGATGTTGATGCCGAGCATGTGGCCGAAATAGACCACGATGGCGTTGAGACCGGCGCTGAGAATGTAGATCACGAGCAGAGCCAGCGCGGCGACGACGATCAGCGTCCAGTTGGCGGACGGCAGCAACTGATCGATGTAGATCTTGACCGCGAAGGGGAATCCGAGCTCCAGCAAGCCGGCGACGACGGCGCAACAGAAGTCGAGCAGAAACAGCGCACGGTAGGGGCGGTAATAGGAAAAGAAGGTTTTGAGCATGGGGCGGACAATGCCCCATCCCAACCCGGCATGAAAGGCCCGAAGGCATCAAGCGTCAAGAGCGGCAGCGATCCGTGTCGCTGCCGCATCGGTCGGGTCTCTGTGCCGCCTTATGCGGCGTCGAGCGCGGCCATCTCCGCCGGGGTGAGCTTCAGGCCGGCGGCGGCCACGTTCTCGTCGAGATGGGCGACGCTCGATGTGCCGGGGATCGGCAGCATCACCGGGCTGCGGGCGAGCAACCAGGCGAGCGCCACCTGTCCGGCCGTGGCGCCATGCGCCTTGGCGATGCGGTCGACGAGACCGCCCGGTTGGGCAAGTTTGCCCGAAGCCAGCGGGAACCAGGGAATGAACCCGATGTCGTTCGCCTCGCAGTGGGCAAGGACGTCCTCACTGGCGCGATCGGTGAGGTTGTAGCGGTTCTGCACGGTGGCGACCGGAAATACCTTCCTTGCCGCCTCGATCTCGACCACCGAGACCTCCGAAAGGCCGGCGTGGGCGATGATGCCCTCGTCGATAAGCCGGCGCACCGCGCCGAACTGTTCGTCGCGCGGCACCTTCGGGTCGATGCGATGCAACTGCCATAGGTCGATCCGGTCGACGCCAAGCTTGGCAAGACTCTTCTTGGCCTGTTCGATCAGGTAGTCCGGCCGACCGTTCGGCGTCCATTGGTCTGGACCGCCACGGGTGAGGCCGCCCTTGGTGGCGATCAGCATGCCCTTGTAGGGATGCAGGGCTTCGCGGATCAGCTGTTCGGAAACGTCAGGCCCGTAGCTGTCGGCGGTGTCGATGAAGTCGACGCCGATCTCCGGCAACCGTTTCAACGTGGCAAGCGCCGCATCGCGATTGGCGGGCGGGCCCCAGATGCCCTTTCCGGTGATGCGCATGGCGCCGAAGCCAAGGCGATTGACCGTGAGGTTGCCGATCTTGAATTGCCCGGACAGGCCGGCATCGATGGTGCTCATCCTCTTGTCCTTTCGCAATGTGGAGGCGCGGCGGCGGAACCACAGCTCCCGCCGCCGCCACAGTCGGTCAGGGAACGATGTAGCCGGCGGCGGTGAACAGCCGGTACCACTCCTCGCGCGACAGCGTCACGCCGGCGCCGGCAACGCACTCCTTGACGCGGTCGGTGCGGGTCGTGCCCAGCACCACCTGCATCTTCGCCGGATGGCGGGTGATCCAGGCAACCGCAATGCCGGTCGGCGTCACGCCGTGGGCGGCGGCGATCTCATCGAGAGCGTCGTTGAGGGCGGCGCAGTTCTCGCGGTCGCCGATGAACGGCCCGTCGAAGAAGCCCCGCTGGAACGGCGACCAGGCCTGCAGCGTCATGCCTTCTTTACGCGAATAGTCGAGGAGGCCGAGGTTGCGGTCGACCGACTGCTCGAGGCCGGCCATGTTGATGGCGACGCCCTGGGCGATCAGCGGCGCGTGGGTGATCGACAGCTGTACCTGGTTGACGAGAAGCGGCTGCTTCACCGCCGTCTTCAGCAGCTCGATCTGGCCCGGCGTCTGGTTGGAGACGCCGAAGTTCCGCACCTTGCCGGAGGCCTGCAGCTTGTCGAAGGCCGAGGCGACCTCTTCCGGCTCGACCAGCGCATCGGGGCGATGCAGGAGCAGCACGTCGAGATAGTCGGTCTTGAGCGCTTTCAGCGATCCGTCGACGGCTTCGAGGAGGTGCGCTTCGGAAAAGTCGAAGAAGCCCTTGCGGATGCCGGCCTTGCTCTGGATGACGATCTTCTCGCGCTGGGCCGGCGTCAGGTTCATCGCCTCGCCGAACCGCTTTTCGCAAAGATGCAGCTCGCCGCCATAGATGTCGGCATGGTCGATCATGTTGATGCCTGCCTCGATGGCGGTGTTGACCAGGGTCCGGATCTCGGCATCGCTCATTTTGGCAATGCGCATCAGGCCGAGGATGACGGAGGAGACCGAAAGGTCGCTTTTGGGAATCTGGTAGGTCTGCATGGTTTGCCTTCGCCTTGGTGCCCACGTCGTCGCGCCTCTGCCGGCGACCGAACGAGCGGAAGAAAGGAATGCCGCGGACGATGCGCCACCATCGGCCATCCGTCCAACAGATTACGGAGATGCTATTGATCTCTGGCAAGGATGATGCGGGTGCCCAGACAAGTCAGGGCACCCGACTTCGATCGGGGCGCGGTCAATATTCCTTTTCGAAATAGACGCCGACCTTCGATTGTTCCTGTGTCGCCTCGGCCCGGGCCTTGACGTCGTCGGTGATGTCGAGATTGACCGACACGCCGCTCCGCCCGCCCTCGCCAGCCGTGACGCCGAGATAGACGCGTTCGGTGACGTAGCGGCCGGCCGTCACGGCCGCGTTGCCCTGGGCATCGGTGTTGACGTCGAGATCGTCGAGGCCGACGCTGGCGCGCAGGCGGTCGACAATGCCATTGCCGTTGCCTCCGCCGGCGAGCTGGGTCACCGCCTCGGCCAACTGGGCGATCTGCAAGGCCGAAAGATCCGAGACCGAGCGCTTGAACAGGAAGCGGGCAAGGATTTCGTCCTGCGGCAGCTCCGGCGTCGAGGAAAGGACGATGCTGGGATTGTCGGCATAGCCCTCGACGGTGGCGGTCACGGAGATCGACTCCGACGTGGTGGTCGCCGACAGGGACAGGTAGGGGTTGAGGTCGCCCTGGAGGGTCACGGTGCCTTCGGTGAGGCTGATGCGCTGGCCGATCACCAGCACGCGGCCACGGATCAACGAGAAGCTGCCCACGGGCTGCACGTCGTCCAGCGTGCCCCGCACGGTCAGGTGACCGCCGAGTTCGGCATCGATGCCACGGCCGCGCACGAACAGCTGGCGCGGTGCGTTGACGGCAACGTCGAGACCGACGGAGAGGCCACCTTCCGATTTTGTCCGGCCGTCGCCGGCCGCCTTGCTGATGCGCTTCAGCGTGGCGTTCACGTCATCAGGCGTGTTCTTGTGGCGGACCTCGATCAGGGCCGCCGCTCCGCTTCCACCTTCGGGAACGGTGATTTCGGCCCGCGCGATGTCGACCTTGCCGGTGACCTTGAGGCCGTCGACCATCGAGCCGCCCAAGGCGAGAGAGGCATCGAGATCGGCTGTCACGATTCGGCCGTCGGTGACGCGCGCCCTGGCCGCCGTGACGCGGACATCGACCGGCAGGCCGGCCGAAAGCCCGATGCTGCCTTCGGCCGAAAGACGCCCGCCGCCCTTGACGGTGCCGGTCGCCTTCTCGATGCGGACACTGTCGCCGGTGAGCTGGAGCGCCACGTCGATAGCGTCGAGCCGCATGGTGGTCAGCGGATCGGCAACCGAAGCGCCGCTGACCGTCACGCGCCCGGAAAAGTCGGGCGATGCAAGGCTGCCGGACACTTTCACGGTTGCATTGGCCGTCCCGGTCAGACGCGTGCCACGCGTGGCGACGAAGGACTGAGCGAGAGCGAGCGGCAGATTCGCCCTGACGTCGACGCCAAGACCGCTGCCGGAAAGCGGGATGACGCCATTGGCTTCGGCGCCAAACCCGGCGGGACCGGTCAGCTTCGCGCTGGCGAGCGTCACCTTGTTGCCGTCAAGCCGGCCGGACGCCGTCGCCGCAAAACCGGAGAGCCCGGCCGCGGTGAGCTGCGGTGCCGCTATGCCGTCGGCCCGGACGGTGAAGGCCGTTGCATTGCCCTCGCTTTTCGCGGTGCCGTCGACGCTGGTCACGCTCGCGGCTTCGGTCGCAAGGCCCTTCGCTGCGAAGCGACCGTTGATTTTCGGCGCGCCGAGAAGATCGGCAATGGTCGCTTCGACGTCGGCCGACGCAATCCTGGTCCCGGCAACGGTAAGATTGGCCGCCTTGATCTTGGCTTGTGCCGCTTGCCGCCCATTCTCCGGCGTCAGGCTCACATCGGCGGAAAGCCGGCCGGCGATATCGACGAGGACAAGTGGAGCCAGCGCGGAAAGATCCGGCGAGTCGATGGCCAGCCGGCCGGTGGTCAGCCCATCGGAGTTGATCGTCGCGTCGCCGGTTATTCGGCTATCGGCCACCGAAAGGGCGAGCCCCTCGATGCGCCGGCTACCGTCGTCGGCACTCTTGAGCCCGGCAGATAGAGCCAGAGGCTTCCCTTTCAGGCGCCCAGTGCCGTCGATCTTGCCGTTGAAGTCGGCACCATCCAGTCGACCGGTCAGATCGACGCCCAGAGTGTCGAGCGCGTTGCCGGCCAGCGTGAGACGGTCGGAGGAAAGCCGCGCCGTCAGATCGAGCGGCCCGCCGCTGCCGCGGACCGACAGCATCAACCCGGCCGCCCCCTTGGCTTTCGGCTCGACGCGGCCGACGTCCGGCAGCGTCAGCGTCGCCGTGACATCGGTGTTCTCGAGAGCATGGTTGCCGTCGGCGGTCAGCGTCAGCGCCGGGTTGGCGATCCTGACATTCTGAAGCTTGAGCCCCGAGGTATCGCGGGCAACGCGGCCGCTCAGCTTGGTCGCACCGGAGAGAAGGCTGTCCAGTCGGGCGATGTCGGTCGAAAGCGCACCGGCCTCGCCGTCGAGCGTCAGGTCGAACGCTCCGGTCGTGGGAACGAGGGTTCCGCTGGCGGCCAGCTCGATGCGCCCGTCAAGCGGTCGGCCGGCCAGCGCCGAGAAGGGCGCAAGCGAGGGGGCCAGAAGCGTCTGCTGCCCTTCGATGCGGCCATCCTCCACCTTGCCCGCGAACGATGCCTCGGCGGTGGGCGTCGCCAGTTTCAGGGCGTCGATGGTCAGCGGTACGCCGGCCGCCCAGCGGCCGGAGCCGGAGAAGGACAGCTCGCCCCCCACCGCCGCGCCGACGGCGGCATCGGTGAAGCTGAGGCCGTTCGAGCCGCCGCTGAGCGTGAAGTCGATGCGGCGCTTCTCTGCATCGGCCAGATCGGTGGCGGCACCGCGGCCGTTGATCGCCAGCGCCCCAGCACCGAAGGTGGGTGTCGACAGACCCTCTGCGGCAAGCTCCAGGCTCCAGGCGCCATCATGCCCGAAGGAAAAGCGCAGTCGTCCCTCGCCGAGCCGGGTTGTGGCGCCCACGCCACCAAGCGGCAGGGCGCCGTCCTTGCCCGCGAGGCGGCCGTCGATGTCGATGGCCGTCGGGAAGTGGTCGGCGGCGAGCGCCGCCGAGCCATGCAGCGTCAGGACCGGAGCGGCGAGCGCCAGCTTGTCGATGGTGATCGGACCGGCATCGTCGATGCGGCCCGACAGGTCCAACGTCGAGCGGCCGGCCAGGTAGAGCGCGTAATCGGGTTGCGCCAGGGCCGCGAGATCGCCGGCCAGTGCCGAGCCGAAGCGGTAGCCATTGCCGTCGCGGGCGATGGTGGTGCGCCCGGCCAGTCGGCTGACCCCATCGGTGGCCAAGGTCAAATCGGCGGCAAAATCGTCAAGCGGGCCGGCGCCTTTCAGCGTCAGGCCGACCGACGGCCGCCCCGGCAGGTTGAGGAGGGTGGCCATGACGCCGTCCGCCGGTTCGTCGGCCTTGAGGTCGAGGTCGAGCGCCTTGGTCTCGGCGGCATAGGCCGCCTTGAGGGTCAGCTCGCCGGGCTTGCTGTCGGTCCGGCGCACGGCAAGGTCGGCGTCGAGCGAACCGTTGGCCAGATTGGCGGACGCGTCGACCGCGAGCCGGGCTTCCTCGCCGAGCACCGGAGCGCCGAGGACGACGTTGGGGGCTGCGAGGCGCCCGATCTTCACCGCCACCGGGAGCTCCGGCAAGGCAAAGCCTTCGCTCGCAGCCGGATCGACCGTCTCGGCGGGCAGCGGCTTGCGGACGACCTCGATCTTCTCTGCTTCCAGGCTGTCGACATCGAGGTTGCCGCGCAGCAGCGCCAGCCGGCTCCAGACGAGGTGAACGCCTTCGATCCGGAGCCATGCGCCTTCGCGGTCGGATACGGTGATCGACGCAAGGCGAACGTCCGACGACAGGGCGCCATCGATGGCGCCGAGTTCGATCTTGCGATCGGGCGTCGAGATCTTGTCTTCGACGAAGCGGACGAAGGCGCCTTTTTCGGCGCTGTCGTCTTCTTGCGCGCCGGCGAACGTCAGGGCCAGCGGACCGATGGCCAGGACGGAAAGGACGAGGAGGGCGGCTTTGAGTTTCATGTGCGCCTCCTCAGAAGCTCTGGCCGAGGCCGATGTAGAGGCCGAAAGCGGAGTCGCCCGGCTTGGGATCGAGTGGCACCGCCACGTCGAGCCTCACCGGTCCGAGCCCCGTATAGTAGCGAAGGCCACCACCGGCCGCGAGCCGCAGGCTCTCGGAGAAATCCGGGTAGCTCGATGCGAAGGCGTTGCCGGCATCGACGAAGCCGACCACGCCGAAGCTTTCGGTCACCTTGGCGCGCATTTCGAGCGATCCTTCGAGATGCGACAGGCCACCCGTGACGGCGCCGTTTTTCTCCGGCCCAAGGCTGCGATAGGCATAGCCGCGTACCGACGACCCGCCGCCTGCGTAGTAGAGGCGGCCATTGGGCATCTCGTCGATCGGCGCCCCGAGGATCGAGCCGGCGGCGAGACGCCCGGCGATCACGAAGCGACCGTCGCGATCGACCGGCCAGTAGGACGCGACGGATGCGTCGACGATGACGCCGGCATTGCCGAAGTTGGCCTCGTAGAACGGTTCGAGACTTGCCTTGGCGTTGAACCCCTCGTGCGGATCCGTCTTGTCGTCTCGGCTGTCGTAGGTGACGCCGAGCGGAAGACCGGTGAACAGGAACTTGTCGGTGCCCTGGGAGTCCTCGTCGCGCGAGGCGGTGACGCCGAGGCCCAGCGAGGCGGAAAGCTGCTCGGTGATGGCGTGGGTCAGCCCCACCTTCGCGGTGACCGCGGTCTCGGTGTAGGTGTCGGGCGTTTCACGCGTCGCCCCCAGCGCGGCGTTGAAATCGGTGAACGGGGTGATGACGCCCGGGCGGGTGAAGGTGGCCGAGAGATTGTAGTTGAAATCCTTGGGGTCGACGCCGGCAATGCCGTTTACCGCACCGGACAGCCTGAGAGACTCGGCATGTCCCCACAGATTGCGATGCTGCCAGTAGGCTTCGAGACCGGCGCCGTCCTCGGTGGCGTAGCTGACGCCGCCGCCGAAAACGCGGAGCGGCCGTTCGGCGACGTTGAGGGTCAGCGGCAGCTCGCCGTTCGGGCCGAGCGTCTTCGCTTCCTCGATGCGCTGGCTGGAGAACACCTGCAATCGCCGAAGGTTCTTCTGTCCGCGCTCGATGGCGGCGGGGTCGTACGGCGTGCCGGGCTCGATGCCGGCCATCCATGCGGTGTATTCGGGGTTCATGCGGCTGGTGCCGGTGACCGCGAGCGGCCCGAAGGTCGCCGCCGGACCGGGATCGACGGTGATCGCCACGTCGAGCGTGGAGCTATCGTGCTGGGCGACCGTGTCGCGCTTGACGATGCTGGCCAGGGGATGGCCGCGCCGTCGCCAGGCGTCGATCAACAGCTTCTCCGACCCGGTCACGGCGCCAGCCCGCGCCGGCTCGCCGGCGGCAAGCCCGATCTCGGCCGGCGTCGACTTTACGAAGTCGGCGTCTTCCTGCCCAAGCGGCGGTGCGCCGGCGATCTCCACCTTGCCGAAGCGGAAGAGCGGCCCCGGCGTCACACGCATCGCGACCTTCACCGGTTGCGGCAAGGTCGAATCAGGCGCGACCGAATCGGGATCGCGGCCGTCGATCGTGATGTCGACGGTACCGCCATAGTGCCCGGCCCTGTAGAGGGCGGCGGTGATGCGGGCATACTCGGCGTTGACACGGCTGAGGAAGGCGGCCGTCGAGGGCGGTGGCGTCTCGTCGCGGCCGGACCAGAGAGCCGAGGCGGCGAGCACCGCCGCGTGCAGGTCGTCGTCGGCGCCGACCGTATTGATCGCCACGGTGTAGCGCTGGGCGTCGGGGGAAATGTCGGGGTCGGGCTCCGCCTCGAAGAAGCGATGGCCGAAAAGCTCGAAGGCGGTGGCTTCGCCCGACAGCAGGGGGGCGGAGAGCAGAGACGCCGCCACGGCGACGAGGCGGGCAATGGTCGGGGGTAATCTCTTCCCTTTGGCCCGCATGAAAACGCCCCTTCCAACTCACACGACGCACGACGACCGGCTTGGTGCCGGCACCTCGTTCGAGGGGATTAGAATAAATTGAGGTTACTGAACAGGAAAGATGCCAATCATCGCAATTCGTCCTGCTCGTCGAAGCGACGAGAAAAGGCCCGCGAGGGGGAGCGCGGGCCGAGTTGCCTCTTGGAGTTTGGAGGAGAGGTCAGCGGATGCGTGAGCCGCCTTCGTTGAATATGTAGCGCCGGTCCGGTGGACAGCCGAGCGTGATTGTGTCGCCGGAGCGGACATCCGGTCCGTCCCGATACTCGACGATCAGCGGTTGGCCGTCGGTGAGCTGGCAATAGAGGTAGCGCGTGCCGCCGAGGTATTCGAGCACGTCGACGCGCGCCTCGATGCCGTCGGCGGCACCGACGATCAGGTGTTCCGGCCGCAGGCCGAAGGTCACCTTGTCGCCCGGTGTCAAACCGGCACCGACGATTGCCGCATCCTCGCTCCGCCCGGCAAGCTCCACCTTGCCATTGCCCCGCCAGACGGCGTCGAGAAGGTTCATGCGCGGCGAGCCGATGAATCCGGCCACGAAGGCGTTGTCGGGATCCTCGTAGACCGTGCGGGGCGATCCCGACTGTTCCACCCGGCCGTCACGCAGCACGACGATGACGTCGGCGAGCGTCATCGCCTCGGTCTGGTCGTGCGTCACGTAGACCATCGTGTTGCCGAGTTCGCGGTGCAGCCGGGCGATCTCGACGCGCATGGAGACGCGCAACTCGGCGTCGAGATTGCTGAGGGGCTCGTCGAACAGGAACACCTCCGGCTGGCGCACGATGGCCCGGCCGATGGCGACGCGCTGCCGCTGGCCGCCGGAAAGCTGGCCGGGGCGGCGGTCGAGAAGCTGCTCGATCTTCAGGATGGCGGCTGCCGCCGCCACCCGCTCGTCGATCACCGCCTTGTCGGTGCGCTGCATCTTCAGCCCGAAAGCCAGATTATCGCGGACCGTCATGTGCGGATAGAGCGCATAGCTCTGGAACACCATGGCAATGCCGCGCTGCGAGGGATCGACGTCGGTGACGTCGCGACCCTTGATGGCAATCTCGCCGTCGGTCACCTCTTCAAGGCCCGCGATCATGCGCAAGAGCGTCGACTTGCCGCAACCCGACGGACCGACGAACACCACGAAGGCGCCGTCGGGGATCGAAAGGTTGACGCCGTGGATGACCTCCATCGAGCCGTAGCTCTTGCGTACCTCGGTCAGCTGAACGCCGTTCTCCGACATGGTCGTCACGCTCCGGTCTTCTTCGGGCCGCCCCGCATCCAGACGAGCATCTCGCCGGGAGCACGGTTGTCCCAGAGGTGATAGGGCACGAAGCGGACCTTGGCGGGTTGTGTCGCCGGCGGGGCTTCGCGGTAGAGCGAGCCTTCGAACCCGGTGCTGACGTCACGCGTCGCCTCGACGTCGAGCGCGACCGCGCCACCCAGTTCGACCAGTTCGCTCTCGCCCGCCTTGGCCGGATCGCCCGTGACGGTGAAAGCATTGAGGCCTTCGCCGTTGTCCACGCCTTCGGCGCAATAGACCAGCGGTCCGCGCATCAGCGCGAGGCGGCCGGTATCCTGGCGCACGCGCGGATCGGCCCAGAGCGCGCGCGGGATCAGCGGCAGGTGGAGATCGATGACTTCGCTGCCGGTCCACTCGTGTTCGATGCGAGCGTACCCATCCACCATGACCGAGGCGAGATCCACCGCCCCTCCGTCGATTGAAAGCTTGGCGCCCTTCGCCCAGCCGGGAACGCGCAGGGAGATGGCAAAGCGCGTCGGCTTCTCCACCTTCAGCGTCAGTCGCACGGCTCCGTGCCAGGGATAGCGCGTGGCCTGGCTGAGCTCGATCTTCGTGCCGGCCACCTCGGCCTTCACCGAGCTCTCGCCATAGAGGTGCACGGCGATCTCGTCGTCGGCAACGGCGTACATGTAGGAGCCAATGGAGGCGACGAGACGGCCTATGTTGGGTGGGCAGCACGGGCAGCGATGCCAGATCCAGCGGTGATGCTTGCCGGCGCTTTCGAGCGGGTTCTCATAGAAGAAGGTCTTGCCGTCGAGCGACAGTCCGGACAGCGAGCCATTGTAGAGCGCGACTTCCATGATGTCGGCGAAGCGCCGGTTGGGGCCGCGGCCGAGCATGCGGTTCGCCCAGAACACCAGGCCGACCGACGCGCAGGTTTCCGCATAGGCGCTCTCGTTGGGCAGATCGTAGTAGTCGGTAAAGCCCTCGTTGGCTGCCGAGGGTCCGATGCCGCCGGTGACGTACATCTGCTTGGTGACGAGATCGTCCCAGAGCGTTTCGAGGGCCTTGGTCAGCGTGTCGTCGCTGTACTCGGTGGCGATGTCCGCCATTCCCGAATAGAGATACATGGCGCGCACGGCATGCCCGACAACCTTCTTCTGGTCGCGAACCGGCTGATGCGACTGGTTGTAGTGATAGGACCCGAAGACGAAGTTCTTCGGATCGCGGCCATCGCGTTGAGCCTCGATGTCGAAATAGTGGGGCTCGGTGCCACGCTCGTCGATGAAATACTTGGACAGGTCCATGTACTTCTGCTGACCGGTGGCGCGGGCGAGCTTGACCAATGCCAGCTCGATTTCCTCATGTCCGCAATAGCCGGCGATCTGGTTCGGACCGTGGCCAAACTTGTCGATGATGTGGTCGACATAACGGCACATGATGTCCATCAGCTTGCGCTTTCCAGTGGCCTGATAGTAGGCGACCGCGCCTTCGATCAGGTGCCCGGCGCAATAAAGCTCGTGCGTGTCGCGAAGGTTGGTCCACTCGCGGCCCGGCACCACGCGCAGGTACCAGGAGTTGAGATAGCCGTCCTCGCGCTGCAGCTTGCCATAGAGATCGATGATGGCGTCGACGCGCGCCTCGAGCTTGGGGTTGGGCTTGCGGTAGAGCGAGTAGGCCACCGTCTCGATCGATTTTCCGAGGTCGCTGTCCCAGAACATCTGGGTCGAGACCATGGCCTTATGCTCGGTGGCCGGCACAGTCGGGCTCATCGAGTGGTAGGGAATGACGACGCCGGGGCTGGGCTGGTCGACGTCGATCGCCTTCAACATGCCCGCCTGGACGCAGCGGTCCAGCAGGGTTTCGGCCGTCGTCTCGCAGACGGCATCCTGACGGGTGCCGAACAGACCGCCGAGCACGACGGATGGCACGGGGACGGGGCGGAACTGACGGTCTCTCTTGGTCTTGGTCATCATCGATATTCCAGTGAGGGAAGGTGTCACTTCACGGCGCCGGCCATCAGGCCGCGCATGTAGTAGCGTTGCAGAAGCAGGAAGACGAACAGGCAGGGCACGCTCATCACCGTCACGCCCGCCTGGACGGCGCCCCAGTCGATGGCGCCGAGCCGGCCCGCGCGCACGGCCGAGATCAGGATCGGCAGCGTGAACTTCGAGTTGTCGGACAGCAGCACCAGGGCGGCCAGGAACTCGTTCCAGGAGTTGAGGAAGGCGAAGATCGCGACGGTGACGATGCCCGGCAGCACCAGCGGCAGAAGCACGCGGACGAGCAGCTTGAGGTCGCGGGCGCCGTCGATGCGGGCGGCTTCCTCGATTTCCTTCGGCACCGCGTCGAAGGCGTTGCGCATCATGAACACCGAGAACGGCAGCTGCAGCGTCACGTAGACCAGCGTCAGCCCGATCAGCGAGTTGTTGAGACCCAGCTTGGCGAGGATGATGAACAGCGGCGTCAGGATCGACTGGAACGGGATCATCAGCGTGGCGATGATCAAAACGAACAGCGCGTTCTTGAACATGAAGCGGTAGCGCGAGAAGCCGTAGCCGGCGAGCAGACTCACGATCACCGTCAACAGGGCGGTGCCGATCGCCACGGCCGCCGAGTTCAGCGTGTGCTGCCAGACGCCGGCGCCGAAGCTGTCGAGACTGCGGTAGGCGTCGAGGCTGAAGCCGTTGGTCGGCCACGGCGGGATCGGCGGCAGCCGCGCTTCCGTGCCGTGGCGGAAGGACGACAGAATGGTGATGGCGAACGGTGCCAGGAAGAACACGGCGAGAAGGATGCCGGTGCCGTGGTAGCCGCCGGCCCCGATGAGTGCCCGGCGGGCGCGAGCTTCTTTCTTGGTGGTCATGCCCGGTCCTCCCCGACGCGCAGCAGCCAGAGCTGGAAGATGCTGATCAGCACCAGGATGACCAGGAGCGCCAGCGACATGGCCGCGCCGTAGCCGAGGTTGAAGGAGACGAAGGACTGGTTGAAGATGTAGTAGACCACCGAGATCATCTTGTTCTGCGGTCCGCCGGCCGTCATGATGTAGAACTGGTCGAAGGCGAGGATCGAGCCGGTCACCGACAGGATCAACGACAACGCCATGGTCTTCCGCATCAAGGGCAGCGTCACGTAGAAGAAGCGCTTCCAGCGGTTGGCGCCGTCGATGCGCGCCGCTTCTCCGAGTTCCGTCGGAATGGCCTGCAGGCCGGTGAGCAGGATGATCATCGTGAAGCCGGCGACCTTCCAGACCACCATCAGGCAGATGATGAAGAAGGCGCTGTCGAAGCTGGCGAAGAAGTTGGTCTTGAGGTCGACGATTCCGAGCCAGGCGAGCAGCGGATTGAGAAAGCCGCTGTCGACGTTGGCGAACCACACCCAGAGCAGCGACGCCGAGGCGAGGCCCACCACCACCGGCATGAAGATCGCCGTCCGGTAGACGCCGACCATCCGCCGCTGCCGCTCGACGAAGATGGCGAGCGGGAAGGCCAGGGCGAAGATGGCGATGGTGATGATCACCGTATAGTAGGCGGTAAAGCCGAGCGCCGAATAGAACCGGCTGTCGGAGACCATCCGGATGTAGTTGCCGAGCCCGATGAACTTGGGCTCGCCGAGCAACGGCCATTTGTGCAGGCTCATCCAGAAGGTGAACAGCACCGGCAGGATGAAGAAGATGATCACCAGCGCCATGGCCGGCGCGATGTAGATAAGACCCTTCCATTGCGACCGCCGCTTGGGTCGACGCCGGCTGGAGGGTGGGGATAGGCTTTCGGCGAGGGTCATCGCTGCCGCTCTTCTTGTCATTCGCCTGCAGGATCGCGGTTGTCGCGGCGCGGCGGATGGGCAAAACCAGGGAGGTCGGGCACGGACGGGTCGCGAGCGGACCGGCGTCGCTCCGAGGGAGGGACCGGCCGGAGGTGTCCGGCCGGTCGGTCGCAAGAGGCCCTTACTGGGCGTTGTCGATGATGCTCTGCATCTCTTCCTGAGCGGTGGCGAAGGCACCGTCGACGTCGTCACCGAAGATGGCGGCGTTGGTGAACGAGGCCCACGGGCCGTTGGCGCTGTTGATCAGGTCGTTGAACTGCAGCGTGTAGGGGGTCTTGGCGACGGCGATGGCGTCGACGCCGACCTGCATGCGCGGGTCGAGATCCTTCAGCACCTCGGCGGCGATGTCCGAGCGGGTCGGCAGGCTGCCGTACTTCGCCATCACCTTCTGCCCTTCGAGAGAGTAGGCATACTCGAGGAAGTTCTTGGCGATGTCGGCGCGCGGCGAACCCTTGGTGATGACGAAGTTGTCACCGCCGGCGAACGACGACGTCTTGCCGTCGACGCTCGGGATCAGCGTTACGCCGAAATGGATGTCCGGATGCTCGGTGACCAGCGTGCCGATGGCGAAGGCGCCGAGGTTCTGCTGGCCGATCTTGCCATTGGTGATCGACAGGAAGTTGGTGCCGGTATCCGAGGCGGCGCCCGGCGGAACCACGCCCGCCTTGACCATGTCGCGATAGTAGCCGACCGCCTTGCGCATCTCCGGCGTATCGAGCGTCGCCTTCTTGCCGTCTTCCGATAGGATGTCGGCACCGGCGCCCCAGGTGAGCGGGGTGAAGGTGAAGATCATGCAACCGCCGCAGCCGCCGCCGGAGAAGTAGAAGCCGTAGGTGTCGTCGCCGAGGGCCCGAATCTTCTTGGCATTCTCGGAAATCTCTTCCCAGGTGGTCGGCGCCTTGTCCGGGTCGAGGCCGGCCTTCTTGTAGAGATCCTTGTTCCAGGCGAACACCGAGGTCTCGACCGACAGCGGCAGGCCGTAGATCTTGTCCTCATAGGTGCCGAGCTTGACGTGGCTCGGCGACAGCGCCGAGAAGTAGGGAAGGGCCTTGGCCCAGTCGGTCAGGTCTTCGAGCTGTCCGGCCGCCGCGAAAGCGGGATTGTAGATCAGGTCGAGCGACAGGGCGTCGGGCGCCTGGCCACCGGCGATGGCGGTGGCATATTTCTGCACCAGCTCGGAGAAGGGGACCTCCGTCATCTGGATCTTGTCGTCGTGGCTGGCGTTATAGGCCTCGACCAGCTTGGTGAACGAGGCGCCGATGCCGCTACGCACCCACATCTGCAGCGTTTCGGCCTGTGCCGCACCGGCGGCGAAACAGAACGTGACGAGGCTGGCCGCGGCCAGCAGCTTGTTGACTCTCATTGCTCTCTCCTCCTAAGCGGGTTCCTCTCCCCCGCGAAAATCACCGCTTCAGGCCGGGGCGTCCGCGCCTCGGCAAGACTGGCGGACCACCAGCGAGCACGGCAGCTTGCGAATGCCGGACTGCACTTCGCGGCCCTCGGACATCGCCAGCACCAGCCGGCCGGCTTCCCGGCCGAGTGTCCTGAGGTTCATGTCCACGGTCGTCAGGGGCGGTCGCGTCTGCGCCGCCACGATGTCCCAATTGTCGAAGCCGACCACGGCCACGTCATCCGGTACCCGGACGCCGCGCTCGCGCAGGGCGTCGACCACGCCCCGGGCGATCTGGTCGTTGCCGCAGAAGATGCCATCCGGCATCTCCCCGCCGCGCTCCCAGAGCTGCGCCACGGCTTCATGTCCCCAAGCTTCCGACCAGACGCCATGGAGTACCTCAGGCGGCCCGTCGATCGCGCTCCGATAGGCGTCGGCGCGTTCGCGCACCGACTGGAAGGTCTTTGGGCCGGTGACGTGAACGATCCGCCGGCAGCCGGCGTCGATCAGACACCGCGCGGCCAATCGGGCGCCCTGTTCGTCGTCGGACCGGAGCGTCACTCCGTCCGCCGGTCCCTTGGTGAAGGCGTAGACCACCGGCACGGCGAGGCCGGTCAGATCCACCGGCAGTTGCCGGTCGAGGCGCTTGCCGGAGGCGATGATGCCGTCGACGCTTTTGTCCAGCATGGCGTCGACGTGGACGCGTGCCCGCTCCGGGTCGTCCTCTATGGCGCACAGAAAGACCGATACGCCGTGCCCAACCAGTTCCTCCGATACGCCGGCCATCACCGGCAGGGTGAAGCGGCCGTAGGTGTCGTTGGTCAGAAGGCCGATGGTGAAGCTGCGCTTGGTGATCAGGCCGCGCGCCAGCGCATTCGGTCGGAAGCCGACCTCCTGCGCCACCTTCTTCACCCTCTCCCGCGTCTCGGCGCTCATCCGGCCGCTGCCGTTGAGCGCCTTTGAGGCCGTCGAGATCGAGACGTCTGCCAGCGCCGCCACGGTGTGGATCGTGACCCGCCCGCGTTTGCCACTGGTGACGCTCAGTTTTTCCTCCCACGCTTGTTGCCGATGAAAAAACCTTTTCTCTTAGATGAAGTCAATATGAGAAAACATTTTCCCATGCGACTTTGAACTTTGGTGCTCGCTAAGCCGTCGTACAGGCCATGTCATTGACAGTACAGGTTTTTACTCATTGTTTTTGAACCAGAGACGGCAAGCAGTCGGCACCGGTGGATCCGATGGCTAGACTAAAAGCTGACGGTCGGCCTCTGCTTCGGTCACCGTGAACGGGCCGGCCAACGACAAAAAACGGCGGGACGACTCCGTGGAATCGTCCCGCCGTCCGGTTGAACTCCGCCTGTTTCGTGCGTCAGGCGAGCAGATGGTCGATCGCTTTGCGCCAGCCGGCAAGGTGCGTTTGGCGCGTGTCGGTCGGCATGGTTGGCGCAAACAGCGTCTGTCCTTCGCCGCCGTCCGTAATGCCGAGGCCCAGGCCATGGAAGGCCACCGAGGCGGCGCCGAGAGCGCTCACCTCGGGGAACCTGCCACGGCGCAGCGGCCGGTCGAGAATGTCGGCTTGGAACTGCATCAGGAAATCGTTGCGCGACGCACCGCCGTCGACCGACAGGCCGGAGAGCGGAGCACCGATGTCGGCCTCCATGGCAGAGAACACGTCCGCCACCTGGAAAGCCACCGCCTCGACGGCGGCGCGGGCCAGATGCGCGGGCTGGGTGCCGAGCGCCAGACCGGAAATTTCCCCGCGCACATCGTTGCGCCAATGCGGCGCCCCGAGCCCGACCAGCGCCGGAATGAAGGTGACGCCGTTGCTCGACGGCACCGTCATGGCGAGCTCGGCAAGCTCTGCGGCGTCCTTCACGCCGAGAAGCGATGCCATGAAGGCCACCGTCTGGCCGGAAACCGAGATATTGCCCTCAAGGGCGTGCCACACGTGGCCGCCGAGACTCCAGGCGATCGTTCCCGAAAGACCGTGACGCGAGCGGACGCGTTTCGGCACCAGCGACATCAGCGACGTGCCGGTGCCGTAGGTTGCCTTGACGGTGCCCGGCTCGCGCACGCCATGGCCGAACAGGGCCGCGTGCGAGTCGCCCATCATGCCGTGAATGGGAATGCCGGCAGGCAGGGCGGTCACGTTGACCGATGTCTCGCCGAAGCGGCCGTCGGAGGATTTCACGTCGGCCAGCATGGCCATCGGCACGCCGAACAGCTCGCAGAGCTCGTCGCTCCAGACCAGCGCCTCGGTGTCGAAGAGCTGGGTGCGGCTGGCATTGGAGTGATCGGTGGCGTGGATCGCGCCGCCGGTGAAGTTCCACAGCAGCCAGCTGTCGATGGTGCCGGCGCGGATGGCGCCGGTTGCCGCCCGTGCGCGACCGTCCGGGATGCGATCGAGAATCCAGGCGATCTTGCTGGCCGGAAACAGCGGATTGATGCCGAGGCCGGTGCGGGCTTCGACGAAATCGCCATGGCCGGCGGCAATCAGGGCCTCGCAGGCCGAAGCGGTGCGCCGGCACTGCCAGATGATGCAGGGCGCAAGCGGCTTGCCGGTGGCGGCATCCCAGACGACGATCGACTCGCGCTGGTTGGACACCGCGAGCGCAACGACGTCCGCGGCCCGAGAATGGCCGGCCAGCTCATCGACGACCGCCTTGACGGCGGTCCAGATGGCATCGGCCGACTGCTCGGCCCAGCCGGACTGGGGATAGTCGACCGTCATCGGGCGGGAAGCGGAGGCAATGACCGTTCCCGACCTGTCGACGAGCAGCGCCTTGGTATTGGTGGTTCCCTGGTCGATGGCCAGGACGAGCGCGTTGTCCATCGTCACCCCTTGCGGCTGATCGCCTTTCGCGCGGCGTCTGCGATACCGTTTTCGGTCAGTCCGAAATGATCGAAGAGGAAATCGACGGTTCCCGTTGGCACGAAGCCCGGGAAGCCCAGCATCTCCATGGGCACGGGCCGGTGGAGGGCGAGGGTCTCGGCCACGGCTCCGCCGAGACCGCCGCGCACGCTGGCCTCTTCCACGGTGACCACGGCGCCGGTCGACGCGGCATCGACGATCGCGTCGACGTCGAGCGGGTTCATCCAGGCCATGTTGACGACGCGGGCCGACACGCCGCTCTCGGCCAGCACCTTGGCCGCTCCAAGCGCCTTGTGCAGCATGACGCCGTTGGCGAGGATGGCGACGTCGG
>Ga0206117_100323_pt1 | contig 59981 bp, 55 predicted proteins | sample 3A5Ametagenome_FD_177997 | JGI IMG/M metagenome (GOLD analysis project Ga0206117, IMG submission 177997) | Enriched microbial communities from leaf-cutter ant dump, University of Wisconsin, Madison, United States - 3A5A | ecosystem: Environmental > Terrestrial > Nest > Insects nest > Nest dump... | reverse complement strand
GGATTGCCTCCGCCGCCGGCCGTGTAGCTGCCGGTCAGGCTCAGGCCGCTGAACGCCGAATACCCGTTGATCATCACGTAGTAGGTGCCCGCCTGCGCATTGCTGATCGAGCACGTTTCGCTGTTGCCCGTGTTCCACGAGCGGCAGGTGTAGCTCGAGGTCGTCGGCGCCGAACCGAACTTCACGTACAGGTCCGCATCGCCCGAGCCGCCCGAGGTCACGAACTTGAGGTTCGTGGCGCCCGCCGGCACGACCATCGTGTACATCAGCTGGCTGTTCCTGGCGCCCGACAGGCCCGTCACCGCCACGCCGTTCTGCAGCACGGTGCTGCCGCCGCTGCCGCCGCTGCTCACCGTGACCGAGGCGGTCTTCGTGTTGCTCGCGCCGTCGTCGTCGGTGACCGTCAGCGAGACCGTGTAGCTGCCCGCCGCTGCGTAGGTGTGGCTCGGGTTCGTCGACGTCGAGGTGCTGCCGTCGCCGAAGTTCCACGAACGCGACGAAATCGTCCCGTCGCTGTCCGTCGAGCTGTCCGTGAAGCTCGCCGTCAGGCCGCTCGTCGTCACGCCGAAGTTCGCCACCGGCGGGATGTTGGCCGGAGGCGTGGTACCGCCGATGTCATTGATGGCCTTGTTGAGGATCATGCTGCCGCGACCGGAAGCAAGGTCGTAGCCGGCCGTGGCCGTTTCGCCGTGGTTGTTGCCGGAAGTAACGTCGTGGAAATCCGCTGCCGGCAGCTGGTAGATGATGGGGCCGGCAAAGCCGACACTGGTCCCCTTCGTTGCAATCACGCGCGCCCACAGGCCTGCGAACAACGGCGCAGACAGGCTCGTACCGCCGATCTGTTGCGTACCTCCGTTGACGATGACCTTGGCGCCGCTTTCCGGGTCGCCGTCGAAAGCAACATCGGCAACACCGCGGTGCGTACCGGTCCACAGCGTCTGCCAGCTCGGCTTGGGCTCGTATTTGCTCTCGCTACCGCCGGTGGCGCCTTCGCCGATGGACAGTTCGTTCCAGACGACTTCACTGTTCCAGGTCGTCGTCGACGCATCGAGCTTGGTGCCGGCGACCGCGACAACATATTGCGAGTTTGCCGGCCAACTCGGTGTCGTGCCGCCGTCGCCGCATTCGTCGGCGCCATCATCGCCCGTGGAGATCGTGAACGTCTGGCCCTGTGCCACTGCCTGTGCGAACACATTGTCGCCTTCCGCGCCGGCGCCACTCTGCGTGCCGTCTTCGCAACCGCCGATCGAAACATTGATGACCTTGGCGACGTTGTCGGTGACGGCCTTGTTGAATCCGGAAATCAGGTTGGAGTCGCTCAGCGAATTGATGTTGTAGAAGATGATCTTGCCGATCTGGCCACCACCCATGCCGACGATGTCCTGGCTGTCCAGATCCCATTCGCCGACGCCACTGGTGTCGTTGCTGGCGCTGCCGACCTGCACGGTTTGCGTGGTCACCGTCGCCAATCCGTTGTTCGACGTGAACTTGTTGAGGTCGGTGATCGTCTGCGTGATCTTGCCTTGGGTGATGATGCCCGCGGTCACGCCGGCCGCCGTGGCAACGCCGCTGCCACCGTAGATCGACGAGAACTCGGTGGGATTGTGTCCGGTGACTGCATTCGTGACGGGGCCGGGCGCCAGAGGACGCATCATCGTGTGCGCCCTCCACACGTCCTGCAGGCCCATGACGGTAAGTACGGTGCCTTGCAATGCAGCCGGAATCGTCGCGGCTTCGGTGTTCGCGTACGCCTCGCGGCCGTCGGCCGTGCGCACGCGCGCGAACGAGGTCTGGAACGCGGCCTGCGCGATGTCGGCGCGGCCATCGGCTTCAATGAGCAGATGATTCGGCGCGACTTCGATGTTGGCGAAGCCGGCGCCCTCGAGGAAGTCGGTGACGGCCTTGACCTGCGCGTCGGTCGGTGCGTGGTCGGCCATGAATTGCGCGCTGCTCATTGGCTCATGCGATACCTTGAGCACCGAAGCGTTCGACTGGATGAACGAATCCAGCTGCGCGCGATTGCGCAGGTTCAGGCCGATCGTCACGTGCATCGGCGTGGTATTGGCGAGCATGCCGTCTATCGCGTCGCCCGTACGCAGCTTTGCTGCCTCGGAAACGCGGACGCGGTTCACCGGCCCACCGATGGCGGTGGATCGCGTCGCCGCGAAGACGTCGCCGGCCGACATCGCACCCAGTGCGGCCACCATTGCAGCGATGAGCGTCGCCTGACGCAGTACGTATTTCGAATTGCGCATTACTGACTCCCTCAATAAGCCTTCGAAGTAGGATGGTTTCTGCGGTCGCACGAAAAAAAGCCGTTGGCCCGCGCAGCCCTGTGCGCGGACCGGAAACGGATCTATTTCAATGCGTATTGCCCTGCTGCCGCGAAAACCGTTCGGAGGCGATCTTTCGATTCGCTCCGAAGGCCGATTCATCCCCCTCTCTTGAGAGAACCGGCGGCCGGATTGCGCTGCAGCCCGCGGATTCGGGATAACACCCGCTTGCTGTCATCCACCTGACAAAGCAGCGGGATGGACCGACGGCCATGCGAAGACATCGCGCCGTTTTGCGCTGCGAAAGGACGCGGGCCTGGAGCGGCCATCGCGCAATCGCGACTTTTCCGCGCGAAAATCCGCGCGTGCGCATGATTCCGCGCAAGCCCGTGGCCCATGGGTCCGATGCTTTTTGCGCATCTGCACATCGCCAATACGCAGCACGCGAAATGTGATGCGCATCACGGGGGAGAAACATGCCGATCAGCGAGGCGCGCGCAAACCGCCGGCAGCGTTGACGGCCAGCGATCAGGAGAGCGATTCAGAAACGCGGTGCGGATGAAACGCAAGCGCCGAGACGATGCGCGTCGCGGCAGCTACCACATCCCGGTTTCCAGCCGGGCCGCCTCGGACATCATCGTCTGGTTCCATGGCGGATCGAAGACGAGGTCGACGTCCGCCTCGGCGACGGTCGGGATCATCTCGAGCTTGGTGCGCACGTCGTCGACGAGGATGTCGCCCATCCCGCAACCCGGTGCGGTCAGCGTCATGCGTACGTTGACCTTGCGGGAGCCGTCCTCAAGATGCTCGAGGTCGCAGTCGTAGACGAGCCCGAGCTCGACGATGTTGATCGGGATTTCCGGATCGAAACACGTGCGCAGCTGCTGCCAGACAAGTTTTTCGACGTCGGCATCGCTCGACTCGTCGGCGAGTTCGATCGGCGGCGGCGTTTCCTTGCCGATCGCATCGGCATCGGCGCCGCGGATGCGGAACAGGTTGCCGTCCACATAGACCGTGAAGCTGCCGCCCAGCGCCTGGGTGATGTAACCGACCTGGCCTGCCGGCAGCGTGATCTCGTCGCCCTGCGGCACCATCACGGCGGCGCAGTCGCGTTCGAAGCGGATCGGTTCGGAGGTCTGGCTGTAGCCCATGAGTGTGTTCGCGGAACGTGCGGCGGCAAGCCGTCCATTATCGTGCATATGCGGCGCGAAGCACTTCGCTTCAACCGGCAGCGTTCACGCGATAAGGCCGGTGTCGCGCAGGCAGCGCCCGAGCAGGCGCATCGCCGAGTCGATGTCCGCCGGCGGCAGGCCCGCATAGCCGAGCACGAGCCCTGGCCGCGGCGGCGGCTTCAGGCAATAGGGCGCGATCGTGTACAGGCCGAGCCCGCGCGTGCGCGCGTGCGCGACGAGGCGTTCGCACTCGCCGTGGTTCGCGCGCGTGAGCCAGGCGGTGAGATGCATGCCGGCATTGGAATCGACGACCGCCATCGCGCCTTGCGTATGCTGCGCGAGACCACCCAGCATCGCCTCGCGCCGTGCGCGCAACGCGAGCGCGGCGCGGCGCAGATGGCGCTCGAAGCCGCCGTTCGCCATGAAATGCGCGAGCGCCGCCTGTTCCAGCGTGTTACTGCCGCGATCCTCGAGCCACTTCGCCGCGATGAACGCATCGCGCAACGCCGGCGGCAGCACCATGTAGCCGAGCCGCAGCGCCGGGAACAGCGCCTTCGAGAAGCTGCCGATGTAGATGACGCGGCCGTCGCGGTCGAGCGACTTGAGCGCCGCGAGCGGCCGCCCGCCATAGCGGAATTCGCCGTCATAGTCGTCCTCGATGAGCCAGGTGCGCTCGCGCGCGGCCCAATCGAGCAATTCCATGCGGCGCGGCAGCGGCAGCAGCGCGCCGGTCGGGAACTGGTGCGACGGCGTGACCACGGCGAGCCGCGCGCCCTTCGGCAACGCGGACGGCACGAGTCCGTCGCCATCGACACGGCAGCCGCGCGCGTGCGCGCCATGCGCCGCGAACACCTGCCGCGCGCCGCGGTAATGCGGATCCTCTAGCGCGACCTCGTCGCCGACCTCGAGCAGCACGCGCGCAGCGAGCGAGAACGCCTGCTGCGTGCCGTTGACGATGAGCACGTCCTCGGGCGCCGCGGGCACGCCGCGACGCCGCGCGAGGTAGTCGCAGACCTGCACGCGCAGGGCCTCGAAACCTTGCGCGTCGGGATAGTCGAGCTGCGCATGCTCGGCCGCGCGCGCGATCTCGCGGCGCCAGGCGCTGGCCAACAGCGGATTGGCGAGCGGAACGCCGTACTGCAGGTTGTAGCGCAGGTCGCGATGCTGATGACCCGGAATGCGCCGGCCGTCGGTATTGGCTTGCGCGCGGCGCGCAAACGCCGACAGCGGCGCGACCAGCGCGCTCGTGCTGCTCTTGCGCGCTGCCGGCGTGCCGACGTCGGCCACGTAGCTGCCGGAGCCGACGCGGCCGAGCAGGAACCCCTCGACCTGCAGCTGCTCGTAGGCGGCGAGCACGGTGTTGCGCGAGAGATCCAGCTCGCGCGCGAGCATGCGGCTCGCCGGCAGGCGCGTGCCGGCGGCGAAGCGCCGGTCGAGGATCGCGCCCTTGAGCGCGCGAATGAGCTGCGCGTAGCGCGCGCCCTGTCCATCCAGTTCGAGATACACGATTGGCTCCGGATCATGCAGGAAACTTGGCGCTACAAGGTACCAATATCGGAAGCTATCTTGAACCGGTCTTCTCCAACGTCGAAGTGCTGCATGACCGTCAAGGCGCAAGACCGCCACCACGTCCGCCGGGTCAAGGCCCGCGCGCGGTACGACCGCGCGGACGTCCACGCGATCCTGGATGCGGGCATGCTCGCGCACGTCGCATTCTGCACCGGTGGCCAACCGTTCGTGATCCCGATGCTCTATGCGCGCGACGGTGACGCGCTGTTGTTGCATGGTTCGGTCGCGAGCCGCCTGCTGCGCGAGCTCGCCAATGGCATCGAGGCCTGCATCGGCGTGACGCACGTCGACGCGCTCGTGCTGGCCCGTTCGCACTTCAACCATTCCATGAACTACCGCAGCGTCGTCGCGTTCGGCCGCGCACATGTCGTCGACGATCCCGTCGCCAAGGCCGAAGCGCTCGCGCGTTTCGTCGATGCCGTCCTGCCGGGCCGCGCCGGCGAATCGCGCGCCGCCGACGCGAGCGAACTTGCCGCGACCACCGTACTGCGCTTCGAGATCGTCGATGCCAGCGCCAAGGTGCGAAGCGGCGGCGCGAAGGACGCGCGGGACGACCTCGCCTTGCCGCACTGGGCCGGCATCGTGCCGCTGCGCCACGGCCATGGCGAACCGGTAGCCGAAGCCGACCTTGCGCCAGGCACCCCCCTGCCCGATTCCTTGCGTACGCTGCTGGCCAGTGAGGCGACCCAATGATCCGCTACCGCGATGACCACGTTCCCGCGCTTGAAGAAGCGCGCGAGCTCTACCGCGCCTCGACGCTCGGCGAGCGCCGCCCGATCGACGACGACGCGCGCTTCGCGGCGATGCTCGCGAATGCGAACCTCACCATCACCGCGTGGCAAGGCGACCTGCTCGTCGGCATCGCGCGCAGCCTCAGCGACTTCGTCTGGTCGACCTATCTGGCCGATCTCGCCGTGCGCGTATCGCACCAGCGCGCCGGCATCGGCAAGGAACTCATGCGGCGCACGCAGGTCGCCGCGCCGCAGGCAAAGATCATCCTGCTCGCCGCGCCGGCCGCGCGCGACTATTACGCGCACGTCGGCTTCGCGCACGCGCCGAATGCGTGGCTGCTGGCCGAGACGGCGCGCGTGACCTGATCGACCCGGGCATGACGTGAGGCCGCGCGTTTCGCCTGCGCCGCGATCGCGGCTATCATCGTCGTGCGCTGCACGGGTTGGCGCGACGCCACGCCGACGGAGCCGATGCCGCAAACGCCCCCGACCCCTTTGGTCCGACCTCGCCGCATCGGCATCGCCACCGCGCTCATGTGCGCGCTCGCCGGCGGCGCGCTGTGGTGCCTGCTTTCGCTGCGCGCGACGGGCGATCTCGCACCGTTCGCGTTCGTCGTCGCCGGCGCCGTCGTCTGGGCGCTTCGGGCGCACGGTTATGGCGGACGCTGGACCGGCATCGTGCTTGCACCATTGCTCGTCGCGCTTGCCGCGGTTTACGCCTTCTATCTGCAGGCCGTCGCGCGGGTCGCCGGCATGCTGGGCGTATCGATCCGCGATGCATTCACGAAGATGCAGGGCGGTTTCGTGCTCGACATCGCGCGCGCCAACCTCGGCCTTGCGAGCGCAGCGATCGTCTGCGCCGCGATCGCCGTCGCGGCATTGGCGATGTGGCCGCGCGGACGCGCTTCAAGACAGTGACGGACCGGAAATCCGTCGTGATCGTGCCGACTGTCGAGGCGAAAGCACGTTCCGGATAAACGCGCGCTTCGGCGGGTACCGCGCGTTGCTCCGCCCGCATTGCCTCGCGTCATTCAGACCGGCGGCGGCGTCGCCGCGATCTGGCGCAACGCCTGCTCGAACACTTCGACTGGTTGCCCGCCCGAGATCAGGCTGCGTTCGTCGAAGATGACCGCAGGTACGCCGTGGATGCCGCGGTCGAGGTAGTACTTCTCGCGCTCGCGCACGGCGTCGGCGTATTCGTTGCCGTCGAGGATTTGCGTGGCGCGTTGCACGTCGAGTCCTGCATGGGCGACCGCATCGAGCTGCACGCCGCGCGAGGACACGTCTTCGCCGCGCGTGTGGTACGCGACGAGCAACGCGCGCTTGAGCGCAAGCTGCTGCGCCGCGCCGAGCGTCCCCGCCCAATGCAGCAGCCGATGTGCATCGAACGTGTTGTGGACGCGCTCGCGCGGACCGAACGCGAAACCCAGCGCAGCGCCGCGCGCACGGATGTTCTCGCGGTTCTTCTCCAGCTGTTCGCGCGGCATGCCGTACTTGTGCATGAGGTGCTCGGCCGCGTCCTCGCCTTCGGGCGGCATCTGCGGGTTGAGTTCGAACGGCTGGAAATGCAGCTCGACATTTGCGGCGTCGCCGACCCGCGCGATTGCCTGCTCGAGCGAGGCGAGGCCGATCGCGCACCACGGACAGGCGATGTCGGACACGAAGTCGATGCGGATCGGACGGCTCATGGGTGGATTCCTCGAAGGATGCAACGCGCACGTCGCGCGGCGATGCGCTTCGAGATGGGGATGATGGCGATCGCGCGCAAGAGCGCGCCGCCCTTTCGCGAGATTCAACCCGCGATGACGCGGTCGACGACCGCTTGCGCCTCGCCGAGAATCTCGCGCAGGTGCGCGCGACTGCGGAAGCTTTCGGCGTAGATCTTGTAGATGTCCTCGGTGCCCGATGGCCGCGCGGCGAACCAGCCGTTCGCGGCGACGACCTTGATGCCGCCGATCGCGGCACCGTTGCCGGGCGCGCGGTCGAGCACCTGCTCGACCTTTTCGCCGGCGAGCGTGCCGACGTCGAGCTGCGCGGGCGTGAGTGCGGACAATCGCGCCTTTTGCTCGCGCGTCGCGCGCGCGTCGACGCGATCGAAGAATGGTTCGCCGAGGTCGGCGCACAAGGACGCGTAGTACTCGCCGGGATCGCGGCCGCTGCGCGCGGTGATTTCGGCGGCGAGCAAGGCCGGCGCGATGCCGTCCTTGTCGGTACTCCACGCGCCGCCGTCGCGGCGCAGGAACGACGCTCCCGCGCTTTCCTCGCCGCCGAAACCGAGCGAGCCGTCGAACAAGCCGTCGACGAACCATTTGAAGCCGACCGGCACCTCATGCACGCGCCGGCCGAGCCGCGCACCGACGCGGTCGATCATCGCGCTGCTGACCACGGTCTTGCCGATCGCCGCGTCGCCGCGCCAGCCGGCGCGTTCGCGGAAGAGGTAGTCGATCATCGTCGCGAGGTAATGATTGGCCGGCATGAGTCCGACGCTGCGCGCGACGACGCCGTGGCGGTCATGATCGGTGTCGCAGGCGACGGCGACGTCGTAGCGTTCGCGCAAGGCGAGCAGGCGCTGCATCGCGGGCGTGGACGACGGATCCATGCGCACGCGGCCGTCCCAGTCCAGGCTCATGAAGGCGAAACGCGGGTCGACGTCGAGGCTGATGATGTCGAAGGCGATGCGCCAGCGTTCGGCGATGCGCGGCCAGTAATGCACGCCGGCGCCGCCGAGCGGATCGACGGCGAGGCGCAGGTTCGCGGCGCGGATGGCGTCGAAGTCGATGAGCGAGCCGAGGTCGCCGACGTAGGCAGAGAGGAAATCGAATTCGCGCGTCGTCGCCGCGTCGCGCGCCTGCGCGAGCGATACGCGGCGCACACCATGCAAACCGCCGGCAAGCAAGGCGTTCGCGCGATCCTGAATCCAGCCGGTGATCTTCGAATCGGCGGGGCCGCCGTTGGGCGGGTTGTACTTGAAGCCACCGTCCTCGGGCGGATTGTGCGAAGGCGTCGCGACAATGCCGTCGGCGAGCCCCGTCTCGCGGCCGCGGTTCCAGCACAGGATCGCGTGCGACAGCGCGGGCGTCGGCGTGAACTCGCCGCCGGCGGCAATGCGCGTTGCAACGCCGTGCGCGGCGAGCACTTCGAGCGCACTGTCCTGCGCGGGCTTCGACAATGCATGCGTGTCGATGCCGAGGAACAGCGGTCCGTCGATGCCGGCCTGCGCGCGGTATTCGCAGATCGCCTGCGTGATCGCGAGCACGTGCGCCTCGTTGAAGCTCGCGTTGAACGCGGTGCCGCGATGGCCTGAAGTGCCGAAACTCACGCGCTGCGCGGCGACGGACGCATCGGGCTTCGTGTCGAAATACTCCGCGACGAGGCGATCGACGTCGACGAGTCGCGCCATCGTCGCCGGCTTGCCCGCAAGCGGATGCAGTGTCGAACTCATATTGCCGGACTCATGCGGACGTGCCCCGCTGGCGGCGATAGCGCCGGATCAGCGCATTCGTCGAACTGTCATGCGCGAGTTTCGGCGTCTTGGTGGCCGCCAGTTCCGCGCCGATGCGCTTGGCGAGCACCTTGCCGAGCTCGACGCCCCACTGGTCGAACGAATCGATGTCCCAGATCGCGCCCTGCACGAACGTGCTGTGCTCGTAAAGCGCGACGAGCGCGCCGAGCGCGCGCGGATCGAGCCGGCGCGCGAGGATCGTGCTGCTCGGATGGTTGCCGGGGAAGGTCTTGTGCGGCACGAGTGCGGTCGGTACGCCTTCGGCGCGTACCTCGGCGGCGGTCTTGCCGAACGCGAGGGCCTCGCCCTGCGCGAGGAGGTTGGCGATGAGCAGGTCGTGCTGGTCGGCGACGGGATTGGCCGTCTCGCAGAAACCAATGAAGTCGCAGGCGATCTTGCGCGTGCCCTGGTGGATGAGCTGGTAGAACGAATGCTGGCCGTTCGTGCCCGGCTCGCCCCAGACGATCGGACACGTCTCGACACCGACGGCTTTGCCTGCACGCGTGACGCGCTTGCCGTTGCTCTCCATCACGAGCTGCTGCAGGTACGCGGGAAAACGCTTGAGGTATTGCTCGTACGGCAGCACGGCGAAGCTTTCGACGCCGAGGAAATTCGCGTTCCAGATGCCGAGCAGGCCGTGCAGCACGGGCAGGTTGCGTTCGAAAGGCGACTTGCGGAAATGCTCGTCCATCGCGTGGAAGCCGGCGAGCATGTCGCGGAAATTCTGCGACCCGATCGCGAGCATCGTCGACAGGCCAATCGCGCTGTCCATCGAATAGCGACCGCCAACCCAGTCCCAGAAGCCGAACATGTTGGCGGGGTCGATGCCGAATTTCTGGACTTCTTCGCGATTCGTCGACACCGCGACGAAGTGCCTCGCGATCGCGCGCTCGTCGCGCAATGCAGCCAGGCACCAGCGCCGCGCTGCATGCGCGTTGGCGAGCGTTTCCTGCGTGGTGAACGTCTTCGAGCAGACCACGAACAGCGTGCGTGCGGGGTCGAGGTCGCGCGTCGCCTCGACGAAGTCGGTGCCGTCGACGTTGGAGACGAAGCGGACGTCGAGCGCGCGATCCGAATACGCGCGCAACGCCTCGTACGCCATCACCGGCCCGAGGTCGGAGCCACCGATGCCGATGTTGACGACGTGGCGGATGCGCTCACCGGTGTGGCCTTTCCACGCGCCCGAGCGCACGCGCCCGCAGAACGCGGCCATGCGATCGAGCACTTCGTGCACGCCGGCGAGCACGTCGCTGCCATCGACGACGAGGCGCTTGCCCTTGGGCATGCGCAGCGCGACGTGCAGCACCGAGCGATCTTCGGTCGTGTTGATGCGATCGCCGCGAAACATCGCATCCACGCGTCCGCGCAGGTCGCGTGCCTGCGCGAGCTTGAGCAACAGTGAAATAGCGTGATCGTCGACGCGCTGCTTGGCATAGTCGAGGTGGAGGCCGACGGCATCGAGAGCGAAGCGTTCGCCGCGTTGCGCATCGTCGGCGAACAGATCGCGCAGATGGCGGCGTTTCAATGTCGCAGCATGGCGCTGCAAGGCTTTCCATTGCGGGCTCGCGGCGAGCGACTGACCGGCCGCGGTACGAGTCGTTTTCGATTTCATCCCTTAACGATGCCCGGTCGCGGCGGAGCCATCAATGCCCGCCGCCGCCTTCAATGGCCTTGAGCTCGGAAATGAGCTGGTTTGCCGCGTCCTTGCCGTCGGCGTAGAGCATGCGCGTGTTGTCGGCATAGAACAGCGCGTTCTCGATGCCGGCGAAGCCCGTGCCCTTGCCGCGCTTGATGACGATGACCTGCCGCGCGTCAACCACGTCGAGGATCGGCATGCCGAAGATCGGCGAGGCCTTGTCGGTCTTCGCGGCCGGGTTCACGACGTCGTTGGCGCCAATGACGATGGCGACGTCGGTGGTCTTGAACTCGGGATTGATGTCGTCCATGTCGGCGATGAGGTCGTAGGGCACGCCGGCCTCGGCGAGCAGCACGTTCATGTGGCCGGGCATACGGCCCGCGACGGGATGGATCGCGAACTTCACTTCCTTGCCGGCCTTGATCAGCGCCTGCGACAGTTCCCAGATCTTGTGCTGCGCCTGCGCCACGGCCATGCCGTAGCCGGGCACGATGACGACCTTGTCGGCCATGTACAGGAGCGAGGCCGCATCGGCCGCTTCGATGGGTTTTTGCGAACCGGCGATCGCCGTGCCCTCGCCGCCGCCACCGAAGTTCGAGAACAGCACGCCGCTGATCGGGCGGTTCATCGCCTTGGCCATGAGTTGCGTGAGATACGTGCCCGCCGCGCCGACGACCATGCCGGCGACGATCAGCGACGGAATGCCCATCGCGTAGCCTTCGAACGCGACCGCCAGGCCCGTGAACGCGTTGTAGAGCGAGATCACGACCGGCATGTCGGCGCCGCCGATCGGCAGCGTCATGAGCACGCCGAAGGCCAGCGCGAGCAGGAAGAACACGACGACGAGGCTCGCGTCGAGTTTCCAGAAAACCAGCGCGAGTCCGGCCAGCACGGCCGCCACGAACACCGCGAAGTTGAAGAATTGCTGGCCGCCGAACGTGAAACGCTTGTCCATGCGCCCGTCGAGCTTGGCCCAGGCGATGATCGAGCCGGTCATCGAGATCGAGCCGATCAGCGCGCCGATCACGGCCAGCGCCAATGTCGCCAGCGGCGGCGCGACGATGCCCGCATGCGTGTACTTGAGCAGTTCGCCCGCGCCGATCGCCGCCGCCGAACCGCCACCCATGCCGTTGAACAGCGCGACCATCTGCGGCATGTCGGTCATCGCGACCTTCCTGCCCCACAGCCAGGTCGGGATCACGCCGATCGCGATGCCGGCGACGATCCAGCCGACGTTGTGCGCGCCGGTGATCGCGAACGTCGCCAGGGTCGCGATGACCATGCCGACGCCCGCCCACTTGATGCCCGCGCGCGCCGTGACCGGCGAGGACATGCGCTTGATGCCGAGGATGAACAGTGCGGCGGCGAGCAGGTAGCTGGCCTTGGCGACGGTGACGAGCAGGGTTTGGGTGTCCATCGTGCTCAGCCCTTCTTCTCGTTCTTGCTCGACTTGAACATCTCCAGCATGCGCTCGGTCACGACATAGCCCCCGGCCGCATTGCCCGCGCCGAGGATCACGCCGATGAAACCGATCGCGATGCCGAGCGGCGTGGTCGCCTCGGCCAGCGCGATCATCGCGCCGACGAGGACGATGCCGTGCACGAAGTTCGAGCCTGACATCAGCGGCGTGTGCAGGATCACCGGCACGCGGCCGATGATTTCCTTGCCGGTGAACGCGGCGAGCATGAAGATGTAGAGCGCGAGGAATCCGTCGATCATGGGTGTGCTCCGCGAGCGGTGGCTTTCTGGAAACGGCGCTCTCCGACGGTCCACATCGCGAGGCCGAACAAGGCGCCACCGACGGCCCACAGGAGCGCCGAGATGACGATGAACCGGGGATTGAGCAAGTTGCGGAACTGGAAGAACGTCATGAACAGGAACATCGCGACGCCGTAGCCGCCGCCGGCCAGCGCGATGTAGCGCGCCCTGCCCTTTTCGCGAACCTTCTTCCACGCCTCGATCTGCTTGTCGTTCACGAGTGCGTTCCTCCCCTGTTTCAGGATTTTTCGACCAACGCCTTCGTCGGTTCGTGTTTGATCTCGCCCGCATGCGTGAGGCAGGTCCTGGCGATGAGTTCATCGTCCCAATCGAGGGTCAGCGCGCCGTCCTTGAGCGACAGCTCGAGGAAGTTGTAGAGGTTGCGCGCGTACATCTCGCTCGCATGCACGGGCGCGCTCGACGGCAGGTTCGTCGTGCCGATGATGCTGACGCCGTTCGCGCTGACCACGGTGCGGCCCGCTTCGCTGCCTTCGACGTTGCCGCCGGTTTCCGCGGCGATGTCGACGATGACCGCGCCCGGTTTCATGCCCGCGACCATGTCGGCGCTGATGATGCGCGGCGCCTTGCGGCCGGGCACGGCAGCGGTGGTGACGACAACGTCGAACGCCTTGAGCTGTTCGGCGAGCGCGCGCTGCTGCTGTTCGCGTTCCTCGGCGGTGAGTTCGCGCGCGTAGCCGCCGCTGCCGGCGGCGCTGACGCCGAGATCGAGGAATTTCGCGCCGAGCGATTCGATCTGCTCTTTCGTCTCCGGGCGCACGTCGAAGCCTTCGACCTGCGCGCCGAGGCGCTTCGCGGTCGCGATCGCCTGCAAGCCGGCGACGCCCGCGCCGACGACGAGTACCTTGCTCGGCCGGATCGTGCCGGCGGCGGTGGTCAGCATCGGGAAGAATTTCGGCGCGGCCTCGGCGGCGATCAGCACGGCCTTGTAGCCGGCGACGGCAGCTTGCGAGGACAGCACGTCCATCGCCTGCGCGCGGGTCGTGCGCGGCAGAAGCTCCATCGCGAATGACGTGATCTTGCGATCACGCAATGCCTTGGTGCGTTCGGGCGCGAGATGCGGTTGCAGATGGCCGATGACGACGGCGCCTTCCTTGAGTTGCCCGATCTGATCCAGCGTCGGCGGCTGCACGCAGAGCAACACGTCGGCTCGCGCGAGCGCGCTGCGCGCGTCGGTCGTCTCGACATTGGCGTAGGCGGCGTCCGGAAACGACGCGCTGGTGCCCGTGCCCTGCTCGATGACGATGTCCGCGCCGCGGGCCTTGAGCTTCTTCGCGACTTCGGGCGTGAGGGCGACGCGCCGTTCGCCGGGAACGGTCTCGCGCACTGCTGTTACGGTCGTCGCCATGCGCACCCTCGTCGATCCCGTGAAGATTCGATCCTAGCCCAGATGCCGCGACGCTGGCGAGACGGCAGCGGTTGTGCAGTGCCGCGCGAGCCCGTACTTTGGACGCCGAACGAATCCCCCGAACGAAACCGAATGACGACTCACGACACTTCCCCGCTCGACCTTCTCGACCAGCGCCGTTCCGTTCCGTCGCGCCAGCTCGGCGCGCCCGGCCCGGATGCCGCGCAACTCGACCGCCTGCTGCGCGCGGCCGTGCGCGTGCCCGATCACGGCAAGCTCGTGCCGTTCCGCCTGATCGCCTTGCGGGGCGATGCGCGCCAGCGTTTCGGTGACGCGATCGCGGACATCCATGCGCGCGTCGATCCCGACGTGTCGCCGTCCAAACTCGACAAGGACCGCTCGCGCTACGGCGACGCGCCGCTGATCCTCGTCGTCGTCGCGCGCCTCGACGAACAGCATTCGAAAGTGCCCGCGCAGGAACAACTGCTCAGCGCCGGCTGCGTCGCCTACAACCTGCTGCTCGGCGCGCAGGCGCTCGGTTTCGGCGCGCAATGGCTGACTGGCTGGGCCGCCTACGATCGCGAGGTCGCTGCCCTGCTCGGCCTCGCCGCGAGCGAGCATGTCATCGCCTTCGTGCACATCGGCACGCCGAAGGAGGAAGCGCCCGAACGGACGCGGCCCGCGCTCGAAGACGTGCTTTCGACGTGGCCGTGAAGCCGACCATCCATCTGGTCGATGGCAGCCTCTACGTGTTCCGCGCGTGGTACGCGCAGGTGCCCGACGCGTTCGACGCCGACGGCGCTCCGGTACACGCGGTGCACGGCTTCGCGCGCTTCCTGCTCGACCTGTTCGAACGCGCGCGGCCGACGCACCTCGCCGTCGCCTTCGACGAATCGCTCAACTCCTCGTTCCGCAACGCGCTCTATCCCGCGTACAAGGCGAATCGGCCGCCGGCACCGCCGGATCTCATCCGCCAGTTCGAGGGCTGCAAGGCCATCGCGCGCGCGCTCGGCGCCAACGTGCTCGTCGATGACTCATTCGAGGCCGACGATCTCATCGGCAGCGCGCTCGCGGTCGCGCGCGCGACGGGTTTTCGCGGCGTGATCGTCTCGGCGGACAAGGATTTTGGCCAGCTCATCGGCGACGGGGACGAGCAGTGGGATCCGCCGCGCAACCAGCGCTGGGACGGTGGCGGCATCAAGGACCGGCTTGGCGTGCATCCGCACCAGGTGGCCGATTACCTCGCGCTGACCGGCGATGCGGTCGACAACGTGCCCGGCGTGGCCGGCATCGGCGCCAAGACGGCGGCCATCCTGCTGCACCATTTCGGCACGCTCGATGCGCTGCTCGCGCGCGCCGACGAGGTCGCTTTCCTGCGCATGCGCGGCGCGGCGAGCGCGTCGATGCGCCTGCGCGAACAGGCCGCGATGGCGCGCCTGTCGCGCTCGCTGACCGGGATCGCGCTCGATGCGCCGGTGCCGGCGAGCGTCGAGGATTATCGCCGCCGCGCGCACGACGCGGCGCTCGACGAATTGCTCGAACGCCTGCGTTTCGGGCCGCTCACACGGGCACGCGTCAAGGCGCTCGCCGCAAGCGAATCAGGAATGTTGGATTCCGCATCGCCCGGTGTCGACAACCGGCACGGGATCGGACAATCCGACCTCAGTTGCCGCTGACCGAAGTCGAGCCGCCCTCGACGTTGGAGAAGTGTCCGCTGCCTGGATGCGATTCACTGATCACGGTGGCCGCCCGCGACAGCGATTCGTGCTTGACATTGTCCCATCCGAATCGCAGGTCGGAACGGAAGATCTCGACCGGTTTGAGCCTGGATGCGTCCTTCGGGCTGCCGTAGCCGTCGTATTCGTTCTTCTGGCTGTTGGCGATGAAGTAGAAGCCGTCGCCGTTGATCGTGCCATTCGTCGGCAGGGTGAAATGCGGATTGGCGGAGTCGAGCACGGTCGCGCCTATCACGCTGCGGCCATCCGATCCAAGCGAAAACCGCACCATGCGTCGAGGCGACATGCCGCTCTGCACCGCAACGAGATGATTGTCGTACCAAGCCAGGCCGTCGATGCCGCCAAGCGTCACATTCGCCGGGTTGTAGCGCACGTCAAAGGCACGTCCGGCGGCGAGATCGGCACCGAAGACACCAAGCTTGTAGTCGGAGAAATAAAGGAAACGACCGTCGCCGCTCACCGCCATTCCGCGCACGCTGGTCAGCTTCGGATTCTCGATGAACGGCTTGAGCGCGCCTCCGTCGACGCGGTAGATGATGTTGCGCAGGCCGTCGGCCGCGAAGACTTCGTTGCCGGGACCGACCGCGATGCTCGACAAGGTGTTCTGCGCCTTGCCGGCTTCGAGCAGGTACTTGTCGAGCAACTTGCCGTCGGCGAGCGAGAACTTGAACACGCCCGCCTTGCCGAAGTCGGCCTGGGCGAACTTCTTGAAGTACACCGACGACGTGCTGGCGACATAGAGCACGTCATTGTCGACATCGACGGCAAGCGCGTAGACGCTCCACAGGCCATTGTCGGCGTCGGCCTTGATGAAGTCGGACACCTTGCCGTGTTCGTCGACGCGGCGGATCGAACCATCGCGCACGCTGCCGACGAGGAACTGCTTGCGCCTGGCGTCCCATGCGATCGAATCGACAAGCGTGTCGCCACCCGGCAGCGTGAAAGCCACCTTGCCGTCGCCCGCAGGCGTCAGGTTCTTCTTGAAGCCGTCAACGATGAAATCCCAGACCTTGGTGCCGGTGGCTTTGGCGAAATTCGGATTCCTGGCGACGTCGTAACCGTACCCCGTGCGCTGCAGCGCCAACAGCGTGTCGTAGGTCTTGGTCGTGTCGCCGAGCATGGCGTAGGTCGTCGCCAACGCATAACGCACGTCACCGGCATTCGGCTGCAACGCCGCGAGGCGTTCAAGCGTCCAGCTCAGGCGTTCGTAGTCGGCCGACTTCTTGTAGATCGCGGCCAGCTTCAGCAAGGCCGAAGGCGCTTCCACTTGCGTGATCTGTTCGTGCGTGAGCCTGGCCAATTCGGCCGACGCCGGCGACGAGGCCGGCTGCGCGAAGGCGGAACCCGCGAGCAGGACGACGAAAGCGCATAGAATGCGACGGATGAGCATGGGGACCTCACGGCAGGAACAGGTCGCCCGCAGACAAGCAAGCGACCGAGAAAGTTCAGGAAAGCCGCCTACCATGACCGAATCGGAAACCCTTTGCAACGGCAAGTGGCTGCGCCTGATGAAGCGCGGCCGCTGGGAATACGCCGAGCGCACCAACCCCGGCGGCGGCGTCATCATCATCGCCATCACCAACGAAGGCAACGTCCTGTTCGTCGAACAGCCGCGACCGGCGATCGACGGCATGACCATCGAGATGCCGGCCGGCCTCGTCGGCGACGTCGCCACGCACGCCAACGAAAGCGCGGTCGACGCGGCGCACCGCGAACTCGTCGAGGAAACCGGCTATCGCGCCGGCCGCATCGACTTCCTCATGGCCGGGCCAACCTCGCCGGGCATGAGCAACGAGATCCTCGCCTTCGTGCTGGCGCGAGATCTCGAACGCGTCCATGCGGGCGGCGGCGACGACACCGAGGAGATCGTGGTCCACGAAGTACCGCGCCGCACGGCCGCGAGCTGGCTCATGGCCAAGATGCGCGAAGGCTACGCCATCGACCCGAAGAGCTTCGCCGGCCTGTACATGCTCGAGAACGGCTCGGTCTTTTCCGCCTGATCCGTCAGCGCACGACCGCGCTGAACACGAACCATTGCCACAACAGCAGCGCGGCCATGACCAGCATCACACCCCAGGTCAGCGCCGTGCCGACCATGCGCCCAAAGCTTGCCCCCGCGCTGCGCCACAGGCCGATCGCGTGGAAGATGCGGCCAACGATGAGCACGATGCCGAACACATGCAGCCACAGCGGCTGCGTCTGGTTGAGTTCGAGGCAGAGCAGCAGCAGGAGCGCGAGCGGCAGGTTTTCGAGCGCATTGCCATGCGCGCGGATGCGCTGCAGCAGCGTCATGTCGCCGCCCGAACCGAGACCGGCCTTGACGTGGCCGCGGCGCAACGAAACGCCCGCGGCGAGCGCGATGACGAGGAAAGTCGCGATCGCAACGTAGATGCCGGTGATGTGCATGCAATACCCCTGGTCTGGTCAACGGTCGATGACGAGTTTTCCGCCGCGCTGCACGCCGACGAGCGTGCGTGAGCCGGCGGGGATGATCGAATAACCCACGCGCAGGTCACCCTGCGCGGGATGCGCGGGATCGCCCGTGACCAACTCGCCTTCCTGCGCGCGAAAGGTCGCGGCGAGATTCGGCGGCAGACGCGACAGGTCGACCGGATATGGCGTCGCCGCGCCCTCGGCGAGCGCCGTGGTCGGCTCGATGACGAAAGCGCCGACGCGCACTTCGCCCGCAGCGAAACGCTGGCTGGAAAACGGAAACGGCGTCGTGTTGGCGTGACCGGCTGCCACGCGGAAACCGTGCGAATCGATCGGCTTGTCCGCCCAGGCCAGCGCGTAGTCGCAGCCATTGACCGAACACGTCTCGCGCCACTGGCGCATCTGCACGGTGCGCACGAGCACGAGCGCATCGGCATGCACGCCGAGGTCGGCATCACGCGCCGGTTGCGCGACGCGCAACGCGCCTTCAATGCGGACGCGACGACCTTCGTTGGCAGGATCGATGCGAGCCGACGGCGTCGCAACTACAGCATTCGGCGCCGATGCGCCGGGCAAAGTCGGCACCAACCCGTCGACCTTGCGGTGCTTGAACAGATACCACCCGCCCGCGGCGACGGCGGCGAGCACCACGACGACAAAGATCGCGCGACCACCGCTGCCCGAAGACTTGCGACGGCGCGCCATCACAACGTCTCGCCGACGAGCTCGGCGTGCTCATCGTCCGTCGAGTAGCGACCCTTGGCGTCGCGAACGGCACGCGCGAGCGCGCACTGAGTGTCGTGCGTGAAAAACAGCCGCACATCGCGTTCGATCATCGCATCGAGGAATGCGTGCTTCTCGTCGATGAGCAATTCGGGAAAACGGTCGTAGCCCATCGTGATCGGCAGATGCACCCATGGCCGGCCGGGGATGAGGTCGGCGCAGAACACGACGCGGCCTGCGTCGCCGGAAATTTCCGCGAGCATGAGTCCGGGCGTGTGGCCGCTCGAGGCATGGAAACGCACGCGCGGCCCGAGCGTTGCCGAATGCGCGCCGGTGACGCGCTCGAGCCTGCCCGAGGCCTCGAGCAACGGCTGCAATTCAGTGATGAACGAAGCTCGATCGCGCGGATGCGGATGCAGCGCGCGCTGCCAGCATTCCTCGCCGACGACGTAGGTCGCGTTAGGAAACAGCAGGCGCGGCGGTTCGCCTTCATGCCACGCGGCGAGCAGCCCGCCGGCGTGGTCGAAATGCAGGTGCGATATGACGACGGCGTCGATGTCCTCGTGGGAAAAACCGGCGTCCCGCAGCGAATCGAGCAAGACGTGGTCCTGTTCCACGACCCCGTAGCGCTCCCTCAGACGTGGCTCGAAGAACGCGCCGATGCCGGTCTCGAACAGCACGTTCTTGCCGTCGAGGTCCTCGACGAGCAGCGCGCGGCAAGCCAGAGGAATGCGGTTGTCGGCATCGGGCGTGATCCATTTCTCCCACACCGCCTTCGGCGCGTTGCCGAACATCGCGCCGCCGTCGAGTTTCTGCGAGTTGCCGAGGATCGACCACAGCTTCATGGATGGCTCCGCATCAATGGCCGCGCAGCATAGAGCACGCCGGTCAGAACGTCAGCCGGTACGCTGTGTGGTCGGTCAGCGTGTAGGTGCCGAAGCCGCACCAGACGGAACTCGACGGCGTGTCCGTGTAGTAGTCGAGCGCGACGTTCTGGCCCGCGAGGTTTTTCGTGACGATGCCGGTGAAGTCCATCTGTCCGGTCGGTGAAATATCGTTGCACGAAGCCACGTCGTAGACTTCGAGCGCGCCCGCGAAGACCCAATTGAAAGCCTGTCCGTAGGCGGTCGAATTGAGAGTCACGGACTGTCCGGCGGTGACGTCCGTGGTGACGATCTTCCAGTTGGCGCACACGCCTGTTGCAGCGACGCACCCCGTGCCCTGCACCGTGCCGCGGATCGCATGGCCGGTCTGGACGGTCACGTAGTCGCTCGCGTTGACGTTGCCGTCGACGCAGCAGTTCCAGCTTGCGATCGTCCACGCGTGAAGATTGGAGTAACCGTTCCAGCCAAGCACCGGCTGGATGATCGTGCCGTGTTGCGGTGTCTGGTCGAGCGATTGCGCGCCGGGGAAGAAGAAGTTCGTCGACACTGCCGTGTTGACGGGCGCGGCGGGAACGGAAAAGTCGACCTGCTGGAAGGAAATCGCCGCCGTCGGCGTCGGGTGTGCCCACACCGACTCGATCCAGCCGGTATACCTGTCGAAACCGTTGGCGAAGACGGTGTCGCCGGGCATGCTGATGCCGTTGTCTTCGATTTCGTTGCCGACCGAGGCAACACCATCAGCGGGATGAAGCCTTGCCGAAACAGCCGTGTCGATACGCTCGCCCGACACCGTGAAGCGCGGATATTCGCAGACGGCAGCGGCCTGCCGGGCCACGCCACCCGCCCCGACGATCGCGCCGCTGCGCATGTCGACGACCTCATCCGCGCGCACGTGCCTGACGCAGGAGGGATGGAAATAGCCGGCCGGAGTGATTACGTAGCCCGCCGGCACGCCACGCGGTGTCGTCGAATCGGTCGCCTCGACGGTTCTCAGTTGAAGCGCGGGATCATCGCCCGCCGGTTCGGCGCAATGAGCCGATCCTGCCGCGACCAGAAACGCGATCAAGACGAAACGCGAAATTTCGATGGCGAACGTTCGCATCGGTGGAACCTCCCTCGCAACGGCGGAAACGCCTCCAGCTTCCACATGCGCGAATGAATCCGACCTGCATCGCGTGTTTGCATTCAACGCACCATTGCGCTACCGGAGTCGCCGCGCGGATCGGTGCCCGCGTGCATTTCGCCGGTCTTGCGGTTCCACGTCACCGCGTTCATGAAGCCCCAGCGACGCTCGGATTCGGACACCTTGTGGCCCATCGATTCGAGCGCCTTCACCTCTTCCGGCGTGAACGCGCCCTTCTCCGCCGAGATCACGTCGGGCAGGTACTGGTGGTGATAACGCGGATTGGCGACGAACTTTTCCGGGTTCTCGCCGTCGATGAAGGCGAGGATGCCTTCGAGCACCATCGTGATGATGCGGCTTCCGCCGGGCGTACCGATCACGCCGACCTTGTCCCCGCCGATGACGAAGCTCGGCGACATCGACGACAGCGGCCGGCTCCCGGGTTTCGGCGCGTTCTTGTCGTTGCCGACGAGCCCGAATGCATTCGGCTTGCCGGCGACGAGCGCGAAGTCGTCCATTTCGTCGTTGAGCACGAAGCCGGTGCCAGGCACGACGAAACCGGAACCGAAGATGAGGTTGACCGTCTGCGTCGCCGCGACGAGATTGCCGTCCTTGTCGATGATCGAGAAGTGCGTCGTATGCGTGCCTTGCGGCGTCGCCAGGTACGGCGGCAGCAGGTCGCTCGGCGTCGCCTTGTCGGGATGGATCGACGCGCGCAGGCCGGCGGCGTAGTCCGCGCTCATGAGCCGCGCGATCGGCATCTGCACGAAATCGGGATCGCCGAGGTATTCGGCGCGATCGCGGTAGGCGCGACGCATCGCCTCGACGACGAGATGCGTGCGGTGCACCTTGTCGAGCGCGGCCAGATCGTAGCCGCCGAGGATGTTGAGCATTTCCGCGATCGCGATGCCGCCCGACGAAGGCGGCGGCGCAGTGACGATGTGCCAGCCGCGGTAGTCGAACGCGAGTGGTGCGCGCTCCCTGGCTTCGTACTTCGCAAGGTCGTCGAGCGTCCAGTTGCCGCCTGCCTTGCGCACGCCGTCGACGAGCGTGCGCGCCAGTTCGCCGCGATAGAAGCCGTCGTTGCCTTCGGATGCGATGCGTTCGAGCGTGCGCGCGAGATCGGGATTCCTGAACGTCCAGCCCGCCTTCGGCGCCTCGCCGCCGGGCAGCAGCAGCGCCGCGGAGCCCGGATAGCGCGCGATGACGTCCTTGCGGCTGGCCAGTTCCGACAACATGCGCGCATCGGGCTTGTAACCATCATTCGCGATGCGGATCGCAGGAGCGAGCGATTCCTTGAGCGGCAGCTTGCCGTAATGCTGAGCGATCCAGACCAGCCCCGCGGGCTCACCGGGGATCGCCGCGGACAGCGGTCCGTTGACCGAATGGTTGCGGTCGGGCTCGCCGTTCGCATCGACGTAGTCTTTCGAGCTCACCGCCGCCGGGGCGGTTTCGCGCGCGTCGACCATGACGTTCCTGCCGTCGCGCTCGCGATGCAGCAGGAACAAGCCGCCGCCACCAAGGCCCGAGCTTTGCGGCTCGACCACGGAAAGCGCTGCACCAACCGCGACCGCGGCGTCGAACGCGTTGCCGCCCTTGGCGAGCACCTCGAAACCGGCCTGCGTCGCCAGCGTGTGCGCGCTCGCGATCGCGGCGTGCGCGGGCGCTTTCTCCGCGGCCAATGCCGTCGTCGTCGCGAACAGGAAAAACGCCAGCAGGGCGCGTTGCGGTTTCATGGCATTTCTCCGCTCAATCGGTGGTACTTGTCGAGCAGCGCGTCGGGCGACTCGGGATTTTCAGGGTCGGCGATGATGCACTCGACCGGACACACGACCACGCATTGCGGTTCGGCGAAATGGCCGACGCATTCGGTGCAAAGCGATGGTGCGATCTCGTAGAACTCGGAGCCGAGGCTGATCGCCTTGTTCGGGCAGACCGGCTCGCAGACGTCGCAGTTGACGCACTGGTCGGTAATCTTGAGCGACATTCGGGGAGCGGGCGGTGAATCGTGGACGATGGGCGGGCCACAGGGAGTGGCCCGCCTGCCGGATCAGGAACGACGGATCGCGATTCCCGGCCCTCGACTCATTTCGCTTCGACGAAGCGCGCTTCGGCGGCCGACGCGGCGACCGCGTTCTTGACCGCGTCGAAATCGCCCGGCGCGCCGATGAACAGGACAACGACGTCCTTGAACGAGCCCGGCGAAGCGGCTGCGAACGCGTCGACGATGAGTTTGGAAGTCAGTGCCGAGTCCGGGCCGCCGAAAGCCATCATGTTGCCGGGCAGCACACCGCGCGCAACGGTCGTCTTGACGTTTTCGAGCTGGTTGTCGCGATCGGACACGGCCGTTTCGTCGTCGCCGCCCGGCACGAAATACATGTACGGGTGATTGCTCTTGACGCCCTGCATGTTCGCGGTAACGACACTGACGAGGTACTGCTTCCATGCCGCCTTGTCGGTCGCGTTGGTGGGCACCGGAATCGCGGCCGGCTTCTGCTCGGCGGCAGCCTGCGGCGCGGCCTGCTTGTTCTGGTCGCACGCACCGAGCGCGAGGCTGGCGGCGACGGCGAGCACGGCGAGCGAAAGGTTCTTGCGCATGGGGATCAACTCCTTGGGTTCGAATTCGAAAAACGATTGCGCAGCGCCCTCTGAACGGCCGGATGAACGAATCCGGACACGTCGCCCCCTAGGCGCGCGATCTCGCGGACGAGCGAGGAAGAAATGAAACTGTATTGCTCCGCCGGCGTCAGGAACAGCGTTTCCGCGGCGGGAATGAGATGGCGGTTCATGCTCGCGAGCTGGAATTCGTATTCGAAGTCCGACACCGCGCGCAGCCCGCGCAGGATCACGCCGGCGCCGATTTCCTCGACAAAATCGGCGAGCAGCGAGGCGAAACCGCGCACTTCGATGTTCGGTATGCCGGCGAGCGCCTCGCGCGCAAGCTCGATGCGCTGGTCGAGTTCGAACGCCGGGCTCTTGCCGGAGCTTTGCGCCACCGCGACGACGAGCCGGTCGAACAGCGGTGCGGCGCGGCTGGCGAGGTCGATGTGGCCGTTCGTGATCGGATCGAACGTGCCCGGGTACACGGCCACGCGCGCGCGCTGCGAGGTCACCATGGCGTCGGAACCGTCGGAAAAAACGAGAACCTAGCTTAGCGGATCGGCCGCGACGCGGCGATACAGCGCGTAGCGCATCGCTCCGGCGCGGCCCTCGCGATGCAAAGCCCAGTTCGCCGGCAGCGCGAGCGTCGCATCGAGCGGCGATTCGACGTGGACGAAGGCGCCGTCACGCAAGCCGCCACTCTGCTCCAGCGCCATTGCCGTGGGCTGCCAAAGGTCGCGCGCGAAGGGCGGATCGAGGAAGGCAATGTCGAACGACCCGCTGCGCCGCGTGAGCCAGTCCAGCGCATCGGCCTCGACGACTTCGGCGGTTTCGACGCGCAGGCGTTCGAGGTTTCCGCGCAGCGCCCTGGCCAGGTCGCGGTCGCGCTCGACGAAGGTGCAATGCGCCGCGCCGCGCGAAATCGCCTCGACGCCGAGAGCGCCGGTGCCGGCGAACAGGTCGAGGCAGCGCGCGCCGGCGATGAACGGCGCGAGCCAGTTGAACAGCGTCTCGCGCACGCGATCGGGCGTCGGTCGCAGGCCGTCGCGGTCGGCGACCGCGAGTTTCGAACCGCGCAGATTGCCGCCGACGATGCGCACCGAACTGGTTTGTCTTGCCGTGTCGCGCATCGTCCTGCCATCGGGGAAGGGTGTTAGCATTTTCGTCCGCATTTTCGCCCAATCTCCCCGCAATGCTGAAGTTCTGGAAGAAGAAGACCGCGCCCGAGGCCGTGCCTGCGGCGGAAAACATCGTGCCTGAGACGCCAGCCAGCGCTGCGACCGCCGTTCCGCTGCCGCTCGACGACGCGCTGCTCGTGGAAGGCACATCCGTCGAGGAACCGCTGCCGCCATCGACGCCGGCAGCGATCGAGATGCTCGAGGAGAAAATCGCCGAAGACGCCGCCCCGGCAAGGCGCGGCTGGCGCGAACGCCTGTCCGGCAGCGGCTTCGCGCGCGGCCTCGCCTCGCTGTTCGTGCGCCATCCGAAACTCGACGACGCCTTCCTCGACGAACTCGAAACCTGCCTCATCACCGCCGATGTCGGCGTCGCCACCGCGACCGAGATCGTCGACGACCTGCGCCGCCGCACCGACAAGCGCGAATTCGCCGACGCGGGCGCGCTGCTCGCCGCGCTGCGCGGCGAACTCGTGGCGCGGCTCAAGCCCGTCGAACAGCCGCTCGACGTGGGCGCGCGTCAGCCGTTCGTCGTGCTCGTGGTCGGCGTCAATGGCGTCGGCAAGACGACCACGATCGGCAAGCTCGCGCATCGCTTGCGCGGCGAATCGCGCTCGGTGCTGCTCGCCGCGGGCGACACATTCCGCGCCGCTGCGGTCGAGCAGTTGCAGACCTGGGGCACGCGCAATGGCGTGCCCGTCGTCGCGCAGGGTTCGGGCGCGGATTCGGCGAGCGTGATCTTCGACGCGCTGCAGACAGCACGTTCGCGCAACATCGACGTGCTCATCGCCGACACCGCCGGCCGCCTGCACACGCAGTCCGGACTCATGGACGAACTCGCCAAGATCCGCCGCGTACTCGGCAAGCTCGATGCGCAGGCGCCGCACGAAGTGCTGCTCGTCATCGACGGCACGACCGGGCAGAACGCGATCAGCCAGGTGCGCCAGTTCAAGGACGCGATCGGCGTGACCGGCCTCGTCGTGACCAAGCTCGACGGCACCGCGAAGGGCGGTGTCGTGTTCGCGCTCGCGCGCGAGTTCGGCCTGCCGATCCGCTTCGTCGGCCTTGGCGAGAAGGCGCAGGACCTGCGCGTCTTCGACGCCATCGCATTCGTCGACGGCCTGCTGCCGGAAACGATCGGCAGCCCATGACGGAAGCGCCGCGTCCGCGCCGCGGCTGGCGCATCGCGCTGGTCGTTTTCGCGCTGCTTTGCGCGATCGCGGCGTTCGCGCTGGATCGCCTGCTGCAGCCCGAGCGCGTCACCGCGCTGCTCGCGGCGCAGGTGCGCGGCATCGGTCTCGACCTGCATGTGGAAGGCGCGGCGCGTTACCGTTTCCTGCCGCGCATCGAAGCGGTGCTGCCCGCTTCGCGCGTAGGCGCCAATGACAAGGTCCCGCTGCTCACGGCGCGCTCGATCCGTGCGCGCCTGCCCTGGCATTCGATCTGGTCCGGTCCGCTCGTGATCGACGATCTCGCCCTCGAAAATCCCGTGTTCGACCTCGATGCGCTGCGCGCTTGGCTCGCCGCCAGACCGGCGACGGACGCGCCGGCGCCGGACGTGCGATTCCGCGTCCACGTCGACGATGCGACGATCATCTCCGGAGGACAGACGATCGCGGAAGGCGTCAGTGCGACGTTCGCGAACGAGGCCGACGTCGCTGCATGGTTCGCGCGCTGGTCGCCGGCACAACCTGCGCAACTCGCGCCGCCCGTTTCCGGCACGCTCGACGCGCGCTCACTGCGCATCGGCGAAACGCATGTCGAAGGCTTGCACGTCGAAATCGGCGACGACGACGCGCCGAAAAAGCCGTGAGCGAGCGCGTCGACATGGACGGTTTCGCGCGCGCCCTGCTCGACTGGTTCGACCTGCACGGGCGCAGGAACCTGCCCTGGCAGCATCCGCGCAGCGCTTATCGCGTCTGGCTCAGCGAAGTCATGCTGCAGCAGACGCAGGTGCGCACGGTCATCCCCTATTTCGAGCGCTTCATCGCGGAACTGCCGACGCTCGAAGCGCTCAGGCGCGCAAGCGAGGACCATGTGCTCGCGCTGTGGTCGGGCCTGGGCTACTACAGCCGCGCACGCAACCTGCATCGGGCCGCGCAGACCTGCGTCGACCGTCATGGCGGCGAACTGCCGCGCGACATCGACGCGCTCGCCGCGCTGCCCGGCATCGGCCGTTCGACCGCGGCGGCGATCCTCGCCCAGGCCTGGAACGAACCGCACGCGATCCTCGACGGCAATGTGCGCCGCGTGCTCGCGCGCTGGCACGGCGTGCGCGGCTGGCCCGGCTCGACACCGGTGCAGAAGCGCCTGTGGCACTTCGCCGAAGAACACACGCCGCGCGCGCGCGTTGCCGACTACACGCAGGCGATCATGGACCTTGGCGCGACGGTCTGCGTGCGCTCGCGGCCGCTGTGCGAGGCGTGTCCGGTCGCCAACGGCTGCGTCGCGCGACGCGACGGCCTCACGAACGAGTTGCCGCAGGCCAAGCCCGCGCGCGACAAGCCGGTGCGCGCGACGACGATGCTTCTCGTGCGCGACGAGCAGGGCCGCATCCTGCTCGAACGACGGCCGCCGAGCGGCGTCTGGGCGCGCTTGTGGAGCCTGCCCGAAGCCAGCGGCGCCGACGCCGCGGACGCACTCCTGCGCGAGCGCTTCCACGCGCGCACGCGTACGCAGGCGAGGCTCGCACCGTTCCGTCACAGCTTCACGCACTATCATCTCGACATCGCGCCGGTCGCGTTCGACGTAACGCGCCTTGCGCAGGTCGCCGACGATCCCGACATCGGCTGGCACGCGCCGGCGGAAATCGAACGTCTCGGCCTGCCCGCGCCCGTGCGCACCCTGATCCGATCCCTGGAGCCCTTGCCATGAGCCGCATCGTCCACTGCATCAAGCTCGGCCGCGACGCCGAAGGCCTCGGCTTCGCCCCCTGGCCCGGCGAACTGGGCAAGCGCATCTACGACAACGTCTCGAAGGAAGCATGGTCGGCCTGGCTCGTGCACCAGACCATGCTCATCAACGAGAACCGTCTCAATCCGCTCGACGCGAAGACGCGCGCGTTCATTGCCGCGGAAATGGAGAAGTATTTCTTCGGCGAAGGCTCGGCCGCGCCTGCGGGTTACGTGCCTCCGCAGGGCGCCGGCTGAAAGGCCCTCAATTCGCCTTCCCGTCCGCCTTCATTCGCGCGTAGTCGATCGGCTGGATCCGCGTGATGTGGCAGCGCTGATGGTCGAAGGTCACGTAGTCGAAGCGTTTGGAAACGACGTGCGCGGCCTGCGAAGTGACGCCAATGTCGCCGGCCCATTCCAGGTTCGGGCAGCCGTCTTCCACGGTCAGCATGTAGGCTTCGTTGATCGACACCCATACCGCGACGTGCGTCGGCCCGAGCGGCCGCCAGTGGTCGAACGACCAGAAATGGAAGTCGTCGACGGGTGCCTTCAGGTAAGGCGCGTACTCGTCAAGATGCCGCTGCGCGACTTCGCGCGTATCCGCATGTGCCGTCGCCCACGCGAGCGACGCCACCAGCGAAACGGAGAACAACCGGAAAGTGCTCATCGCCCGATCTTCGGTCTGGAATGTCCGTCGACAGGACGATGCATGGCGCAAAAAAGTCGCAGCCGGTGCGCACGAAAGATTCGGGCAGGGGATCGAAAATTCCCGTGTCTTCGGCAGGGATGATCTGCGGCCCGAGTCCGCCTGCGGCTGAGCGAATCGCCGACGATCCGCGGAAGGGATGAATCGGAAAATGAAAAAGGCCCGCGGCGATGCGAGCCTTTTCCAAAATGGTGGCCGGGGACGGAATCGAACCGCCGACACGGGGATTTTCAATCCCCTGCTCTACCAACTGAGCTACCCGGCCTGGAGTCTTGCGAGCGTGCGGACGGAGGCGTCCGCAGCGGGCCGCGTATTAGAGCCGCGTCGGCGACTTCCGTCAAGACGTGTCGTCGTCGAAGGTCGCGGCACGCGCGATCCACCGTCGACGCATGCGCCCGGGCTCGCGTCCGCGATCGCACGGATGACAAGGATTTCATCATGCGCACGTACCTGGATTCAGCGAAGAAGCCGATAATGTCGCGCTCCCGCCGCTCCGCTTCCGCCAATGGAAACCCTCGTTCCCGATTCCCCGTCGCCCGTCGACGCCGCGCTCGCCGCCGTCGATCGGCCAGCGCCGGCCGCGGCCGCGTCCACCGCGTTCCCGATCCTGCTCATGTTGAGCACGTGCCACTTGCTCAACGACATGATCCAGTCCTTGCTGCCGGCGATCTATCCGCTGCTCAAGGAGAGTTTTTCGCTCGATTTCGGCCAGATCGGCCTGATCACGCTGACGTTCCAGCTCACCGCGTCGATGCTGCAGCCGTTCGTCGGCATCTACACGGACAAGCGGCCGATGCCGTATTCGCTCGCGATCGGCATGGGTTGCACCTTGGCAGGGCTGCTCCTGCTGTCGCGCGCGCCGACGTTCCCGGTCCTGCTGCTCGCCGCGGCGCTGGTCGGATCGGGTTCGTCGGTGTTCCATCCGGAATCCTCGCGTGTCGCGCGCATGGCCTCGGGCGGACAGCACGGGCTCGCGCAATCGCTGTTCCAGGTCGGCGGCAACGTCGGCTCGGCGATCGGACCGCTGCTCGCCGCGTTTTTCGTGATGCCTCGCGGACGCGGCAGCGTGGCCTGGTTCGCGATCGCCGCGCTCGTCGCGATCGCGTTGCTCACGCGCATCGGCGGCTGGTATCGCGCGCAGGTGCCGGCGTATCGCGCGGCGCAGGCCAGGGCCAAGACCGCGTCGCGGCTGCCGCGCAAGACGATCGTCGCGACGATGTTCGTGCTCGGCATGCTCATCTTCTCGAAGTATTTCTACCTCGCGAGCATCTCCAGCTACTACACGTTCTACCTCATGGAGAAGTTCAAGCTCGGCGCGCAGGATGCACAGCTGCACCTTTTCTTTTTCCTCGGCGCGGTCGCGGCGGGCACGCTCGCGGGCGGTCCGATCGGCGACCGCATCGGCCGCAAGTACGTGATCTGGGGTTCGATCCTCGGCGTGCTGCCGTTCACGCTGCTGCTGCCGCACGCAAACCTGATGTGGACGACCGTGCTCACCGTGATCATCGGCCTGATCCTGTCCTCGGCGTTCTCGGCGATCATCGTCTACGCGCAGGAACTCGTGCCGGGTCGCACCGGGGTCATCGCCGGGTTGTTCTTCGGTTTCGCCTTCGGCATGGGCGGCCTCGGCGCGGCCGTGCTCGGCGAGCTCGCCGACCACATCGGCATCGAGGCGGTCTATGCAATCTGCGCGTGGCTGCCGGCGATCGGCCTGCTCGCCTGGTTCCTGCCGAAGACCGACGCACCTCACCAGGCGCGCTGATATTGCTCCGGCGCGGCGATCGCCGCGCCGAGTGCGGCGGCGGCGCGCCGCGCGAAATACGGGTCGCGCAAATGCTCGCGTGCGAGCAGGACGAGATCGGCATCGCCCGCGGCAACGATGTGCCGTGCTTGTTGCGGCGTCGTGATCAGGCCAACCGCAGCGGCCGCGATACCCGCTTCGCGGCGGATGCGCGCGGCGAAACCGACCTGGTAACCCGGCGTCGACGGAATCCGCGCCTGCGGCACGAGCCCGCCCGACGAGCAATCGGCGAGATCGACGCCGTCTTCCTTGAGCCAGCGCGCAAGCTGCACGCATTCCTCGATGTCCCAGCCGCCGTCGGCCCAGTCGGTCGCCGAAACGCGCACGAACAGCGGCCGCTGCGCTGGCCAGACTTCGCGCACGGCCGCGACGACCTCGCGCAGCAGCCGCGCGCGGTTTTCGAGCGAACCGCCGTAGGCGTCGTCGCGACGGTTGGAGAGCGGTGACAGGAACTCGTGCAACAGGTAACCGTGCGCGGCGTGGATTTCGACGACGCGGAATCCTGCTTCGCCCGCGCGCAAGGCGACGGTGCGGAAATCGGCGACAACGCTTGCGATGCCGGTCGCATTGAGCGCAACCGGCGCAACGTCGCCGTCGCGGAACGCGAGTGCGCTCGGCGCCAACGTCGTCCAGCCGCCTTCGCCGACAGCCAGTTGCCGGCCGCCACGCCATGGCACGTCGCACGAGGCCTTGCGCCCCGCGTGCGCGAGCTGGATGCCCGGCACCGCGCCATGCGCGGCAACGAACGCGGCGATGCGTGCCCATGCATCGCGCTGCGTGTCGTTCCAAAGTCCCGTATCGCCGGGCGTGATGCGTCCTTCCGGCGACACCGCACTCGCCTCCGCGATGACGACACCGGCGCCGCCGACGGCGCGACTGCCCAGATGCACGAAATGCCAGTCGTTCGGTACGCCGTCGATCGCCGAGTACTGGCACATCGGCGACACGCCGATGCGATTGCGGAACACGACGTCGCCGATCGTCCACTCATCGAACAGTTGCACGTGCGGCCCTCGCCGAAAGGGAGCGATCATAGCGGTAGGCCTCGTCGCAACCTACGCTTCGGCCCGGCGCTTTCCGACACCGGCGATGATGCAAGCGGAAGTAAATGCGCGTGCCTTGAAGCGCCGTTTCGGCGACGATAGCCAGTTCCAAACAACCGGAGTCCGCGATGCGCCTGTTCCCGTCCATCCTGCTCGCCATTGCGCTGCTGTGCTCCGGTTGCACGGCGACGGCACCGGTGGCAACGCGCTCGACGGCGGCCGCGACAGATGCAGGACCCATCGTCATCCTCGTCTCGATCGATGGCTTCCGTCCCGACTATCTCGACCGTCACGAGACACCCGCGCTGAGTGCACTCGCCGCCAGCGGCGTGCGCGCGCAGGCCATGAAGCCGTCGTTCCCGACGCTGACGTTCCCCAATCACTACACGCTGGTGACGGGCCTGTATCCCGATCATCACGGCATCGTCAACAACCGCTTCGTCGATCCGAAGACGGGCGCTGCATTCGTCTACAAGAACCGCGACGCGATTTCCGATCCCGCCTGGTGGGGCGGCGAACCGATCTGGGTCAGCGCGGAAAAGCAGGACGTGCGCACGGCGACGATGTTCTGGCCGGGCGCCGATGTCGCCATCGCTGGTGTCCGCCCGTCGCACTGGCTGTACTTCGACATCACGATGACGTCCGACGAACGGGTGGACCACCTGCTGCGCTGGATGGATCTGCCGACCGCACAGCGCGCGCGCTTCTACACGCTGTATTTCGACCAGGTCGACCATGAAAGCCATTCCCATGGGCCCGCGTCGAAAGAAGTCGACGTCGCGCTGCGCGAGGTCGATGCGGCGATCGCGCGCCTCGTCGCCGGTCTGCGCGCGCGGGGAATCTACGACGATACCGACATCGTCATCGTCTCCGACCACGGCGGCGTGGAAGCGCAGAAGTCACTGCGCACCTACCTCGACGACATCGTCCCGCTCGCCGACGTCAAGGTCGACAACTACGGCATCCTCGCCACGATCACGCCGCTCAAGGGCAAGGAAACCGAAGTCGAAACCGCGCTGCTCGCACCGCATCCGCACATGACCTGCTGGCGCAAGCAGGACGTGCCCGCGCGCCTGCACTACGGCAGCAACCCGCGCCTGCCGCCGCTGCTCTGCCTCGCCGCGCTCGGCGGCAACATCACCCAGCACGAATACGAGAACAAGGGCGGCCACTTCTCGGCGGGCGAACACGGCTACGACAACGACGAACCGAGCATGCAGGCGCTGTTCCTCGCAAGCGGCCCGGATTTCCGCCGCGGCCTCGTCGTGCCCCCGTTCGACAACGTCGACGTCTATCCGCTGCTCGCGCACCTGCTGCGAATCACGCCGCAGCCCAATGACGGCGACTACTCCGCCGTTGCGCCGATGCTGCGCGATGCGCGCCGCTGAAATTCAGCGATTGACCTGGCGCAGGCCGGCTTCGCCGTAGCGCGCGCCAGCGGCGACGCCGCGTGGCACGATTGCCTCGATCGTCTCGAGTTCTTCCGCCGTGAGTTCAATGTCGGCGGCAGCGGCGTTTTCGGAGAGACGCGAGGGATTGGTCGTGCCCGGAATCGGCACGATGTGCTCGCCCTGCGCGAGCAGCCACGCGAGTGCGAGTTGCGACGGCGTGATGCCGCGAGCCGCGGCAATCTGCTCGATGCGCTCGAGCAAGGCGAGGTTCTTCGCGAAGTTCCCGGCCTCGAAGCGCGGCGTGCCCTTGCGCATGTCGTCGTCGGCGAGATCGCCGGCGCTGCGGAAACGCCCGGACAGGAAGCCGCGACCGAGCGGACTGAACGGCACGAAGCCGACGCCGAGTTCGCGACAGGCTGGCAGCACCGCGTCTTCCGGATCGCGCGTCCACAGCGAATACTCGCTCTGCAACGCCGCGACCGGATGCACCGCGTGCGCACGCCGCAACGTGGCCGCCGAGGCTTCCGACAGGCCGAGGAAACGCACCTTGCCGTCCTCGACGAGTCGCGACATCGCGCCAACCGTGTCCTCGATCGGCGTGTCCGGATCGACACGGTGCAGGTAGTACAGGTCGATGTGCCCGACGCCGAGCCGGCGCAATGAGGCATCGCAGGCGCTGCGCACGTAGGCCGGCCGGCCGTCGATGCGTCCGCCGCCGATGGCGGTGATGCCGCCGCGGTCGAATGCGAAGCCGAACTTCGTCGCGAGCACGACCTCGTCGCGGCGTCCTGCGATCGCTTCGCCGACGAGCGCCTCGTTCGTTTCCGGTCCGTAGATGTCGGCGGTATCGATGAGCGTGACGCCGAGATCGAGCGCGCGCCGCACGAGCGCGACGCCCGCCGCGCGGTCGGGCTGCCCGGTCGAATACGCGTGCGTCAGGCCCATGCAGCCGAGGCCGAGCGCGGAGACTTCCAGGCCCTGGCCGAGCGTTCGCTTCTTCATCGAAAACCTCCGCGCGACGCGCTCAGCGTTCCTGGTCGGTCGGCCGCATCAGCACTTCGTTGATGCTCACGTGCGAGGGCCGCGTCACGCAGAACAGGATCGTTTCGGCGACATCCACGGCCTGCAACTGGCGCATGCCGTCGGCCCATGCGTTGAGCGCATTCTTCACGGACTCGTCGCCGATGTGCTCGCGCAACTCGGTGGCGACGACGCCGGGCTCGACGACGCTTACACGCACGCGATCCCGATAGACCTCGCGCCGCAAGCTTTCCGAAAACGCGACGACGCCGAACTTCGTCGCCGAATACGCCGCGCCGTTCGGATTGGCGACGCGTCCCGCGGTCGAGGCGATGTTGACGATGTCGCCCTCGCGCCTGTCACGCATGCCGCGCAACGCCGCCTGCGTCGAGGCGATCAGGCTGAGCACGTTGAGCTCGAGCATGCGCCGCCAGCGGCCGAGGTCGGCCTCGGCGACGGGCTCGAGATACATGACGCCGGCGTTGTTGACGAGGATGTCGAGGCGGCCGTAGTGCGCCTCGGTGTCGGCAACGATGCGCTGCGCCTCGCGTTCGTCGAGCAGGTCCGCCGGCAATACGAGGGGATCGGCGCCGAGCCTAGTCAGCTTTGCCGCGAGTTCGTCGAGGCGATCCTTGCGCCGGGCCGCGATCGCAACCCGCGCGCCGGCCTCGGCCAGCGCGATCGCCGTCGCTTCGCCGATGCCGGATGATGCGCCGGTGACGAGCGCGATGCGGTCTTCCAAGCGTTTGGACATGGTGTGCTCCACAGGGAAAACGTCATCGTGCGCCGGTCCGCCCCGCTTTGAAAGTTCGCCGGCATGAAATTTCCTTCATTCGCGGCGCCGCGAATGCGCCTCGCCGCAATGAAGCGGGATTCATCTCGCGCGCGCAAGCGCTTCCACGACGCCGCGATACCGCGCCGCGATGCGCGCCTCGTCGCGATGGTGGAAGTCGCGCACGACCCACTCGCCGCCGGCCATGACGTCACGCACGAGGTTCGAGTTGCCGGCGAACAGCCAGGTGTCGATCGCATGCGTGGCGTCGCGACCGGCGAGCAGCGGCGAGGCGTCGTCGAGCACGACGAGGTCGGCGCGCGGCGCGACCCCATCCTTCGCTTCGAGGCGTCCGACGTTCGCGCCACTCGCCCGGGCGCCGCCCGAGAGCGCATGCGCGAACAGCGTTTCGCCCGTACTGGGTTTCGCGGCGCTCGCGCTCACGTTGCGATGGCGCGTGACGAGGCGCTGGCCATATTCGAGCCAGCGCAGTTCCTCGACCGGCGACACCGAGATGTGGCTGTCCGAACCAATGCCGATGACGCCGCCGGCGTCGAGATAGGCCTTCAGCGGAAACAGGCCGTCGCCGAGATTGGCTTCGGTCGTCGGACACAGCCCGGCAACGGCGCCGCTGGCGGCGACGCGCCGCGTTTCTTCGTCGGTGAGGTGCGTCGCGTGCACGAGGCACCAGCGCGCATCGACGTCGGCGTGATCGAACAGCCATTCCACCGGCCGCGCCTTGCGGATCGCGAGGCAGTCCTGCACTTCGCCGACCTGCTCGGCGATGTGGATGTGGACGACGCCATCGCGTACGGTTTCGTTCTCCAGCACCGCGCGCATGGCTTTTTCCGGCACTGCGCGAAGCGAATGCAGGGCGACGCCGACGCGCAGCATCGGCGATTCGAGCGCGCGCAATGTCTCGACGAGGCGCAAATACGCATCGATCTCGTGGCCGAAACGGCGCTGGCGCTCGCCGAGCGGGCGGCCATCGAAACCGCCGCTCATGTACAGCGTCGGCAACAGCGTCAGGCCGATGCCCGCCTCGCGCGCGGCCTCGACGAGCGCGAGCGACATCGCCGCCGGATCGGCGTACGGCCTGCCGTCGGGCTGGTGGTGCAGGTAGTGGAATTCGCAGACCTGCGTGTAGCCGGCCTTGAGCATTTCGACGTAGAGCTGCGCGGCGATCGCGCGCAGCTCATCCGGACCAATGCGGCCGGCGAACGCGTACATGACCTCGCGCCAGGTCCAGAACGAGTCGTGATCCTTGTGCGATCTTCCCTGATCGCGAGAATCAAGAAGCGGCCGTCCCGGGCCGCACTCTTCAACAAAGCCTCGGCGCTCGGCCAGTCCCGCCATCGCGCGCTGGAACGCATGCGAATGCAGGTTCGGCATGCCGGGCACGACGAAGCGGCCGATGCGTTCGCCGTGATCGGGCGATGACTGCGCTTCCAACATGCCGCCCGCCACGCCGAGCGCGACGCTCCCGGCGAAGCCGCCTTCGAGCCAGACGTGATCGGCAAGCAGCACGTTCGGTTTCATGAGGATTCCCGCGAGCGAAATGCGCCGAGCCTAGCAGGTCGCCGCGAATGCACGACGGCGCCGCGGCGCAATGGGCGGCGCGACAGGGCGCCACCTGCGATAATCGCGCGATGCCCACGCAATTTTCCGCACGCCTCGCCGCACGTCTCGGCACCCTGCGCGATCACGAGCTGTTCGCGCCGACGCAATGGCGACGTCGCGCCGCGTTGTGGAGCGGCGGCGTGCTGGTCGGCCTTGCCGCGATCGCGTTCGCACACGCGAGCGATTTCGCCTTCGCGCAGTTCCGCCGGCTGCTCGGCTTCTCGATCTGGCTGCCGCTGCTGCTGACGCCGGCGATGTTCGCGCTGCTCGCATGGCTCACCTCCGGCAAGCTGCGCGCGACGCGCGGCAGCGGCATTCCGCAGACGATCGCCGCGCTCGAAGTCGAGGATGAATCGTTCCGCCAGCGCCTGCTCGCGCCCGGCATCGCGCTCGGCAAGATGGCGCTGACCGTGCTCGGCATGCTCGGTGGCGCGTCGATCGGACGCGAAGGGCCGACCGTGCACGTCGGTGCGGGCATCATGTTCGGCATTGGCCGCGCACTCGGCTTCCGCGATCCGAAGGCGCTGTCGCGCTTCATCCTCGCCGGCGCCGCAGCCGGCATCGCCGCGGCGTTCAACACGCCGCTGGCCGGCGTCGTCTTCGCCGTCGAGGAATTGTCCGGCACCTGGGAGGATCGTTTCAGCGGCCTGCTGCTGACCGCGGTCATCTTCGCCGGCGTCGTCTCGCTCGGCATCCTCGGCAACTACAGCTATTTCGGCACGGTCGACGCATCGCTGCCGCTCGGCCGCGGCTGGCTCGCGATCCTCGCCTGCGGCATGTGCGGCGGACTCGGCGGCGGCGCGTTCGCGACGGTCATCCAGCTCGCCAATGGACCGCTCAGGCACATCGCCGCATTGCGCGCGCGGTCGCCGGTCGCTTTCGCGGCCGCTTGCGGGATCGCGGTTGCCGCGATCGGCGTCGCCAGCGGCAGCGCCATCTACGGCACCGGCTACGCGCAGGCGCAGGCCTTGCTGCAGGGTACGCAGGACGCACCGGCCGCGTTCGGGCTGTTCAAACTCGGCGCGAACATTCTTTCCTACTGGGCCGGAATCCCGGGCGGCATTTTCTCGCCCGCGCTCGCGGTCGGCTCCGGCATGGGCCACACGCTGGAAACGCTGCTCGGCGGCGGCGCGGGCGTCGTCCTGCTCGGCATGGCCGCGTTCCTCTCCGGCGCCACGCAGACGCCGCTGACCGCGGCAGTCATTTCGATGGAACTGACCAACAACCAGAGCCTGGCGATCCCGGTGTTCGCGACCTGCCTCGTCGCACGCGCCGTCTCCACCCTGCTCTGCCGCAAGCCCGTCTATCACGCGCTCGCGCAACGGCTCGTCGAGGAACATCGGCAAGAGCCAAGAGCCGGCACCTGAAAGGCGATGCCGCGCGGACACGGCGGCATCGCAATCGTATGCATCTCCTGCGCGCGGGACTGGCTCAGCGGTGGTTCCGCGCGATCGAAGCGAGGAACGTGGCGCGCTCGACGTCCCAGCTCATCCGTTCCGCATAGGCCTGCAACCGGGCGTAGATCGCATCGATGTCCCCATCGGCGGGATACTGCCCCGCTGCCTCGTGCCAACGCGCCGACAGGTAGGCGAGGTCGGTCAGCGACATCGGTTCTAGCGAGCCGACGTAGTACGCCTTCAACAACGATGGCGACGGCAGCTTCAGAGTCGGATCTTCCAGCCTGAACCCGAAAATGATGCTGCCGATGCTGCTGGCGCCATCATTGAATGTATTGGCATACAGCTGCTGGACGCGCGAGGCGATGGTCGCGCTGGCGAAGACATGTCCCGACGGCACCGGCACGGTATCGGACCAGATTTCCTTGATCTCCGCGCCCACGGTGTCGTGTCCCGGCGAAACGGTGGTGGTCTTGTTCTTCTGCGTGAACCACATCGCGCTGACCAGATGGCCGGGCGAACACGGGATCTCGGAAAGCGGTCCCATCGCGCGACTGATGTAGCGGGAAATGTCGACGCGGATGCCGACGACCGGGCTGCCGCCGTTCTTGGGATCGAGGTTGAGTCCCCACCAATCGCCGTTGCTGCCGCCTCCCCAGCTGCCGGGAATATCGGTCGGGAATTGCCAATAGCGCGTGCCGTTGTTGATGATGCTCGGTTTGTGCCAGTGCGGGTCGCCGTACCAGTAGGCGTCCAGATACGGGATGTTGATGTAGGTCAACGGCGCAGCAGGCGGCATGTCGGGATCGGGCACGCTCGCCAGCGGCCCGCGATTGTTGCCTCCGACATCCAGTGGGTCGAGGCCGATGTCGTTCATGTCCGGCTTGCCATACGGCCCAAACCAGATTTCGCGGGTCAGGTTGGCGTGCCCGCCGGCGGGATCGAGCATCGTCGGCCACAGGGTCCGATAATCCGCGACCGCGTATTGCAGCAGGCTCAGCGCATCGTTCTGTTCGCGCTTGGCCTGCCACGCGCCGGTCACGATGTAGCCAGTCATGAGGTTGGGTGCCTCCCAATCCTGGTAGACGTTGCGATTGTCCTCGTAGTGCTTGTCCAGGCGCGCGACGGCGGTCGGCATGGAAACATCGACATAGCTCGCGTAGGCCTGGATGCAGCCAGGTTGCGCGACGCCGCTGGAATCGGTGTAGCCGGTGAGATAGCCCTGATAGACGGCAACGAGATCGGTGTCGAAGCCGATGTTCTTCCCGTTCAGGACGATGTCCCTGAGGAACAGCAGGTGCAGGTTCGCGAACTGCGCGAACAACGGCAATGAACGATCCTCGTAGCCGGCCGGCTGGAAGAAACCGACGTTCGTCGTGAAGCTCTGGTGGATCGAATCCGCGCTCGAAATCAGCGTGCTCTGGATCTGTGGATCCGGATTCTCCTGGTACTGCTGCTGCAGGAACAGGAAATTCTTGATGGCCGCGGCGATGCCGCCCTGTGTCGCGCCCGATGCCGCCGATCCGATGAGCCAGACCTGCATCTTGTCGAGATCCGACTGCTGCAGGCGTTCGGTGATCAGGTTGTTGATCTGCGTGGACAACACCTGCCAGAGATTGACCGAAGATTGCGGGAACAGCAGGTCGAAGACGACGCTGATCGCGCCGCCGAAGACGGGAATAAAGCTGAAGGCGACATCGAACATTGCCTTGATGTCATTGAGCGGATCGGACGCCGGCAACGTCAGGTCGTCGCCTGTTCCCGGCGGCGTTCCGGCTGCGGCCTGGCAGGCATCCGATCCTCCGTCGCCATCCTCGGATGCGGCCGCTGCCAAGGCGGGAATGCCCATCGCTGCCGCAGCGGCCCCGGATCCCAGGCGCAACAGCAGATCACGGCGACTCAATCCGCGGTCATCGGCGCCTCGAGGGTCTTTTATTCCGGCTTTCGAAGTCTTCATGGCGACCTTCCTGCAGAGTTGGCGCCCGGCGCCGGGAAATCGACGATCGACAGCGTCAGCGGCAATGCGTTTTCGCGCGGCGCGGGACGGCCATCGACGAAGATCCTGTCGGTCTCCGCATCGGCGCGACCAATCACTCGATAGCGATCGAACACATAGGGCACACCCTGCGACTGCGCGAAATTGCGGCTGTCCATGAGCTGGAAATGCAGGTGCGCCATGTCGGAATTGCCGTTGTTGCCGAGCTGCGCGATGACCTCGCCCGTCGCGACGCGGTCGCCGGCCTTGACGCGGATGCTGTGCGCCTTGAGGTGCCCGTACATCGCCCACACGCCGCCGCCGAGATCGAGGATGACGTGGTTGCCGCCCGCCTTCGGCAACGTCGGCGCGGGCAGCGGTTGCTGCGGAGGCGCATCGGCAAGCTCGTCGTAGACGTCGACGACCGTCGCGTCGGCCACCGCGAACACGGGTTCGCCGAAGCTGAAGTAGTCCTCGTTGCGCTTGCCATCGCCCCCGAACGTGTTGCCGTCCTTGTCGACCTTGACGAAATCGATCGCGAAACGCTCGGGCAGCACGAAATGGCCGTCGACGGAACGCTGCCCGCGCCGATGATGATTGGCCACGTTGCAGCAAGCCTCGAACACGCCCCAGGAGTTGCCCGCGAGCGGCGGACGAATCACGCGCACCGGCGTCTCGTCGACGGCGAAGCGCACGCGCGTCGTCGCATCGCCGGCGGAAATGCCGTCGCCGGCAACAGTGACGCGCGTCTCCAGCGCGTCGGGCACGGGCGTGCCGGCGGCAAGCGCGAGATCGATCCAGATCGTCGCCGCACCGCTCGACTCGATGCGGTCGATGCGGCAATCGACCTTGCCCGGCGTGCACAGCGGCCTGGCCAGCGGACTCATGTGCGCGCCGATCGCATCGGGCGATGCGTATTCGAGCAGCGGCTGCGCGCCGCCGTCGGCCCACACCGCGATCGATCGGACCGTAACGGCTGCGGCGGCGAGGCTCGCCGCCTGCACTTCCCACGTCAGGTGCGTGCGACCGTCGCCCGCCGCGAACGCCTGCGGCACGAGCGGCACCGACAGCGCAAGCGGATTGAGCGGCAGCGGCGTGCTCGACGATGGCACGTCCGCCCGCACGGCGGGCGCGCATGCCGCGGCAAGCCATGCGACCAGAAGCGCGACGCGACGGCTCCCCGCACCCGATGCGATGGCTTTCGATGACGACATGGTGGATTCCCCCTGTATCGACTGACTGGCCCGAAAGACACGATGCCCCGGCACCGCGGCGCGCTCTGGGATAATGACGCGCACAACACCGCCGCCGAGGATCATGCGCAAATGACATCGCAATGGGATGGCCTGCTGCTCGACTGCCGCCTCGCGACGATGGCCGACGACGGCGTCGGCCTCGTCGAGCGCGGCGCGCTCGCCTGGCGCGACGGCCGCATCGCATGGATCGGCGCGCAGGACGCGCTGCCCGCCGATGCGCAGGCCGCGCAGACACTGAGCGCCCACGACGCGCTGGTCACGCCCGGCCTCGTCGACTGCCACACCCATCTCGTCTTCGGCGGCGACCGCGCGCGCGAATTCGAGCAGCGCCTGCACGGCGCGAGCTACGAGGAAATCGCGCGCGCCGGCGGCGGCATCGCATCGAGCGTGCGCGCCACGCGCGAGGCGAGCGAGGATGACCTCCTCGCGCAATCGCTGCCACGCGCGCGCTCACTGCTTGCCGACGGCGTGACCACGCTCGAAATCAAGTCCGGCTACGGCCTCGACGTCGCCGGCGAGCTCAAGATGCTGCGCGTCGCGCGTCGCATCGGCGAGACGCTCGGCATCGGCGTGCGCACGACGCTGCTCGCCGCGCACGCGTTGCCGCCCGAATACGCGGGCCGCGCCGACGACTACATCGAGCATGTCTGCGCGGAGATTCTTCCTGCCGCCGCGCGCGAAAACCTCGTCGACGCGGTCGACGCCTTCTGCGAGAAGATCGCCTTCTCGCCCGCGCAGACGCGCCGCGCGTTCGAGCGCGCGCGCGAGCTGGGCCTGCCGGTGAAGTTGCACGCCGATCAGTTGTCCGACCTCGGCGGCGCCGCGCTCGCCGCGGATTTCGACGCGCTGTCGGCCGACCACCTGGAATGGACCAGCGACGACGGCGTGCGCGCGATGGCCACCGCCGGCAGCGTCGCCGTGCTGCTGCCCGGCGCGTTCTACGCGCTGCGCGAGACGAAGCTGCCGCCGATCGAGGCGCTGCGCGCGGCCGGCGTGCCGATCGCGATCGCGACCGACCTCAACCCCGGCACCTCGCCGCTGCTCTCGCTGCGCCTGGCGATGGGCATGGCCTGCACGCTGTTCCGCCTCACGCCGGTCGAGGCGCTGCGCGGCGCGACGGTTCACGCCGCGCGCGCGCTCGGACTCGCCGATCGCGGCACGCTCGCGGTCGGCCGGCGCGCCGACTTCGTCATCTGGAACGCCCAGCACCCGGCCGAACTGTGCTACTGGATTGGCGGCAATCTCGCGCGCGACGTGCGCGTCGGCGGCCGCAGCGTCAGCACGGCGCAATGAGCCACGCGCCACGCGCCGAAGGCGCTTTCGACGCGATCGTGCTCGGCGGCGGCGCCGCGGGCCTGTTCTGTGCCGCGCTCGCCGGCCAGCGCGGCCTGCGCGTGCTCGTCGTCGAACACGCGAACAAGGTCGGCAAGAAAATCCTCATGTCCGGCGGCGGGCGTTGCAATTTCACCAACCTCGGCGCGACGCCCGCGCAATATCTTTCGGCGAATCCGCACTTCTGCAAGTCGGCACTGGCGCGCTACACGCCCGCCGATTTCGTCGAACTCGTCGAGCGCCACCGCATCGCCTACCACGAAAAGGAACTCGGCCAGCTGTTCTGCGACGACTCGTCCAGACAGATCGTGCGCATGCTGCTCGACGAATGCGCGCAGGGCGACGTGCGCATCGAAACGAACTGCCGCGTCGATCGCGTCGCGCATGGCGATGCCGGTTTCCGCGTCGACACCGTCCTCGGTGCGTTCCGCGCACCCGCGCTCGTCGTCGCCACGGGCGGCCTTTCGATTCCGAGCATGGGCGCGAGCGGCTTCGGCTACGATCTCGCGCGGCAATTCGGCCACCACGTTTTGCCGACACGCGCAGGGCTCGTGCCGCTGACGCTGTCGGGAAGGCATCAGGAGCGCCTCGACGGACTCGCCGGCGTCGCGCTGCCCGTCGAAGCGCGTTGCAACGGTGCGGCATTCCGCAACGCGATGCTGTTCACGCATCGCGGCGTCAGCGGCCCGGCGATCCTGCAGATTTCCTCGTACTGGAATCCGGGCGACGTGGTGCGCATCGACCTGCTGCCCGGCTTCGACGCGTTCGCATGGCTGCGCGCGCAGCGCACGGCGCGAGGCGCGGGTGAACTGCGCGGCGCGCTCGCCGAACGCCTGCCCAAGCGCTTTGCGCAGGCGTTGTGCGAACACGGATTCGGCGAGCATCGCCTCGGCGACCTCGGCGACGCCGCCTTGCGCGACATCGCGGGCACGCTGCACGACTGGCCGCTCGTCGCCAGCGGCACGGAAGGTTGGCGCACCGCGGAAGTCACGCTGGGCGGCGTCGATGTCGACGAGGTTTCCTCGGCGACGATGCAATCCCGGCGCGTGACGGGACTCTATTTCATCGGTGAGGTCGTCGACGTCACCGGCTGGCTCGGCGGCTACAACTTCCAGTGGGCGTGGGCCTCGGCGCACGCCTGCGCGACGGCGCTCTAGCGCGGATCGCCGAGCAGGCGCGCGAAGGTCGCGTCCTTCCCGGCCCAGAGCGCGTTCATCCACTGCTGAAAACGCTCACGGAACTCGGCATCGTTCTGATAGTCGCCGACGAGGTCGCGCGTGATCGCGCGCTGGCGCACCTCGACGCGCACCTCGGCGATGCGCCCCGCGAACAAATCCACCATCGTCGGATGACCGGCCGGATAGACGATCGTCACGTCGAGGATCGCCTCGAGCGCATCGCCCATCGCGTCGAGCACGAAGGCGACACCGCCCGACCTGGGCTTCAACAGATGCCGATACGGCGAGGCCTGCGCATCGTGCTTGGCCGGCGTGAAGCGCGTGCCTTCGACGAAGTTCATGATCGCGACCGGGACGTCGCGGAACTTCGCGCAGGCGCGCCGCGTCGTCTCGATGTCGCGCCCGGCAAGTTCCGGCCGGCGCTCGATCTGCTCGCGCGTATGGCGGCGCATGAACGGGAAATCCAGCGCCCACCAGCAAAGGCCGAGCACCGGCACCCAGAACAGTTCGCGCTTGAGGAAGAAACGCAGCAACGGGATGCGCCGGTTGAAGATCTTCTGCAGGACGAGGATGTCGACCCAGCTCTGGTGGTTCGCGAGCACGAGGTACCGGCCGTCGCGGCGCAGCGATGCGTCGACCGAAACCGTGAAGACGGTCGGCGTGAGCGCGCCGATCATCGCGTTGTTGACGCCGATCCAGCTTTCGGCGATCGCGCCCGACGCCGCGCCGCAGGCCCGGCGCAGGCCCGCCGTCGGCGCCAGCAGCCTGATCGCCGCCATCGCGAACAACACCAGTGCATGCGGCAAGGTGTTCGCCGTCACCAGCAGCATGACCAGGCAAACGCGCAGGCCGCTCGAAATCGTCCGCATGGCATCCCAGGGCACAAGGCAATCGCGCCAGCGTAACGAGCGGCGCGGCGCGTGGCGAGCACTTGCTTTATTCTTCGCCGCCCGCGGTGTCCACCGCGGATCATCCTGGGGAGAACGACATGGAAAAGCAGTCATTGCAGCGCATCGCATTCGTCATCGCATTGGCCCTGGCGACGACATCCGCGCTGCATGCGCAGGACAAACCGGCGCAGCCCGCATCAAGCACGCAGTCGGCTGCGGAGAATGCAGCGCAGGCCGAAAATCCGGTCGAACGCGCCTGGCATGCGGCGGCCGCGGTCGCGCAGCACGGCCCGCAAACGATCGCGCTGACCGATCAGGCAAAGCTCGACTTGCCGCAGGGTTTCGCCTTCGTGCCCGCGCGCGAGGGCCGCGCCGCGATGGAGGCCATGGGCAACAGCATCGGCGATGCCTTCCTCGGCCTGATCGTCCCGATCGGCGACAACGACGCGCAGGAATGGATCGCCACGCTCGACTACGAGCCATCCGGCTACATCAAGGACGACGACGCGAAACACTGGAAGTCCGACGAATTGCTGAGCGAACTCAAGGAAGGTACCGAGGCCGGCAACGAACGCCGCCAGCGCATGGGCTTTGCGCCACTCGAAGTCACGCGCTGGATCGAGACGCCCGCCTACGACGACGCCACGCAACGCCTGGTCTGGTCGGTCGAGCTGCGCGAGAAGAGCGCCGCCGCGAACGACGACAATACCGTCAACTACAACACCTACGTACTCGGCCGCGAAGGCTACGTCTCACTCGACTTCATCACCTCCGAGTCGCACATCGATGCGGAAAAGCCAGTCGCCCGGCGCCTGCTGTCCGCGATCACGTTCAAAGACGGCAAGCGCTACGCCGATTTCGACGCGAAAACCGACCACATCGCCGAATACGGGCTCGCCGCGCTGATCGGCGGCATCGCGGCGAAGAAGCTCGGCCTGCTGGCGATGGCCGGCGTGCTGTTCGCGAAGTTCTTCAAGCTCATCGCGGTCGGCGCCGTTGCGATCGGCGCCGCGCTGCGGAAGTTCTTCGCGGGCCGCAAGGCCGGATGAAACTGCTGCTGCTCCTGCTCAAAGGCGCCAAGCTCGGCAAGCTGGCGCTTACCGGCGGCACGATGCTGCTGTCGGTGTTCGCCTACGCGCTGCTGTTCGGCTGGCGCTACGCAGCTGGCTTCGTCGCGCTGATCTTCATCCACGAGATGGGCCATTACGTCGCCGCGCGCCAGCGCGGGCTCGACGTGGGCGCGCCGACGTTCGTTCCGTTCGTCGGCGCCTGGATCGCGCTCAAGGACATGCCGCATGACGCCGAAACGGAAGCCTACATCGGCATGGCCGGCCCGCTGGCCGGTTCGCTCGGCGCGCTTGCGTGCTACTTCGTGGCGCGCGCGACCGGTAGCGACCTGCTGTTCGCACTCGCCTACGCCGGCTTCTTCCTCAACCTGTTCAACCTGATTCCCGTTTCGCCGTTCGACGGCGGCCGCATCAGCGCGGTGATCTCGCCGCGCCTGTGGCTGCTCGGCGCGCCGCTACTGGTCGGGTTGTTCTTCTGGCGGCCGAGCCCACTGCTCATCCTCATGGCGATCCTCGCCGCGCCGAAGGTGATGGAAGCGCTGCGCGGCTTCAACTCGCCCGAACAGCGCGCCTACTACCTCGCAGACGCGGAAACGCGGCTCACCTACGCCCTGCTCTATCTCGGCCTCGCCGCGTTCCTCGCGATCATGTGCCACGAATTGCACGCGCGTTTGCCACGCGCGTTTTGAACGTGCCATCGGACGACATGCGATCATTGCGCATGCCCGATTTCTCCATGCTCGAACTCTCTCCCGCGCTGCGCCAGTCGCTCGACGCGCTCGGCTACGTCACGATGACGCCGGTGCAGGCGGCCGCGCTGCCGATCGCGCTCGACGGCCGCGACCTCATCGCGCAGGCGCCGACCGGCAGCGGCAAGACGGTCGCGTTCGGCCTCGCCCTGCTGCAGCGGCTCGATCCCGCGTACGTGAAGCCGCAGGCGCTCGTGCTCTGTCCGACGCGCGAGCTCGCCGACCAGGTCGCGCGCGAAATCCGCCGCCTCGCCGCGGCAATCCCGAACCTCAAGGTGCTGCTGCTCACCGGCGGCATCCCGCTCGCGCCGCAGCTGGCCAGCTTGCGCAAGGATTCGCACGTCGTCGTCGGCACGCCGGGACGCGTGCAGGAACTCATCGATACCAACGCGCTGTCGCTGGCGAAAGTGCGCACCTTCGTGCTCGACGAAGCCGACCGCATGCTCGACATGGGCTTCGAGAAGGCGATCCGCGAGATCGCGCGCCATCTGCCGCCGAAGCGCCAAGGCCTGCTGTTTTCGGCGACGTTTCCCGAAGACATCCGCCGCATCAGCCGCGAATTCCTGCGCGAACCGGCGGAGATCGTGGTCGAGGGCGCGGCGGAAAAACCCGCGATCGAGCAGCGCTTCTACGAAGTCGACTCCGCGCGCAAGCCGGCCGCGCTGGCCGCGCTGCTCACGGAAGCGCAGCCGGAATCGTGCGTCGTGTTCTGCAACACGCGGCGCGAAGTGGACGAAGTCGCCGAATCGCTCGGCAAGGCCGGCGTCCACGCGCTCGCGCTGCATGGCGACATGGAGCAACGCGATCGCGACGAGGTGCTCGTACGCTTCGCCAACCGGAGCTGTCGCGTTCTCGTCGCCAGCGACGTCGCCGCGCGCGGGCTCGACATCCGCGAACTCGACACCGTCGTCAACTACGAACTGCCGCACGACGCCGACGCCTACGTGCACCGCATCGGCCGCACCGGTCGCGCCGGACGCAGCGGACTGGCGATCAGCCTCGTCGCGCCGCGCGAGATGCCGCGCGCGGATTCGGTCGTGCGCGCTGGCGCGCCGCTGCGCTGGGACGTGCTGAAATCCGGCAAGGCGTCCGGCCTGCCCGCAGTCATGGCGACCCTGCGCCTGGACGCCGGCCGCACCGACAAGATGCGTCCCGGCGACATCCTCGGCGCGCTCACCGGCGACGCCGGCCTGCCCGCCGCCGCCGTCGGCAAGATCGACGTGTTCCCGACGCGCTCCTATGTCGCGATCCGCCGCGAAGACGCCGCGCGCGCGCTCGAACGCCTGCGCGCGGGACGCATCAAGGGCCGCGCGGTGCGCGTGTCGAGACTCTGAAGCGGCTCAGTCGGCGACGTTCGCCGCCTTGTCGCCGAACACCGCGAACATGCCGACGTACGGCTTGAGCATGACTGCGGGCGCACCGACGTAGCCGGTCGCCTGCGTCCACAACTGCGACAGCGTGCCGTCGAGGAACAGCGCGTCGCGGCAACCGGCCTCGTCGCGCAGCAGGCTCGCGAAGCGATGGAACGTGACCGGCGTTTCGCTGACCGCGAAGACGACGCGACGCGGCGACGGCGCACACACGCCGCTGCGGATCTTTTCGCTTTGCGATTCCGAATCGAAGGCCGGGTTGATCTCGCCATCGACGATCAGCATCGGACCGGACTGGCTCGCAATGCGCGCGTCGGGCGCGTGCGCCTGCCAGGCCTGGGTCGTCATCACGCCCGCGTTGCCGGCGCGATCGACGTAGAACACGCCGTTGGGCTGCATCGAGAAATTGCCGCTCGCGCCGCGCGGCTTGGCGGTGTTGAGCGGCCGCCGGGTGACGCCATCCTCGACGTACAGGCCGAGCGGCTTGAACTCGCGGTCGTAGATGCCCGCGTTCGCTGCGAACCGAAGCTCGCGGTCGCGCGCGTGGCCCCACGTGCGCAAGCCCTCGATGCTCGCCAGGGCACTTCCCGCGTCGTCCTGCCAATGCAGTTCGAGCCGATCATGCGCGAGATCGAGTTCGACGAGATCGAATCGATCCTCACCGTCGTCGACGGCGCGCGTGTCGAGCGCGTGCGCGGGCGAGGAAAACCGCAGCGCTGCCAGGCACGTCGCGATTGCGAAAGGCGCGCGCCTCACGTCCGCTCCCCAGCGCCGAAATGCGCCACGTCGTGACGCGGACCGAGCCCGACGACATGCGCCGGAATCGCCCGCACCGCGTGCCAGCGCAACAAGGCCCGCAACCATTTCGGCGCATTCGGCGCGGCGCCGTTCCCGGCAAGGACCGGCGCGATGACGCGACGCTGGATCTGCGTCTGCAAGCCCTGGATGACGCGCGTCGGCCATTCCCGACGCTGCTGCACGCGCGCCAGTTGCGCGTCGTCGATCGGCTGCGTTCCGCGCAACGCGGGGCCGAGCAGGTTCGCCGCCGCGACCGCGTCCTGGATCGCGAGGTTGATGCCGACGCCGCCCATCGGCGACATCGCGTGCGCGGCATCGCCGATCGCGAGCAGGCCCGGGCGATGCCAGCGCTCGAGGCGATCGACGGATACCGTGAGCGTGCTGACCTTTGCAATGTCTAGCGCCGTCGCACGCGCGGCGAGATCGGGGTCCACTTCCGCGAGCAGCGCGCGGAACGTCGCGCCGCCATCGGCGAGCAGCGCGTCCGCGCGGCCCTTGGCGACGACGAGCCCGGCCTGCCAGTAGTCGCCGCGATGGATCATGACGAGGAACTTGCCGCGCCCGGCGACGCCGTGCGTGACCTCTGGATCGCCCGGCGCGAGCGGCAGGCGGAACCAGAGCACGTCCATCGGCGCGCCGAGGTCGCGCAGCGGCAGCAGCGCGTCGCGGCGCAGGATCGAATGGCGGCCGTCGGCGGCAATGACCTGGTCGGCGCGAATCTCGAACGCCTGTCCATCCGCGTCGCGCGCCAGCACGCCGACGACGCGCGCGGAAGGATCGCCATCCGCGAAAACGAATCCGGTCGCCTCGCAGCGCATGCGCAGATCGAAGTTCGGCAGCTTGCGGCCTTCCTTCGCCAGCAGGTCGAGCAGGTCCCATTGCGGCACCAGCGCGAGGTACGGAAACGGACGCAGGCCGCTGAAGTCGGCGAAGGCGAGCATGCCGTCGGCGAAGCGCGCGTAAAGCTGGCTCTCGCGCCGCTGCGGCAGGCGCTCGAATTGCTGCATGAGGCCGAGGCTGTCCAGCACGCGCAGCGTCGACGGATGCACGGTGTCGCCGCGGAAATCGCGCAGGAAGTCGCCGTGCTTTTCCAGCACGAGCACATCGACGCCGCCGCGTGCGAGTTGCAGCGCGAGCATCATGCCGGCGGGGCCGCCGCCGACGATGCAGCAGCGCACGTTCGGCGAGGAATCGGTTTCGGCCAAGGAGCGACTCCGCTTGCGTGTCCGCGAAACACTGTACAGGACCGCCTCGCGCGTCGGCCAGTCGTCGCGTCACGCCATCGCGCCGCGACGGCTAGAATGGCGGCGACATTCCAATCGCCGCCACGCCGCCATGCCCTCTTTCGATACCGTCTCCGAAGTCGACAAGCACGAACTCACCAATGCGGTCGACCAGGCCAACCGCGAACTGTCCAACCGCTTCGACTTCAAGGGCAGCGACGCGAAGTTCGCGCTCGACGAATACGTCATCACCGCGAGTGCGCCGAGCGACTTCCAGCTCAAGCAGATGCAGGACATCCTGCGCGCGCGCCTGATCGCGCGCGGCATCGACGTGCGCGCGCTCGACATCGCCGAGCCCGAGGTCAACCTCGCCACGGCGAAGCAGAAGATCACCGTCAAGCAGGGCATCGAACAATCCGTGGCCAAGAAGATCGTCGCGGCCATCAAGGCTGCCAAGCTCAAGGTCGAGGCGCAGATCAACGGCGACAAGCTGCGCGTGACCGGCAAGAAGCGCGACGACCTGCAGGACGCCATCGCGCTGCTGCGCAAGGGCGAATTCGAGGTGCCGTTGCAGTTCGACAATTTCCGCGACTGAAGCATCGGCCCGAGCGCTCGATCCGCCAGCGCGGAACCGTGGATGCGTGGGAGTAGCGTCAGGTCGGGGGCGACTGGAACACCGCGGCAATGTCATCGGCATCGAGCGTGCGCCATTGGCCGGACGGCAGGTCACCCAGCGTCAGCACACCCATCGCCGCGCGATGCAGCGCAACGACGTGGTTGCCGGTCGCCGCGAACATGCGCCGCACTTGGTGGTAGCGGCCTTCACGCAGCACGAGCCGCGCGCGGCGCGGCGCGAGCACATCAAGATGCGCGGGCGCGAGCGGCGTCTTTTCCGATTCGAGCATGAGCGTGCCGCTCGCGAACAAGGCCGCTTCATCGCCACGCAGGTCCTGCGCGAGTTCGGCCTCGTAGGTTTTCCCGACGTGCGCGCGCGGCGAGATGATCCGGTGCAGCATCGCGCCGTCGTCAGTGAGCAGCAGCAGGCCCGAGGTATCGCGGTCGAGTCGGCCGACCGTCGACACCGCCGGCTCGCGCGCGCGCCAGCGCGGCGGCAGCAGGTCGTGGACGAGGCGACCGGCGTCCTTCGTCGAACAGGTGTAGCCGACCGGCTTGTGCAGCATCGCGACGAAACCCGGCGCGATGTCGAGCGGCTCGCCGTCGAGGCGGATGCGCTCGTGCTCGATGCGGCTGTCGTCATCGAGTTCGTTGCCGTCGGCGTCGGTGATGCGTCCGTCGCGCAGCATCGCCGCGACCTGCCTGCGGCTGCCGTAGCCGAGATGCGCGATGTGCTTGAGCAGTTTCATGCGCGCACCTGTGTCGCCGCGATGACCTTGAAGCCGTCGCGGTCGGCAACGCTGCGCACCACGCCGAAACGCCGCGCGAGGGTGGCTTCGTAGGGCAGATGGCGATTGGCGACGAGCCAGAGCTCGCCCGGCGTTTCGAGCGCGTCGGCAGCGCTTTCGATGAAGGCACGACCGAGCTCCGGCTGGTCGGCGCGGCCCTCGTGGAACGGTGGATTGCTCACGATCACGTCGTAGCGTCGCGGCAGGCCTTGCGTGACGTCGTGCCAGAAGAATTCCGTCGCGACCGTTTCATGGCGCCCGGCGAGCGCTGCTTCGAGATTGCGCCGCGCGGGTTCGCGCGCGAGCGCTTCCGCCTCGAAGAGGTCGATCGCGGTCGCGCCTTCGCAACCGCGAAGCACTTCCGTCGCGAGGTAGCCGTAGCCTGCGCCGAGATCGGCGACGCGCCCGGCCAACGTCGATGGCAGATGTTCGGCCAAAAGCGCGGAAGCTGCGTCGACGCGATCCCACGCGAACAGGCCGGGACGGCTCCAGTAACGGCCATCCAGGATCGTCCGCATGCCGTCGAGCGCGCTCCATTCGGCAAGCCGCGCGTCGTCGATCGACGCGCGCTCGACGACACGCCAGAACGCGCGGCACTTGCGCCGCGAAATGTGTTGCAAGGGGCCCAGCAGCGTTTGCAAGTCGGCTTGCGCCGAACGCGCGCCCTGGTCGTTGGCCTGCGCGGCGACGATCACGCCGCCGTCGCGCACGCGCTGTGCCGCGCGCGCGTAGAGCGCTCGCGTGCGCTCGCGCGAGCGCGGCGCGAACACGAGGACCGCGTCGAAGTCGCCGTCGTCGACGGTCTCGGAAACGTCGAGACCGGCGCGCGCGAGCGCCTGCGCCCACGGCTTGAACGTCTGCTCGCAGCGCCAGCCCGCGCCCGCGCGATGACGCCACGCATCCGCATCGCGCGCGCCAAGCACGAGCACGCGCTGCGCCGCGCCGACGAGGACGTCGCCGTCGTCGACCGGCGCGAACAAGGCTTCGGCCAATGCCTGCGATTCGCCAACCCCGGACACGCGCGCTCCCCGTTGCATCGAAAACACCAGTGTAGCGGCGATGCCCGATGCGCCACGAGATTCGACGATGAAACGCCCCACCCAACTCGCACTTTCCTGCGCCATCGCGCTGGCGGCGTCCGCGCACGCAGCCGATCCCGCGCCGCTGTATTCCACATACGAGGCCGAACAACTGCTGCGCACGATGCTCGTCGCCTCGCCGTACCGGATTTCCGAAGCGGCGATGCGCGGCACGATCCGCTATCGCTTCGAGTTCGACGACGACACACGCTGGAGCTGGCCGGAAACCGGCGAGCAGCACGTCGAACGCGGCGGCGACGCGACCACGCTCACCATCTGCGCGGATTGCGGCGACGAGGCGCCGCCGTCGCGTGAAGAACTGCACCGCGCGCTCGCGCCGAACGACTGGGTGCAAAGCCGCGACTTTCGCATCCGCGACTTCGCGCGCGGCGCGCGCGGCAACACGATCGACGCGCGGATGCGCTCGCTCGCGTTGCGCGTGCGCCAGCACATGGACGGCGCGATCGACTTCAACCGCTACGACGGCGCGGCGCAGGCGTTCGAGTCGCGCAGCGGCGATTGCACCGAATTCGCCGTGCTGCTCGCCGCCGCGGCGCGTTCGCGCGGGATACCGACGCGCGTCGTCGCGGGCATGTCGTACGCGAGCCGCTTCCTCGGCCGCAGGCACGCGTTCAGTCCGCACCTGTGGGTCCAGGCCTGGAACGGCACGCGCTGGACCAGCCACGACGCCGCGCTCGACCGTTTCGACGCGACGCATATCGCCATCGCAGTCGGTGACGGCACGCCGCAGGGTTTCGCAAAGGTCATGCATGCGATCGCGCATCTGCGCATCGTCGATGCGGCGGCGATCGTCGTGGATGAAACAACGGCAGACGCCGCGCGATGAAGGCGCGGCGTCTGCATCGACTCAGCGTTTCGCCTTCGCGGCTTCGTGCTGCACGGGCAGTTCCGGCACGTCGTCGTCGCCGGCGTCGACCCACTGCGCCGCGTGCGGATCGCTGACCGCGCCCATGACCATGATCGGCTCGAGCTTGTCCGGCTGCGCGGCGGGCGCAATGCGCGTGCCCGTCGCCGGCGTCGCGGACGCGCTCGCGGCCATGCGTTCGACAGGCGCCGTGTCCTGCGCGTGCGCGGGCAGCGCGGCACCGACGAGCAAGGCCGCGCCGAGTCCGAACGCGGCGGCATGACCGGCGCGCACGCGATAGGAAACGCAGACAGAGCCCCCTGCATCGCGCAGGAACGCGGCGCGTGCGGCGTCGCTCATTGCATCGAGCGCATGCACCGGCTTGCTGCAGTGGCCGCAGAAGCGGCCGACGCCGCGTTGCGCATCGGCGTCGAGCGGACAGGCTTGATCGATCTTCGGAAAAACACTCATGGCCTTCTCCCGTGTGCGTGGCGGCGCGATGGCGCCGGGAACCACGGGAGCTGCAACGCGGCGGACGACACGGCGGGGTTCACGCGCGACGTCAGAAGATGTCTACGACACGGCGTCACGACGCGGCGACGTGGCACCGCATTGCCTTTCCTTCCCCTGCACAGCGGGGGAAGGTGCCGAAGGCGGAAGGGGGCGCTTTTCCCTTGGGCCGCTGAAAATCAAAGGCGCCCCCTTCACCGCTTCGCGGAGCTTCCCCCGCTACGCAGGGGAAGCGACGGCAAAAGCCTGCTGACTTAAATCCGCGGCCATCAGCGCGTTTTGCTTTTCTTCTTGTCGCGCGGCCCGCCGTTTCGAGGCGTGTAATCGGGAACCTTGCTCGCGGTGGCAGCGGCAGGTTTTTCCTTTTCCTTCACCTTCTTCGGCTCCGCCTCGCCGCCGCCGTTGGAGCCGCGTGCGCGCAGCCAGGCCGCGTATTCGTCGAGGTCGCCGTTGAACTCTTCGACCTTGCCGTCGGCGACGCGCCAGAACGTGTCGCAGACCAGGCCCGTGAGGTGGCGGTCGTGCGAGACGAGCACGATCGCACCGTCAAAATCGCTGAGCGCTTCGGCGAGTGCCTCGCGCATTTCGAGGTCGAGGTGGTTCGTCGGTTCGTCGAGCAGCAGCACGTTCGGCTTGCGCCACGCGATCAGCGCGAGGGCGAGTCGCGCGCGTTCGCCGCCGGAGAAGCCGTCGATGACTTCGAACGCGCGGTCGCCGGGGAATTGCCAGCGGCCGAGATAGTCGCGGAAGTCCTGCGTCGACACGCCCGGCGCGATGTCGCGCAGATGGTCGATCGGCGTCTGGCCTTCGTGCAGGGACTCGACCGTGTGCTGCGCGAAGTAGCCGAGCACGAGGTCGGGATGCGCGGTGCGTTCGCCGGACAGCAGCGGCAGTTCGCCGACGAGCGTCTTGACCAGCGTCGACTTGCCCGCGCCGTTCGGGCCGAGCAGGCCGATGCGATCGCCGGCTTCGAGGCCGAACTTGACGTCCTTGAGGATCGTGACGTGATCGCCCTCTTCCGGCACTTCATGGTCGGACGGACCGGCGTGAGCGTTGCCGACCAGCTTGTAGCCGGCATCGACGTGGTTGAGGCGCAGCAAGGAATGCGGCAGCTTGAGCGGCTCGGGGAAATTGATGCGGATCTCGCGCTCGGCGCGCACCGCTTCGGTGCCGGCGAGCTTGGCGAGGCGTTTGACGCGCGACTGCGCCTGCTTGGCCTTGCTCGCCTTCGCCTTGAAGCGGTCGATGAATGCCTGCAGGTGGGCGCGCTCGGCCTGTTCCTTCTCGAACGCGATCTGCTGCTGGCGCAGATGCTCGGCGCGCTGGCGCTCGAAGCCCGTGTAGTCGCCCGTGTAGAGCTTGGCGCGGCCCTCGTTGAGGTGCAGCGTGTGCGTGCACAGGCCGTCGAGGAATTCGCGGTCGTGCGAAATCATGAGCAGCATGCCGGGATATTTCTGCAGCCACTGTTCGAGCCAGAGCACGGCGTCGAGGTCGAGGTGGTTGGTCGGTTCGTCGAGCAGCAGCAGGTCCGACGGCTGCATCAGCGCGCGGGCAAGGTTCAGGCGCACGCGCCAGCCGCCGGAGAATTCCGACACCGCCATGCGATGCGTTTCCGGACGGAAGCCGAGACCGTGCAACAGTCGTCCCGCGCGCGCCTCGGCGTCGTAGCCGTTGATCTCGGCGAGCTTCTGGTGCGCGGCGGCAACGCCGTCCCAGTCCTCGGCTTCGGTGGCTTTCTTTTCGGCTTCGAGGATCGCGTGGACTTCCGTATCGCCGGAGACGACGAAGTCGATCGCCGCGTCCGGGAGCGAGGGCGTTTCCTGCGCAACGCTGGCCAGGCGCAGCCTATTAGGCAGGTCGATGTCGCCCTTGTCCGGCTCGATTTCGCCATTGACGACGGCGAACAGGCTCGACTTGCCGCAGCCGTTGCGGCCGACCACGCCCACTTTGGCGCCATCGTGCAGGGCGATGTCGACGTTGGACAGCAGCAGGCGTTCGCCGCGCCGCAGGGCGAAGTTTCGGAAGGCGATCATGGGGTTGCCGGACTTGCGGGGGCGCGCATTGTAGCCGAAGCGCGCTTCAGCGCAGGGCCGCGCGGGCGCTCCCTGCGGCAATCTCGAAAGAGCGCCTGCGCGCGGCATGGTCGAACACGTTCGCGGTGAACATGAGTTCGTCGGGCCGATGCCGCGCGACGAAGTCGGCGATGCCGCGCTCGACGGCCATCGCATCGCCGACGACGGAACAGGCGAGCGCCTGTTCGACACCGAATTTCTCGGCTGGTGTCCAGTACGCCTCGATGTCGTCGATTGGCGGCGGCACGAGACCGGGTTTGCCGCGGCGCAGGTTGACGAAGCTCTGCTGCAGTGTCGTGAACAGGCGCCGCGCTTCATCGTCCGTATCGGCGGCAACGACATTCAGCGCCAGCATCGCGTGCGGGTGAGCGAGGCGCGGCGACGGCCGGAACTCGCGGCGATACAGATCGAGCGCCTGCGTCATCGCATCGGGCGCGAAGTGCGAGGCGAACGCATACGGCAGGCCGAGCATCGCCGCCAGCCGCGCGCCGAACAGGCTGGAACCGAGGATCCACACCGGCACTTCGATGCCCGCGCCCGGCACCGCACGCACGGGCTGGCCGGGCTCGGCAGGTTCGAAGTAGCTCAGCAGTTCGACGACGTCGTCCGGAAACGCCTCGGCGCTGTCGTAGTAACGACGCAACGCGCGCGCCGTGGCCTGGTCGGTACCCGGCGCGCGGCCGACGCCGAGGTCGATGCGCCCCGGATACAGCGACGCCAGCGTGCCGAATTGCTCGGCCACCTGCAGCGGCGCGTGGTTGGGCAGCATGACGCCGCCCGAACCGACGCGGATCGTCGCAGTGCCGCCGGCGACATGGCCGATCAGCACCGCCGTCGCCGCGCTGGCGATGCCGGGCATGTTGTGGTGCTCGGCGAGCCAGTAGCGCGTGTAGCCGAGCCGTTCCGCATGACGCGCGAGGTCGAGCGTGTTGCCGAAGCTCTGCGCCGCATCGCTGCCTGCGCAGACGGGAGCGAGATCGAGGACGGAAATCGGGATCATGGCCATGCGGCTCCGGCGCGAACGGCCTCCCGATATGGGTATGCCGGCACGCATTTGCCATGGCCTGCCGCGGTCGCACTTGACCCGGCGCGATACCGGTGCGCATATGGCGGCGCTCGATTCCGCCCGCTCTTCCGCAATGACGCTGTACCGCTTCGACGATTTCCAGCTCGATCCGCAAGCGCGCCGCCTGCTGCGCGCGGGTCGCGAGACCAGCATCGAGCCACGCGTCTTCGATCTCGTCGTCTACCTCATCGAGCAGCGCGAGCGCGCCGTCGGCCGCGACGAACTCATCGCCGGCGCGTGGGGGCGCGTCGACGGCAGCGACGGCACGCTGGCGCAGGCGATCCTGAAGGCGCGGCGCCTGCTTGGCGACGACGGCCATGCGCAGCGCGTGATCCGCACCGTCGCGCGCTTCGGCTACCAGTGGGTCGCGGCAACCGCCGAGGAACGGCGTGCGGCGCCTGGATCGGTCGTCGCGGACGAACGCTCGCGCCGCGACGAAGGTGCGGATGCGGCGCACGTCGCCGCGCTCGCGCCAGCGGCGCAGCCGGCCACGCGCGTCGCGACCGGCCGCGCGCCGCTTTCCCGCAAGACGGCATTCCTGCGCGCGCTCGCCGCCGCGGCATTCGTCGCAGTGCTTGCGATCGGCGCCGCGTGGTACGGACGCGGCGCGCCGTCTGCTCGCCACGAGCAACGCGTCGCACCCGGCCTCGTCGCCGTGCTGCCCGCAAACGTGCACAGCGCCGTCGCGCAGGACGGCTGGATGCGCCTCGGCCTCATGGCGATGAGTGCCGACGCGCTGCGCGCGCTGCCGCAGCACGCCGTGGTGCCGAGCGAGACCGTGCTCGCCGCGGCCGGCAACGACGACGCAGCCGCCACGGCGCACGTGCGCGCGTCGACCGGCGCCGCCACGATCGTGCACATCGACGCACGGCGCGAACACGAACGCTGGCAGCTCGAAGCGACGCTCGAACATGCCGATGGCCGGCGCCAGTCGATCGGCGTCGAGGCCGCGGACGCGGTCGCCGCCGGTGCCGCGCTCGGCCAACGGCTGCGTACGGCGATCGGCTCGGCAGGACGCGTCGAGTCCGGCGAATCACCCGAAGCGCTCGCCGTCGGCGCGCACATGCAGGCCGAACTGCTCGAGGGCCATGCCGCGCAGGCGCTCGCGCTCGCCGATGCCGCGGATGCAGCGACTGCAGCTTCGCCGCGGCTTCAGTTGCTGCGCGCCAAGGCGATGAACCGACTCGGCCGCGCCGCCGAAGCCGCGGCAAACGTGCGCGCGCTGATCGCGCGGGCGCAGGACCGTTCGGCACCGTGGCTGTCCGAAGCGTGGACGACACTCGGCTACGGCGAGCTCGTCGCTGGCCGGCGTGGCGACGCCGAACAGGCGTTCCGGCAGGCGATTGCCTTGCTCGACGGAGATCGCATCGAGGCCGGCCGCGCCTGGCGCGGCCTCGGCAACGCGCAGGCAGCGGGCGAGAAGTTCGACGACGCCGAGGCGAGCTACCTGCGTGCGCGCCTCGAACTCGAAGGCAGCGGCGACCGCCTGCTGCTCGCGCACCTGCTCGACGACCTTGGTTCCGTCGCCGGGCGCCGCGGCCGCTTCGACGAAGCGATCACGCGTTACGGCGAAGCCGCGGACGCCGCTGCGGCGATCGGCAGCGACGAAGTCGAACTCGGTGCGCGCATGAACGTCGCACTCGCCCAGCTCGAACGCCTGCAGAACTCGGCGGCGCTGCGCAGCTGGCAGGCGCTGCTGCCGCGCCTGCGCGCAGTCGAATATCCGTCGATGCGGCGCTTCGCGGCGATCCACTATGCCGACGCGCTCGCCGAAACCGGCGCGCTGGCGCAAGCTGGCGCAGAACTCGACCGCGTCGCCGCCGACATGTCCGGCAGTGGCGACGCGCTCGAGGACGCGCGGCTCGACATCCTGCGCGTGCGCGCCCTGCTCGGCGACTGGCGCCCGCTCGCGGGCGACGCGCGCGCCATCCGCAGCGCCGCGGACGCGACGCCGTCGCGGCGCGTGGTCGCCGCGGCCATCGAACTCGAGGCCGCGCTCGGCGAAGGCGACGACGCGGCGGCCGATGCCGCGGCGGCAGCGCTCGAAGCCGACATCGCCGGCAGCGGCAGCGTCGCCCGCGCGCGAGCATTGAGCGCGCTGGCCGCCTGGCACGTGCACCATGGCGACGCGGCGCAGGCGAACCGCGCCTTCGGCGAGGCGCTGGCGCTGGTCCGCGCCAACGGATCTCCGCGCGACCTGCGCGACGTCGCCGTCGCCTACGCCGGCTTCCAGCTCGACCGGGGCGAGGTCGACGCGGCCCGTGCGACCGCCAGCCTGGTCGGTCCGTATGCGGACGACGACTTTCCGATCACTCTGCTGCTGTCGCGCGTCGCCGCCGCGGGCCACGACACGGAGGCGGCCGCGCGACTGCGCCGGCAGGCGCAGGCCCTCGCGCATGCGCGATGGGCCGGCGTGCTGCGCGCCGAAACGGCCGCGCCGGCCGCATCCGCGGGACCAACGGCGATTTCGCAACGCTGAACGAGCGTTCGGTGATCGCCCGGTCATCGTTCCTTGAAGCATGCGCATCGACGCGAAACTAGGGTCGGGGCTCATCCAACAGGAGTTCCTGTCATGCCGCAGAATCCGTCCTTCCCGCGCCGCCTGCTGCCGTCCCTGACGCCGATCGCCGCGATACTGGCGGCGCTGCTCGCCACGCCGGCGCGCGCGGACAGCTACACCGCTTCCGACTACGCGAGCCTCGTGCAGGCGATCGACGCCGCGAATGCGGCCGACTCGCGCGCCGAGCCGCACCTGATCACGCTCACCGCAGACATCACGCTGGACGGCCCGCTCCCGCTGATCCTGTGCAACACGACGATCGACGGCCAAGGCCATACCCTGGACGGCGCCGGCCAATATCGCCTCCTGTTCGTCGGCGTCGACCCGGCGACGCAGGCCAGTGTCGCCACGCAGTTTCCGGACAGCGCGCTCGGGCAGCGCCTGGCGGTCGACATCGAAAACCTGACGCTGGCGCAGGGCAATGCGAGCGGCGGCAATGGCAGTGGCCAGAGCGGTGGCGGACTCGGCGCCGGCGGCGCGTTGTTCGTCAACGGTGCCGCCGACGTGACGCTCGCCGACGTCGCCTTCAGCGGCAACCAGGCCAACGGCGGCGGTGGCGGCGCCGGTTCGGTCGGCGGCGGTGGCGGCCTCGGCGGTTTCGGCGGCGGCGGTGGCGGCGGCGGCATCTTCGGCCGGGGCGGCGTCAGCGGTGGCGGCGTGTTCGGCAACGGCGCGAAGGCGTACGCCGGTGGCGAATTCGATCCCGGCGGCGCCGGTGGCGGCGGCTACACGGGCAACGGCGGCGACAGCAACAACGCGTTGCCGCAGCCCGGCTCGGCGGGCATCTTCGGGCTCTTCGGCAGCGGAGGCAGCGGTTCCGGCGACGGCACCGCGAACGGCGATGCCGGCGCGGCCGATGGCGGCGGCGGTGGCGGCGGCGTCAACGCTGGCGGGGGCGGTGGCGGCGGCTTCGGCGCGATCGATGGTTCGACGTCCGATCCAGACGAAGGAACGAACGGGAATGGCGGCGACGCCGGATTCGGTGGCGGTGGCGGCGCTTCGGGCGGTTTCGGCGGGAATGGCGGACAAGGCGGCTTCGGTGGCGGCGGCGGCTACGGTCCCAACGCGGACGATGCCGACGCGGCAGCCGGCGGCTTCGGCGGCGGTGGCGGTTTCGGCGGTCATGGCGGCTTTGGCGGCGGTGGCGGCGGCTATGGCGGCGCCGGCGGTTTCGGCGGCGGTGGCGGCAACCAGGCGGCGCCGGGCGGTTTCGGCGGCGGCACCGGCGGCAACGCCGGTGCGCTGTCGACCGGCGGCGGCGGCGC
>Ga0206117_100321_pt1 | contig 60549 bp, 45 predicted proteins | sample 3A5Ametagenome_FD_177997 | JGI IMG/M metagenome (GOLD analysis project Ga0206117, IMG submission 177997) | Enriched microbial communities from leaf-cutter ant dump, University of Wisconsin, Madison, United States - 3A5A | ecosystem: Environmental > Terrestrial > Nest > Insects nest > Nest dump... | reverse complement strand
GGTGTTGCATGCAACAGAGTCTCTGACCATAACCGAATAAGTACCTGCCGCCAAATCTGTAAACGGGGTATTTATATTCTGCCAGTTGGCACCTCCGTCTTTACTCATCTGTATGCGGGGCGATCCGCCGGTGGCTGTTACTTTTATTGTCCCGTCCTCTGAACTGCACACATCGGTGGATTCTATCGCCGCCGACATAAAATTAGTATATACATATAATGTTTTTGTGATCGGATCACCGCAATCAGGAAGCGAAGCCCGGATCGTTATTTCTCCGCCATTCGTTGTTACATCGGGTTTTACCTTATATGGTACGGATATCTCCGTTTGATTTGCAGGGACAATAATAGAAGCTGGCATAAGTGAACCGTCTGGCTGGCAAATATCATTTGCACCTGTACCGGAATAGGTTAATCCGATTGTAGTAGGAGTAGACCGCGGGTTAATTCCTAATGTAAACCAGTTATCTTCACAGGCCTGAAAAATGTTGTCCATTCCGGAAATATTACCACCATGGTTTGTAATACCCAATCCTAAATCGAAACTGCCTGCTTTCAAAAAAACGCCTGAGCCAAACTGGCTGTCTCCACCGGCATTCGCTACCGCCAGTTTCAAATGATAGGTCTGTCCGGGAATAACAGTCTGCCTGGCTGTCAATATGACTGTACGTCCACCGTATTCCATATAAGGGTTGCCCTGATAGTTCGGAACAAAATATTCAGGGTTGCTTATCTTCCCGCTACCGGGATAAGATCCGGCTGTATTCGTTAAGGCTCTTCCATTATTGACATTGTTTATAGAAACGACATAATCCCCTGTTGTAGATGTCGGCAGAAGAGCGATATTTTTTTTACCTGTAATCCCCGGACCTGATATGAAGAAACCGAATACATCATTGAATTCACTATTAACAAATCCTGAATACTCTTCGGATGCAAATATATATTCGAAACTAATCTCCGATTGGTGGGGAACGAAATCGAATTCCAGTATAGCTCCGGATGTTAAATTTATACCTTCAACCAGAGATTGCAGATCGCTGTCAGAAGTGATATTCATTCCGTCACTTAAGGCATTTCCATTTGCATCCTGATTAGGCCCTTCAGCGAGCCTCCCCCCCCCTGTGCTTAATAAAAGGCCTTCTTCCATTCCCAGTCCTGTAGTACCGCCATTGGAGAAATGGGATAATGCCCTGTCCAAAGCTATCCAGCCAGAATCACTCCAACCTAACCCTGTAAATTTCACATTACTGACAGTTCCTTCTGTTGCGCAGGTTTCCCCTCCAGACTTTATGAAAATTTCGCGGACCAGTTGTTCCGGCGTATACCCGTTATCACGACTCGTGCCGGCAATAGTTGTATTCCGGTTAATATGAATACTTCCGTTAAAAGGGGTTAAAGGGCGTGCGTTGACCCTTGATGTATTTGAAGCCCTTCTCCTTTGAGCAAGGATAGTGCTATCGGGTTGCTGATAGATTTGAGCCTCTGCATGTAAGGCTATGCCATAGAAGAGTAGTAATAAAAATAATTTAAAAAATAATCCTTTCCTAAAAACAATGTACTTAATCCTATAATTCATAAGCTATATATTTAACTCTTTAATTGTGACAACTGCGTAGTAATACGATTTTACAGACAAAGGTAGGTTGTCGCAAAAACAAAAAAGAGGAAAGATTTAGTAAATGAACAGCAAATCAGAGCCAATAAATATTTTTTTTCTCTCAAAATGTCGAAAAAGAGGAAAATGATCAGGGCGGCTGTTTGTCCTTTTATATTTTATATAAACCGGATGGTTCTTTCTCCATCCAAATCGAGTTCAGCGTCAATTCGCTCAAAGGAACCCAAGCCTTCAGTACATTTTGTTTTTCTTCTTTTGTCTGATCTTTTCCTAGTATTCTTTCATTCTTATAATCATCTCTATCTTGTTAAGAGGGAAGTAAATTGATAGCGGATTAATGAATCTGTATTATGGCAATCTTATCAGAAGACAAATTTCAGTTCTGATTAAACCTGTATATTTCGATATAAACATTTATTATTCGAAGTGTGCTCAATGAACAAACAAAAAGATGATTACAAATTATGATTTTTGGGGGTGTCATGTCAGTATATCGATAACCCTTATAGAATTAAGAGTAAGGTTTATTCTCGAGTGGGTAAGATATCCTTACAGCTTTGATCATCCCATGTTTTAAGAAAAAATAAGTCATGAATAATATTTTATAAAACATGAATACAGAAACGGACTGCTGTCTATTTCTTCTGCAAATGTCTTTCAATAACACGTGCTTCAGCGTCCTTGAGTAGTATCCGCTTATTCTTGTCCAGCAGATACAGGCTGGGGATGGCCCGCAGGTCATATGTTGTTTTATTCCGGATCAATTGTTCTTTGTCATAAGCATTTATCCACGAAGGGGGAATATGCATTATGTATTTCTTCCACAGGCTGATGTCTTCATCCGGGTATAGAGCCAAGATATCCAGCCTGCCTTTTTCGAGAAGCTCCTTTATTACGGGGGATTCCATGAGGTAGGTACTGGTTTCTTTGCAGGCATGACAATCTGGATTATAAAAGTAAAGCAAGGTATATGCCTTGTCTAGGCTATGCAGGTTTGAGGTCTCTCCTTTGTCAGTAGTATATATAATATCTGTGGCAATATTTCCTTTACGGTTTTTGAGCATCATTGACAGGTTGAACTTTGCCCTTTCTTTCACAGCTATATTGCTTACCGTATCTTCTAATATGTAGTTCGCTACGATAATATAGATCTCTTCATTTAGCATCGGAGAATTCGCATCGTACAAGTAACTTTTATACAACTCCAGAAAATATAGATACACTTTATGTGTGGTATCCATTTCAATCGCTTTATCCAGCATGTTACTGATCGAACAATGCACATTGTCTATCTCTAAATGGGGTAATATATCGAGGTAGTCGACAAAAGCCTGTTCGGTGATATCCGGTAGATGTATATAGGTTGTATCTGCAAAATGAAAATTGTTCCAATAATTTGAAACTAAGTAAGCCGCCCTATGTTCAGGTCGTTTGATGGAATCGGGGATGGATGGCATACTAAACTCTCTTTTGGTTGGGATACTGATACTATTATCTACAGATTGATAACCTTTTTCTGTATGTTTATTGCTACAGGTAAAAGAGAGAAAGACAATGGCAAACAGTAGAGACATAGGACAAATCAGCCTTAAAATGAAGTTGATGGTATTATATCTTTTGTTATGCATTAGCTCGACAGGTTTAGTCATTTATTTTCTTGTACCAACTAAGCGCGGTATAGCTGTCATTGAGTCTGGTGTATTGCTCCTGCTTGATATAGGTTGTTAGCCCAGAATGCTGGTTAATAGTAAATCCTCCATATTGTAACATAAAATTGGGTGTAGATGCTTTCCATACTACTATATCATCTATTTGCTTCTTCAACTGTTGTCTTTGTGCCTCTGTTTCGAGTAAGCGTGAGTAATAATCAGAAAAGTCAAAGAACATCTGCAAATTGTAGCGATCAAAATGTTGTATGTCGCTTATATCAATCTCTTCGTTCATATTACAGTTAGCCTGAATAAATTCGGCGAGAGCTTCTAATCCGGATGTTTTTATCACCGAAAATGTAGCTGAACGTATATAACCAGTCTGCTTGTCGAAATTATCGAAAGCCTGTTGCATAAATTTGATAGGATTGCCGTATACCAGTTCTCCAATATGCTTTTGGTAGGTATTTGTAAAACCCGGAGAAATAATCTCTGCCGAAGATGCGGCAATATAACGAGCTTTATCCCTGAGCTGATAGGCTACTTCTACCCCTGCCATATGACAGGCCTCAAAGGCAATGTATTCAAAAGTACTATCGGGAATAGCGGCGGCAAAATCCGACAGTTCCATCTCTTTCTTTCCATCCATCACTACCGAACGTAGGGAAGGGTTGTTGTAGCTACCTACGGGCAACCAACCCGAAGAATGCGAGAACACTAATAGGTTGAAAGTAGCCTGCGGATACAATGTTTTGCTTTTGGTAATAACACGTTGTAAGATTTGAGGATCGGCTGAATTCTCAAATTCATATTCTTCAATCGTTATTATTGTATTATTCACTCCGCTCTCTAACAAACGGGGTGAAGCATCCGTTACGTCCTGATAAATTAATACACGACTGTCCGGTATGGTAATCCAACCCTGCCGGATAGCTTCCATCTTATCGTGTCCTTCTCCCGAGAGGCTGTTATCGGCAGCCAGATAGACTAATAGCACTTTCTTTACAGGTACTGGAACATTATCCTCTTTTGTACAGGAGACTGATCCCCACAAAATGAATATGAACGCGGTCGTATAGGTGACTATTTTATAAATCTTTATATGTCTTTTTTTTATCATGTCTTTTTATTCATTAAAACTACAGCCACCCGAATTATCGCAACTCACATGGCTGTACTTAATACAAACTTTACAAAACTACGTTGATCATATATCAGATGTACAATTGCTCTCTAGTTATAAATACCCGATTCGTACTTCTTTAAAGACAAGCTATCCTTCCTCAGAAAAGAGGATTCACTTCAAAAGTGATAATTCTGTCTTCGAATTCTCCATTAAAGGAGCTAAACGTGATAGAAACAAATCCATTCTGTGTATTACTTTGTTTTATATTAAAAGTAAGTTTTTTGCCTGTTGCAACATTATAACTTCCGATTGTTCCTACTCTTAAGTTATCAGTGGTTCGTATGTCCAGTAAGTTCTCCGGATCATCTATGTTTGATATTATCCAATCACAATTACTTCGGATATAGATATTGTGTTTGTCTAACGGGTTATGTGTATAGGCAGAAGCATGGTTTATAACCAGATTATAAATATAGTGTCGAAGAAACAGGCTTTTTGTTATCCAGAATCCCCCCTTATTAACGGTGAAATTCACCTTAGTAAGTTTTTCTTTAAAAGGATCTTCAGCAAATTCTTCAGATGTCATTTTTTTAGAAACAATATTCAGAGTCTTTATTCCGGACGAATTACTTATTGTTGTCATATCCAGTCCTGGCTTTTCTGAAGAAGGGGCAAACTCAAAATGGTCTATATCTTCAACAGCTTCTCGGGTTATGGTTACAGGAGCATCTGTAGGTTCCCATTGTATAAGAAATTGCTTGACTGATAGGTTTCCCGATTCAGAAACTCCCCAAATTAATTCCTCAATTTCATTTTGCCCCTCTGCATCTTTTATAACTAGACTGACTGCGGATTTAGTATTTTGAACTACTTCTACAATATACGTCAGACGTCCTGCATTCAGATGGATAAATCCGGATCGGGTATAGCCTGTTGTATTTTCATCTAGAATTAGTGATACTTCTGTCGTCTCGCCGATAGCTCCATTGGTCTTGTTTGTTTTCAACCATGTTATATTTACATTGTCTGTCCCCACAATCTTGTCTATCATCCAACCTGTCGGATAGTCTGCTGTTATCAATAGTATATTATCTTCACTGGTGATTGTACGGGATTGTTTTGAAAAAAGAAACTTTCCCTGAGAGACAGTCAACAAATATTGACCGTCTGTTACAACATCCGACATATGAATTTCGTCCCAATCAAATACTTCTGCTTTTATATTCACGGGGAGTGCTTTGAATGCTTCTTCGGGAGTAGTTAGCCCCGAACCACTGACTTGGGTAATATTTATTTTATAGTGATGGTTGCGAAGTAAAGCCAGATAAGTAGTACTGGTTGAAGTTGTCTGTGCAAAGTCAATGCGGTAATAAGTCGGGCTATTGTCATCTTTATAAATACCTCCGATGACCAGACATGTATTCTTTTGTAATGCGGAAGAACTTCCGGCAGAGGCTTCGAATGTATAGATTTCGTTCAGGCAGGAGACATTCTCAACGGTGATCGCCTCTCCATCATATAGGAATGGGGTTTCAGGCTTTTCAGCCCCATCCGGAATACTTGGCGCAATAACACTTTCTCCATTCCAATTAGCTGATGCGGGAGCTATCCTTCCTTTATTGTTATAATTGTAGAGACGTATGCTTTTCAATTTAAAATTATTTTTAGCACTATCTGTAGTCAAAGCTACGTCTATTTTTGACATCATACGGACAAGGTTTATAGGGTCTGTAAGGGATGTTTCACTGCCGATTGTTACAGAAGTCTTTTCTCCCCACAAAGGGATTGGGATATAGGTACCCGAAGCTGCATCTGTATTCCACTTTTCATTATTGGTTATTGTCAATTTTTCCAATACTGATTCTTTAGAGTTTCCCTCCTGAATATCATCAAGAATAGTGGCAAGTGCTGATCTCGAATTCGCTAGAACTACGATGTCATACGTACCTTCCGGTATTTTAACGGAGAAAGTTTTTATACTATTATTGAGTTCATTATCCGTTACCTTGTTGCAATAAATAGGCTCTTTCGTATAGCCATGAATATCAAAGAGCAGTATCTCTATTGTTTTAATCTCATTTTCGTTTGTTGACGTTAACGCCCTGTTATTTAGCATTGAGTTTCCGGGTATGCGCAATGATAGTGTGACAAGATCCGTAACTTTATCATTCTTGCTATTGTCGTGAATACCATCATCGCAAGTACAAAAGGATATCGATATTGTAATACATAACAGTAATCGAATTATGTAACTATTTTTTGAATTCATTTTTTTATATTTAAACGCCTTTAGATATAGTTATTCTGCAACACAACGTACAGAGAAGCTGCTTGATCGTCCATTCCAATTCTCAGTTGTGTTGAAATAATCGGAACTTAAATAGAGGTTGTATGCACTGGTGCCGGAAGGAGTACTCGACCAATAATAGCCAAGTGTACCGACATTGACAATTGTCCCATCGCCAGAATTACGGAAACCGGATCTTGTGAAGAATGGTTGGCCGATATCATCTTTTCTATACCCTTCTCCAATAAAGCTTGTTCCCGAAGCATTGACATCACCATCTACTCCATACGAGATATGATTATAACTGTCTCCTGACTCAAACTCTTTTGACGTTGGCATTCTCCATCTTTTTCCGGCCGGAGCCCAACCTTTTTCAGTTAAATATTTGCAAATATCTCCAATTCCTGTATCTCCATTTGTTATTTCATAGAGATATGCCCGGTCACGTATTTCTTTACCTACAGGTGGTGAAGAGCTTATGGTTGCATCATCAACCCGCGGAATAGAACTCCAACTCATATCTGATATTGCACTGCCGTCGGGTTTATATACAACTGTCGAAAATGAAAAATTATCAACAGGAGAAATTCCGTACAGGCTGCCCCACTGAAAGTAGACACCTATATAATTTTGGTTTGTATAGTCACCTACGTCATCAAAAGTCAGCTTACTTCCATCCCAATAAATATTGCTTCCTGCCCATCCATTGTGAGATGTGGGATAATATCCATGAGCCAAATCAAATTCGACCGTAACATCGTTAAACTTAACAGGGCTCACCGGACTCTCGAAGACAACTTTTACTTTTCCGGTAGAAGTATTCATATTAGTAACCGTAAAACTAATCAGGTCGCCTATATCTTGATTATATCCTCCTATGGTACCTATTCGTAAGTTGTCTGTAGTCCTCAATGCCAACCGTGAGTTTTCACTACCGGATGTAGTTTCTTCTATTACCGATTTAATCCTCCAGTCTGTATTACTTTTTACTCTAAAAGTATAGGTGTTACCATTTAGTGTATAACTTGAATTATTGTAAGCTACTACATTATAATGAATATGATGCAGATAAATATTACGGGTGGCATAACCCTTACCATTAAACAGGGTAAAATTCACTTTTGAAATCTTATCAAGGAAAGGTTCGGCTTTTACTTCCTCATTCGTAAATGCCCGGGGTTTTATGTTTAATGTATATGTACCATTACCCGTCGGATCCGAGATTGTAGTCAGAGTAATGCCGGGTTTGTCTGAAGAATCATCGAAGTCGAAACCCTCATCTCCTACATTCTCTATGCTAACTGAAACATCTGATGTTGTAGGTAGCCATTTTAGGGTAAATTGTTGTGCTTCCGGCTGAACGCCAACAGGACTGGAGAAAAAGGGTTCATTTACCGACAGGCCTAAAATATCCTTTATAATCAAATTTTTTCCTGTTTCTATGTCTTGTGTGATTTCAACAGCGGTTCTCAGGCGTCCGGCAACCAAGTGAATAAACCCTTTACGAGGATCAGACTGTTCATTTTCTTTCAAAATAATACTAACATCGGTTGTCGTACCTGCATCTCCATTTCGTATACTCAAGTCTAACCAATCACTTATTGTTTTACCCTCTTCATCAATTATTTTTTCAATTTTCCATCCTTCAGGATAATCGGTCGTTATCGATAATACATTATCATCACTGTAGATAGCTCTTTCTTCACGAGAGAAGATATACTCCCGCTGTGATACGCCAAGCATATACTGTCCGTCGTAAACAATATCTGTTATTTTGGATTCATTCCAGCTGATAATCTCCGATTCAATATTGAAAGTCGGATATTTGAACGCTTCTTCAGGACTTGTGTATCCGGCTCCGTCCAAAGCGGTTATATTTACTTTATAACAATGGTTTCGAAGTAATGGAAGGTAAGTAACAGTGGTTTCGGAGCTATTTGTAAAATCGATCCTGTAATAGGTTTCATTGCTGTCATTTTCGTAGATTCCACCAATTACCAGACAAGTGTTACTCTGCAGATTAGACGAGCTTCCTGCCGGTGCCTCAAAAGTATAAATCTCACTAGTACAAGAGACTCCACTGTTAATAGTTGAACCATCATACAGAAGAGGGCTTTGTCCCGGATTTTCGGGTTTTGTGGCTGAGGCAGGGATAGATGGAGCCACAACGGTATAATCATCTCCATCCCAATTGCTATCGAGAGGAGCAATATAGCCTTTATTGTTGTAATTGTAGAGACGTACACTTTTCAATTCGAATTTATTCTTGGCATCATCAGTTGCGAGTGTTACATCTATTTTTGAAACCAGACGAAGCAATGTGAGTGGAATATTTGATGACATACCGGAAGTGACAGTGATACCTGATATCTCTCCCCACATAGGAATTGCTATGTATTCATTCGAACCGGAATCTGTATTCCATTTTCCGGTATTATGGACTAACAATTTTTCCAGGACAGATGCTTTTAAATCTCCTGCATTAATCTCATTCAATATACTTGTCAGGCTTTGGCGGGAATTGGCTAGGACAATCATATCATAGGTTCCTTCCAATACTTTCACCGTAAAGTTCTTGATCCGGATATTTTCAGGGTTGTCCGATATTGTATTACTATATATCGGATTTTTTATGTACTCACCCGAGATACTATTAAAAAGTAATATTTCGATTGTTCTTACTTCGTTTTCATCAAATTGATCTAAAGCATAAGTTTTTGGAGTCTCTGCCCCAGGGACACGAACCGAAAAACTAACAGTTGTTTCTTTTCCTGTTTTGGAATAATTATAATCTTCGCGGTCATCCTTACAACCACAAATAAATATTGGTACATAAATAAAAACCAATATTTTCAAAAATTTATTCTTCCATCTGTTAATTACCATATTCGATATCATTGGTATATTTTATATATTGTATAAGTTATTCGCTACATAACTTATTAAACGACTTTCTCTTTTATGTATACTCTTTATATTTAGCGATCTAAAAGAGTATGTTTAAAACACTTTTTTATCTTACATTTCCGGCTTAATCGGATTTTTGCCCCATGTAGGAAGCTTAATTTCAACAGAAGCCTGTTTATATTCAATCAATATCGGGATAACCGTTTCTCCTGTGGGGTCTATTTTTATATTATTTTCTGCCATAAAATTCGCTAGGCTAAAGGCTGTAACCGTAGTTTGGTCTGACGTTTTTTTTATTATTATTTCTATTGAGGTATCCTCATCAAAAAGAGGAGTGTAGAAACAACTTGTCGCTATTTGCTGCTCGTCGATGCTATGAAATGTAGAAATGTCCCGATAAGGAATTGTCGCTTCTAAAGTCTGCATATCAAAGTTATAATGTGTAAAGATCTCTGCCAGTTCTATTGTTGGCGGGAGTAATTCGCCGCCGATAGATAAATCTTCGAGACCTGTAACAAACACCTCGATGGTAATATGTGCCGGACAGAAAGGAATAGTAGCTGTGGCCTCTCCTTTATCCGGAATAATTACTGTAAATTCTTGTGAAGAAGATAATTCATCTTGTATAGGCTGCCCATAGTACAAGGGATCGCCATTTATGAATAAGGCATTCACGTCCTCGCATAAAGAGTTATGAATAAAAGCATCTGTGAATGCGATATTATTGTCTAAGAGGTTGAATTTTGTATTGTCGAACGAGTTAGCCCAACAAACGATACGGTAAGTTCCGGATCGCAAACTCATTTGTACACCTGTGAAAATAGATAAAGAAGTCTTATCAACAGATTCGGCACAAACAAAAGAGCCTGTTTGATCAAACACAAAAACGTCTACTTTATTTATCTTATCGGAAAAAATATCCCAACCATCACCGTCCGTATAGCAAAACTTAAGAGTCAGGTTGTTCGTTTCAGTTTCGATACATGCATCCATGTCTTCGCCGATACATCCATTCAAAAACAAAGCTGACAGCAACAGACTAATATAGAATAGTTTCATGAGTTCTCTTTCTATTATATGTTTATATATTCACTTTATTTCTTTCAGGCTTATTTATATCGTAATTTCATTGAAAATGAGTTTGCTATATTTAAAGTGAAAAAATCCGGCAGGAGAAAACAATCTATTTCTCCGCCGAATATTTCAGAGCTATTACAGCTCCGGCGTTATAGGTACCACTTTCCATTTAGCCAATGCAATGGTAACCTCTACTTCTATCTTAGCCTCATTAGGTGTTATCGCCAAATTTGACTCGTCAAATACGAGTTCGCCTGCTCCGATATTGTAGATCTCTCCGCTCTTAATTCCGGACAGCGAAGTGCTGCCACTCTTAAATCCTCTTATCGTGATAAAACGAGTGCCTGAAATTGTAATGTTACTTTCGGGAGTTGTTTCTATTTCACTTAAGCGGATAATGATCCGAGGAATTTCACTCCCTATGGTTTTTGCAAACAAGCTATATCTCCAGACATCATCATCGGCTAATGCTACAACCTTAGATGCTGACTCTAAAGGTGATGTGTAGTAATCATAAATAGCCGGAGTAAGGCTGGCCGGATATACAGTTGATCCGCCCACAAAATCGCCTGAGGTAGTACCGTTATCTTGAAGATTTTCTATTTCTAAAGTCGAATTGATAGTTGCCTGAGAATAATAATTGTCGATAAAAATACCATCTACTTTAAAACTTGTGATCACTCCCGATGCAGTAATATCAGTCAGCTCGATACGTGCAACAGTAGGACGTAGATTAATTGCACAAGTGTACTTATTGGGTTCTGTAGGTCCTACGGGAACAATTGTGTTTGTTCCATATAGGTTTACGTTTTCAATATCGTGCTGACTTGCCACAGTCAGTACTTTATTAGTTACTGCAGAAATATTACCCGAAGTGGCAAGCGAAGGACTTCCTGTATAATTACCAACTACATACACACTTGAAACACTACCCGGGAGATTCTCTATCGTTGTTCCATCTTGTATATCTGAAAAATTAATGTTCGTTTCACTGGTAGCATTTACTGTAAGAGTATAATGTTTTAGTATCATCCCATCAGAGTTCACAAAGTATATGATTCCTCCGGAAAAGTCAACATCAGCGTTATCTACTACAGTTGGGCCAGTACCATAAGTCGCAACATCTCCATTACTTATTTTCAGAAAGAGGCTTTTGGTTTCTTTACGATTATTCTCCTGATCTGAGACATCATCACTCGAGCAGCTTGTTAAGCCTAGAAAAAGGATTACTGCTGAAATTGTTAAATACCTAAATTTTGTTTTCATTTTAATTTAATTTTATTAATAATTGGATTTATTCTTTTTTATTTTCAATGCCATTGTTTTCATTCAATGTTACTCTTACTGTTCTGTCAATAATTGTTTCAAATTTTCGATGGCGTCTTTATTTCCCAGGTGACTTGCTTTTGTGAAATAAGCTTCTGCCTGATCTGTATCTCCCTCCAGAATACTTATTACTCCCCGGTTATTTAGAGCTGCTGATGTATTCCCTGCTTTTTCCAAAAAGATTTTTGCCTCGTCAACCTTCGATCTACTGATCATAACTGCCGCTGCATTATTATTTGCAATAGAGTCTTCTGAAAAACAATAGTTCTGATCTGCGGGGTTGTTATTTAGTTTGTAATCAATCAGGCATTCTACCCGGCGGAGTAAGGAGAATGCATCAGAGAGTGATTTGTGATACATTTTATTGCGAGATAATTCAAGCAGTTTTCTATCACAATCTTGCTCTATATCGATTGACCTAATAAGTTCCAACAATTTGCCTTTACGTGGTACTTCTTCTTTTTTTAGTATTCTAACCAGACCGTCCCAGTCTTGAGAAACCGAGGAGATGCTAAATATATCTGCATCCAAGTTGAACAGGCTGGTTAAATGATCCTTTAATGCTTCCGCCCGTTGTCTGGCGATACGAGCATTGTTGTAAAAGTTTCCGTCAGGAGAAGTGTACCCGATAATGTGTATAGCCTGTAACTCAATTGAAGGATTCTCTTGAATCATGCGGACTTTCTCTTCTAAAGAATTCAATTTCTGAAGATTGTTCTCGTACTCGGATAGAATAGTAACATTTCCTTGCTTAAATCTTAATAGATATTGGGCGTCTTTTTGTTCTTCAGGTTTGTCTGGTGATATAAAACTCGGAATATATATTACTTCGCAATTCTCCTGTTTAGCTGTAGCGACTGAATATTTCTGTTTGTATATAGTCAGTATCTTTTTCCCCCGATAGCTTTCTATTCCTTGTAGCAATACTAAAGAGATTGAATCCATCCATGCTTGATAGGGCATCTTTACTAGATAGTTGATAAGGGTATCTCTTTTAATATCGATAGATACATAATTTTTCATGTTCCCCTTTTCAAACCGAGACAAGACTTTCTGCTTATTTTTTCCTATAATATTTATTTCCGGCAGAATGAAAACTGAATCGCCGGCTTGTAGAATAGGTTTGATCTCCAGTTTTTGACTCGTTTCTACAGCCCCTTTACCTATTTTTACCGAGTAATTAATAACCAAACTGTCGTTTTCTCTTTCAATATCTCCTACTTCAAGTTCAACAATGCCCTGACAATATATAGCCAGGCTCGTCAAAATAAAGAGATGAAGAACAACGAGTCGTTTTATTATATGCATAAATTAAATTTGTTTTTTCTTTAATATTCTATTTGATAATGTAGATCAATGATACTCCGGCTTTAGTAGGTCCCAAATAATGATCCTTTTTCTCATCTATTTTTTTACCGCAGGTATGACATTCATAACGGCTGTAATCCAGATATAAATAGCCAAATCCGAAAGTAGCCTCAAGGTTCCACCGGGGGGAAAGAATCCATTGATACCCATAAGACAACCCTAAGCCATAAGCATCACCACGGTAGCGATAATCATTCAGGCCGGGCAGTATATTCAATGGAAGCTTTAAGTTTCCTACATTGAAATTGCTGTAAAGCAGATGCACCCCCAAGAAATGTCCATTATAAGGTTCGTAAATCCAGTAGCGTATTTCAGGCTGGACTGAGATATGTTTGAACTTCCGGTTGTCCGAAAACGTCCACGGATTATAACTTAACGACAAGTCGAATGTCAGGTAATCTGACAATTTTATTTCGCCTCCCAGATTCATCGTAGTAGTCAGGTTATAAAGAAGATTGGTTTTAATTGCCAGAGAGGGCAAAGAAGGAGGTGCTGCTCCAAATTCTTTGTAGTTGGATTCCTGACAATGAATCTTTACAAAGGCTGAATTAAGTAGTATTATTATCAATAATAGTATTGGTCTATACATATCGATTATTCGTTTTTAGATTTCTATTTTTCTATAAAAAGAGTTAACCTTGCTTCAGATATCCACTCTTCTTAGTCAATACACACCGTAGTTATAACTGATTCAAAATTGTTTATTCGCTCGGAATATTTTTAGAATCTTGTATCCTTTCGTCAGATTACACCCAAGTGTCCACAAGGTTCTTTCTGATTCATAATACTTTTTATTACTTTATTTTATGCCGGAAATATCTGTTCATAACAATGGTTGAATATTTTAAATAGAGAAGCAGCAATACAACACCTTTTTTCATAAAGTCCAGTAAGTCGAAATATCTAAGAAAATAGTATAAAACTAAAACGATGATTCTTAATACTTCCCGGGACAAAAGTATGTCTGATAATTAAAATAAGTGTTGATAATTTGGGTTTTAAGTTTGATAATTAGGGTCATGCTATATTTTTTTGCAACGTATTTCGGAAGGGCTTTGCCCCAGATGCTTTTTGCAAAACCGGGAAAACTGGGAGACATCTACAAAGTTGTTTTCGGCAGCAATCTGTTTGAAAGGTTTATTACTTGTTAGTATCTCATTCTGTATGAGTTGGGCTCTACCGAGCAGCATCCATTTATATGGAGAAGTTTTGAAAATATCCTTGAATTTAAGAGTAAAGGCTTTGGTTGCCATATTCATCGATTGTGCTAATTCTCCTACAGTTCGGTGTTCTTTCCAGTTGAGCCGTATATATTCGGAGAATGCAGTATCACCACTTAATACCAGATAGAGAAAATCATGGATTTCTTCTTTTGTGTAATAAGCCCGAAGTGTTAAGAAAAATTCCTGTATTTTCAGCTCAAAGAATTGAACACATCGTAATCCATCACTCAGGCTATCTCTCACACCATATATTAAATACCACACACGGGGATTCATCTGTAGAAGAGACAGGTGTTCTGTACGTGGCTTGTACTGATTTTTGGGATCTATGTTTTTAATATTGTTTAGTTTTTCAATGGGGAAAGTAGTACAAAGTTTCATTGGTTTATGTATCCTGAATATAACTATAATACAATCACTCAGGGCCTCATAGGAGAAATGCCCTCCTGCGGGCAGAAAGACTATTTCTCCTTTAGTTGCTATATATTCCGGAAATCCTTTGAAAATAAAACGTAGCTTCCCTTCAAGGAAAAAAACAATTTCGTTTGTATTGATGGAAATCGATTCTTTCTCTTGCGCATTTATATTAAGTTCTTCGATAATTGGTTTCGTAGAATGACTATAATTAAAACAGCTCACATGTTCTTTTGAATACAATAAATTCATCTGATTTTGATCTTTAGATTAAAAATTTGGTTTTCGGGTTATTCATTATATGCGCAGAAACAAACTAGATATAAAATCCCCTTTCTTTGGACAAGATTATCCGAAACATATCTGCTTTACAGACATGTTATAAAGTTGATTTTACCCAAATTGACAATGAATATTCTTTTTTTGTCAATATGTTCGCTTTATATTTTGTGATGAATAACATCTAATAAAGAGCAAGACAATAGTCTGAAATTGGGAACACACAATAGCTTCTTCCTGAATCTGGTTTGAATCAACTGTTTATATCAGTATGCACTGCATACAAAGATAAATTTGGAATAGATTAAAAATGGAGGAACTTAAAAGGGTCTTTTTTCTATCTCATAATCAAGAGACCTGAGAATGCAGAAAAACAGGAAAAAACGCAGATGTTATTTAACAAATCTGCAAAAATGGTGTTTTTGTACTGAATTTTTCAGTAAACCGATGTGTTTTGAACAAGGATGAAGAAATTAGTTTTTAAAAGGTATTTGAATTATTGCATTCTAATTTATTTGGAAAACTATCATAAATGACTTTGTTTCTACAATAGTTAGATCACAGATTGAAGATATCAATACGATTAATTAAAATCGAATTAAATATAATTGTTGATAAAATGAAGATAAAAAGCAATAACTATTCCAGCAGCTGCTCTATTATAGCTCTCTGTTCTTCAAAATACAAATCGCGATGCACACTATCAGTTTTTGTTATTAATGTTGAATAGTTCTGTAAAGAATCGATCCAGACTTTAGTTTGATTGCAAATTGCAGGATTGGACGACTCGATTCCATTAATAGAGAAAACCCTGAAATGCGCCATTTCAAAGTTATCACTTTCAAAATGCGTATAAGAAGCGTCAAAATGGATATTTGCCAGATAGATATATACCTCTCTGCCTGTGGTATATTTGCCTGTTTTGGCTGCGTCTTCCAGTGTATTAAGCATCCCTAATAAATCACGCTTTAATATAGCCTTCTCTTTTGCTCGAATCAGTTCCAACTCATAAAATAATGCAATATCCTTGGCAAAGTTTTTGAAGAGGTCACGGGCTAAAATAAATGAGGCCACTTTTACAGATTGGTTTTCTACCCTGAAACGGCGCTGAATATTCAATATGTCTTTAGGAATTTTATATTCTGAAAATGTGACTTTATAATTTATTGCCCCAACCAGGTATAACCATTTATATAAATGAAATTTTGATAGTATTTCTCTGTCTATAAAAAAAGAGTAAGGCATTACATTATATGCAGAACGAAGTCTTGCCTGATCCGAGTCCTTCATTTTCTCAAAAACATGAACATAATCGGACAATCTCTCATAATAATTACAGGCTGGATCATCCACATTGACTAGTTTGATATTAAAGGAGGCTTTTCTTCTACTCGTTTCCAGATAAAGATTATCTAAGGATATATTAAGAGCCTTTGATATTTCTATGGCTTCACTCAAGGAGAAATTTACATGTCCGTTTAATCGGCGATAAATAGCTTCCTTACCCAAAGGTAGAATCTGGGCAATCCGACTGTTAATAGTGCTATTACTTTCTCCTGCTAATGACTCTTTTATTGCCTCTATAAAAATATTTTTCATGATCTAATGAAATTAAGTGTAATTACGATTTAAACATCTCAAAAATAAGGGTCTGACGAAAAATTAAACAGGCACAACACGGTTTAGTCTGATAATCTTAAAAAACAAAAATTCATTTCAGAATTTTATTTATTTCCTTCTGTTGATCCCTAAAGAACTGCTTCCGGAACAAGGCATTACTCAATGAGATCCGGGTTGAATTGAGAAGAAGTGATTCCAATAATCTTTTTTGCTTTTCACATATTTTATTATTGTTTGAACGAATACCATTGATCGTAAATAATCTGAAATGAGCGATTTCCATATCTTCACTCTCATAATAGATATAAGAAGTATCAAAATGTATATGGGATAGAAAGATTTCTATTTGTTTCCCTGTCATCTTACTGATTCCGGTGACAGTCATTTCTTCTAAATCGCTAAGAAACATAAGTATTTCATTTTTTAGAAACTTTTTTTCTTCTGCTGAGATTAACTTCATTCTACAAAACTGTGCAATATCCTCGGCAACATAAATGAATAACCTTTTATCTAAGATATATTGAAAACTGTCCAACTTTTTCATGGCTTTCAGCCATTCACTTTGCATTTTCTTAATCTTTTTTGAAATCTTATAGTCTGAAAGCGTTCCAATATTAGGTGATGGGGATATTTGATATATATATTTATAAAGTTGAAATTTGGCTATCATCCCATACTCCAATAAGAACGAATACGGGATACTGTTAAAAGCTGCTTTTAACGAAACCTTTTTACCTTCTTGTAAGCTTGCAAGATGAGACTTCTGCCTTTCAAGTATTTCAATAAAACCGTTTAACGGAAACGAATCATTGATTAAATCCAGATCGAAAGGTATTTTGTTTATATTCTTAGTGTCAATAAGATTATCGATCGATAAGCTTAATCGACTTGCAACTATAGCCATCTCCGGCATTGTAAACGGAATTTCACCTCTGATCCGGCGGTAAACAGCTTCTCTACCAATAGGAAGAATATCTATTAGGAAGGATGCAAGCTGTTGATCTTCCGGCATTGACTGTTTAATGACTTTAACAAAATCTTTGACTATCGAATGTTCATTGTTCATGTAATATTTTTTGAAATTATTTTCTGGAAGAATAAAAGATACAAAGTATAACTAACGTCTGCTTATTTACCTTTTTATGTATGAGACAATATCGGAAATATTAATCTTTGATTTTCAAATATTTTTGATTCATTACCCAGTACAAACAAGGTAGAGTTTTCCTCTTTTGACAATTCAATGTTATACTTCTTATTATCTATAGGCATAAAATGCATGATTACATTTTGCGTATTTTTTGCACACATTGCATAAACTATCTCCTCTATTTCAATGTTTTGGATAGATAATATATCATATAGGATCAGATCATTACCTTTATATTCAGCAACAACGATTGTATCGAGAGATTCAACATAGTAAAGGTTCTCTTTAAAGTTGGATTTGTCAAAATAGTTACAGTAAAACATGATTAGCCCTGCATTGTCAACCATTGAAATCTTGAATAACGGAATCGCATTTTTTGCTTTCATATAAAGTAACCGGTGATCAGACTGATTGTTGACATCCAGTTTTCTGATAATATATTTGTTTTTTACAGAATCTATCTTTCGGGTAGCGATATATTCATTAACGGTATTAAATCCAAATAGAGGATAATAATCTAAAACACTATTATTTGCAAACAAATAGATCATATCGCATTTGTCTTTCCATTCATCTAATACTTTCTCCATGAGAAATTTATTTAGTCCCAGCTTCCTATATTCTTGGTCTGTAGACACCGTACCTAATTGTATAAACCGTTTCTTTTTCCCCAGAACAATAAAATCAATCGCACTGACGGTAATATGAGAAACAATCATATTACCATCTAATAAAGAATACAGCAGGCAACTGTCTTGCCAATAGCCACTGTTGTACCACTTTTCGAAATCGAAACCCCAAACCTTTTGCGTTAATGTATGCAGATAGTTTCTTCGTTCTTCATCGTTTTTATAATTAGTAATATAATTGTATTCTTTGTTCCTTATTACCACTTTTTCCATAGTTTGATGTCTCTTGCCGTTAATTTTACTTTTCTGCCACTACAAACATTTCATTGCAGGAATTGGGCTTCCTAATTATGGTTTCCATTCCACAATTCTTGTTGCAGGATTTGCTTCACGCCAAGCTGTAAATTCTTCAAAAGTTTTGACGCCACCTTCAATCACTGCTCTATAATATTCAATTCCCATTATTTTCTCGTTATTGGGTGTTTCAAATTTCAAGCGTAGAATCGTGTTCTTCATCTCTTCGGTTAATACCTCTAAAATACGGTCTGAAACATTTTCAAAATACCCGTCATATTTCGAACCCCGAACAATGTGAATCAGATCAATATGCCACATCTTTCCCTCCGGATCCTCATACCATGCCATCCATTGAACGCATACGTCTTCCTCTTCCAAGAAATTCTTGTATTCAATCCGTTTTATTGAAGGCTGTTCAGCCAATTGAGCCATTGCAGCAAAACTGTCCGAGAGTTTGAATGGTTCGGTGTAAATATGAAAGTCGAGATCACAATGTTTTACCATAAGCCCCATCTTCAGAGAACCTATAAGATTTATGCTTGCACCTAACGATTCCCAGATACCAATAATATTAGTATCCCGTATGATTTTCCATGCTTGTTGCTGATTTTTTTTGGAAAGTTCGAGTATTTCATTCATTATTTTATAACTATTTTTCATAGACACCTCTGTCCTGTAGATTTTCCATTACATAAAAGTTAGCATAATGCGTTGTCCCGATATAATAACTAGTATAAAGAATTTGTCCGTGTAAATCAAATACTTTTACATTGTCAACACCCGGTATTGACAAATATTCTGAGCATTTATCGAACTGCTTATCAATATAAATAAAATGAATGTAATCAGGTTAAATGTTATTTTTAACTTCGTATGAATAGTGCATAACTTCTTTTTGAAACTTAATTTCATCTTACTTAATAGTTATATATTCAGTATAATAATAGAACTCACTACTTCATATCTTCGAAGAGCCAGCCCTTCATAGGCAAAAAACATTATCAATTACTTTTGTCAGATGGGCTTAAGCCCATCAACCAATCTGTATTATAGCTTAGTTCTTTAAGTTTTTGATAGATGATGTCTGTTACATGCATACAATACATCTGCGCACTGCAGAGAACCTCTATTGCAAAGTTACAGGTTCTCAACTAACTATCGGTTGTCAATTCCTCGCTTTTATATGTCAATTCCTGACTGTTATTTCTTTTTTAGACGAATTGCAGAAGGGTTTTGTCCGAGTCTGAGTTTGCAGAATTTTGAAAATTGGCAGCTTGTTTTAAAACCGTTTTCAGAAGCGATTTGCTTAAAAGGCTTCTGCCCACAAACTATCTCATTGTAAATGATTTGAGTTTTTCCGTCGAGCATCCATTGATAAGGTGTCTGACTAAATATCCTTCTGAATTTTCGATGGAACTTAGCCTCACTCATATTTAATGACTTCGCTAAATGAGAGACTGTCTTGTACTTACTCCAGTTAAGGCGGATATATTCAGAGAAAGCGGTATCACCGCTAATAATTAAATATAGAAAATCATGTATCTCTTCCTTTGTGTAATAGGCTCTGAGCATAAAGAAAAATTCTTTGATTTTCAAGTTGAAATAATGGATACATTTAAGTCCGTCATTAACACTATCCCTCAGCCCGTTCAACAAATACCAGACTCTCGGGTTCATCTGGAGCAGGCACAGGCTTTTAGTGCGGGGGATATGCTGATCTATCAATAGCTCATCAGGTTTATTGATATTTTCGATTGGATAAGCATCGCATAACCGGATGGAATCTTTAATTCTAAAGATGATTATTGAGCAGTCGCTTAGTGCTTTGTATGAGAATTTCTCCTCTGCCGGAAGAAATATAATCTCTCCTTTACTGGCCGTGTATTCAGGAAAGTCCTTAAATAGAAAGCGTAATTTACCCTCCAGGAAAAATACAATCTCATTATTATTCGTTGTAATTGATTCTCCAGTTCCTTTTGCGAGATTAAGTATCTCGATCGCCGGTTTATTCGAATTGTCATAATTGAAACATCCAAGATGTTCCTCCAAGTATAATAAGTCCATATTTTCAATTGTTTACGGTTAGAAAACAAGTCACAAGGATAAGAATTGTCATAAAAAGGTTGCTTTTTGATAACATTCGTATTTTTTTAATAATTGAAGAATCTCTCTGGTAAATTATCCAGCAGTCCTTATAACCCATATCTTATTTATTAAAACATGAGTTGTTGAATAGATTGAATAACAATCGATTCTAAACACAAAAATAGACTGTCTCAAAAAGAATAAAGAGGAAAGCATTGGTAAATAGTACGCAGATTAGCGTATAGGAGTATTTTTTTTATTATAAAATACCGATTTGGAGGAATCGAATTATATAAATCTACAGTTCTGTCCTTCTTTCATACATAAGCCTTATACGTACGATTTTGACGATCCATTGGGCAGAAAAGACTGGTCAAAAATGTTTATGTCCAAATTATTGAAAACAAGAAAAGGTAACTGCCATTCATGCCTTACTTGTATAAGATTCTCGCTGACGAATTAAATATACCCTGCAATCTGGCTTTTGCTCCCAATCATATTTATATTAAGTTATTTTCTGAAAGAACAGGTTGGTATAATACAGAACTTGCCAATTCTACATTTCCTATTGATGCATCGGGTTATGTAACCTTTGTAATCTTTTATAAATATAACCCTTTACAAAGACTAAATATTTCGATACTGTTAGATCATAGATAGCAAAATGTGGTTCTTTTTCTTCGGGTAAGTTCGCCCGTATCCTGATTTGTTCCCGCAAGATACCCTTTTCAGGTTTTAGAGAAAATCTCCACCCTTCGGGTGTATTTCCTCTAAAAATCTTGCATGAACAGGATACAGACAGGTTCTACCCTCGAAAAAAAATCACATATCTGATGAATTATAAAGGATTATTAAAGAAGATTACCCATAAAGATTATCTGGGTGGGGCCTTCAATTATTACGGCTGCTGTATGAAAAAGAAATACCATTATACAGATAAATATTTATTAAATCCGACACACCCCGTTACAGTGATTATGATCGGTTGTGGAGGCACCGGATGCCGTATACTAACCTCTTTAGCGATGATGGATGCTAGTCTTCAGGCCTTGGGACATCCGGGATTTCATGTGATAGTTTATGATGGGGATCTGGTCGAGATGCCTAATATCGGACGCCAATTGTTCTACCAATGTGACCTTTCCCTGAATAAGGCAGTTGTATTAGTTTCTCGGATCAATCGCAGCTTTGGTATAGCATGCCCATTTCGGAACACTTTAATAAAAAGACTGCCAATGGAGCCAATATTTATATATCCTGTGTAGACAATGTCAAAGCAAGGCTGGAAATAGCAGAAATACTCTCAAAGGCGAAGAATCAGGCTTATAGTCCTTATTGCGATCCATTTTATTGGATGGATTACGGCAATATGCAGAAAACAGGGCAGGTTATTCTGGGAACGTTAAAGAATATCGGTCAACCTAAGTCTAAAAAATACGATGCCGTATCTCAATTACCTGTTATAAGTGAACGTTTTGATTTAAAGAAGATAAAGGATAAAGATTCGGGTCCGTCCTGTTCTCATGCGCAAGCTCTAGCTAAACAAGATCTCTTTATTAACAGTTCATTGTCTACTTTAAGATGTCATATTCTGTGGGAATTGTTGAAAGAAGGAAGAACCGATAAATCAGGACTCTATCTGAATTTAGAAAATTTACGTGCTAATAGTATTCCGGTATAATTGTTATTTCTTCTTTAAGGCAATCAATACATCTGATTTCTTATAATATGGTTTGCCTTTAATCTTCATGAAAGGTAACAGCTTTTTTTCTCTGTATCTTTCTAGTGTTCTGGGAGTGACCTTTAGCAGCAGGCATACATCCTGGTTGTCTAAAAGATCATCTCCTTCCATGATATCTTTTATTCGAGAAAGCCTATCCAGTTTATTGTCTATTGAATCAAATCTCTTGTTTAAGAGTATTGTCAGTAATTCCATGTATTCTTTAATATCCTGGCCCATACTATTGCTATTTTTTATATCTAATGCAAAATTGGGCTTCCTAAAAGGCAATATTTCCCTAATCATTTTTAATTAGGGAAATACCCGTGGTGCATTAATATAATGCAAAAAAGAAGTTGTTCATTATCAAACAAATGATTATATTTATTTAGCTACCAACTAATTAAATACATGAACAACTTCAGCCAAAATTACGAAAAAATATTGTCAACATTGCAGCAAGTAGAGTATAAAATGAATTTTCTGAATCAGAAACGAAAACCATACTTATCAGATATAGAGTTGATTTCCATTGATTTGACTTCTGAGTTTATGGGTATTGATTCAGAACGTGATTTATTTAGGAAACTGCCAGATAATTTATCTTCAAGAATAGAACGTAGTGTCTATAATCGCCGAAAAAGAGGATTATTTTATTATCGGACACAACTTCGCAAACAAATAGCATCACAAATTATCTCATCTGATTATTATATTGTCGATAGCATGCCTTTAGAGGTCTGCAAATTAAGCAGAAGTTCTCGAAGTCGCATTTGTAAAGAAGAATACAGAACAGCTCCTGATAAGGGATATTGTGCTTCACAAGCCAGTAGCTATTATGGTTATAAGCTGCATGCCATTTGTAATATTGAAGGTATTTTTACTGATTTTGACCTAAGTCAGGCTTCAGTACATGATATTCATTACTTAAAAGATATAAAGCAAATGTATCAAAATTGCACAATATTGGGCGATAAAGGGTATCTAAGCGTTGATTATCATAGAGATTTATTCTCCTCCAATCAAATCAGGCTTGAAGTGCCCATGCGTAAAAATCAGCATGGATATAAACCTCAAGCCTATATTTTTAGAAAAGCAAGAAAGCGTATTGAAACATTGTTTTCTCAATTATGTGACCAATTTATGATTCGTAGAAATTATGCCAAATCTTTTGATGGATTCAAAAACAGAATATTGTCTAAAATTATGGCACTGACCGTGATACAGTTCATAAATCATTTAAACAACAAGAGTATTAACAACATAAAAACGCAAATAACTTAAATGCACCACGGGTTAGGGAAATATATTTTATAAGTAGTATATATACAGTTGTTTAGGATTCTGTTTTTTTTTACAAGGTTATCTCTAATCCTGTCTATATACATCTTTTTGTGTTTTCTTGCACATATATCTCCAAATTTTTCACTGACATTCCCCAGTTTTATCTGAAAAATAAACTCAAAACGGGCGGTAATTTCTTCTATTTTTTCTTTTCCTAAATTAATTGAAAGGTTTTCTATGCCATATATAGTTCAACCAGGGCTGTAAATGAATCTGTCCATTTTAATAGTTTAGGAATTTTTATTCTTAAATCCGGTTGTTCTATTTTTAATTCGTTTATTTTAATTTCAGTATCTATAGAATATAGAAGGTAATCACATTGTTTCTCCAACTGAGGATTTTTACTTTTATTTATCTCAATAATATACCTGATTCTCCTTAGAAACCGGTACACTTCTAAAAGGTTATTTTCTGTTACACAATAATCGGTGAGATGTTTTATGAAAGTTTTACTTAATTTCTCAATTTCGGACTTATCTTTGATGGTAAATAGTTTAAGACTAATCCTTATTATTTTGGTACTCATAATAAGCTTTATTTATAAGGTAAAACAAAGCTCAATGGATATGTCCTTAAATATAACTGAAAAATTTTGAAAAAGGAATAATTTGAATAAAATAATAAGTGTTTTATGGTCTATATTAAATACTTATAGGAAGAATTTCTAGGGTATATATATTCAGAACTAGACTAATTTATATATGGTATACTATCATAAAACTTACTTCTGTTTCTGATAAATATATTGATTGTGTTAATTTTAAATGTATTTATTTTACCTTTCTATCTCTTCTGTTGAAGGAAATATAAGTATTTTATATAATAAATAGGGCGGAATTAATTGTTGATTATATATAAGCAGCTAAAATATTATCTTAGCATAAAATTAAGGTTTTCAATCAGTAACTGGTTTTTGTTATCTTCACATATTGCATCAAGAATATCATACCCGGTTATTTTAGTCTCGCAATCCTTAACTGAGAGTAAAACAGAATCGTAAGGTGTTATTAATTCTGATTGGATTATCAGATTGTCATAAAAATCAAAAACAGGATATAAAATAGAATGTTTTTGATCCGGTTATTTTTATAGTCAAAGTTCTTATAAACCACATCTCTGCAGAAACCATCATTATTTACAATACGATTGTTCTTAATTACTTCATTGGACTGATAAATGTTTTTCAGAGTTGATAAAAGTAGCAGCAAGTCTATAGAGCCTTCTCTATAAAATGCTTTAGGAGAATATTTAAAATGCCCTCCACGCCCTGGATTCTTTAAGGTCGAAAATTTCGACCTTAAAGAATCCGCTTCGTCATCTGACAGATAGATAATATATCCTTCAGGGAATTTATTCGGATTATTTTTTACTGCTTCATTGACACGCTTTGTTTCAACACCATATAGGCTTGCGACATCTGTATCCAAGATCTCCTGTTGCCCTTGAATATGTATGATCTTATCTTTAATATTATCTATATCCATTGCTTTTACTTTAAATATTAATAGTAGCGACTGCAATTCAAGTTATTTCATTACGCTAAAACACTGTTCTACCGAAGTCATATCTCGCATAATAGAACTATCTAAGACTTTGGCATAATGTTGAGTCATCTTCGTATTGGAATGTCCTAATATTTTTGCTACATTTTCAATTGAAACATTATTCGCCAGCATCACTACAGTAGCACAAGTATATCGGGCCACGTGCGTTGTTAAATTCTTACTAATTCCACATATATCAGCAATTTCCTTCAAGTACGAGTTCATTTTTTGATTACTTAGAACAGGAAATAAAACTCCCTTTTTTATACATTCGGGGCAATCTTTATATTTTTCTATCAACTGTATAGCGACAGATAATACCGGAATATTGCACATATTCCCTGTTTTCTGTCTTGGTTTTCTAATCCAACAAGCTCCGCTTTTGTCTTTGATAAGATATTCAGAGGTCAATTGTTTAACATCAATAAAAGCCAGGCCGGTGAAGCAGCAAAAGACAAAAATATCTCGAATTTGAGCCAATCGGGGTATCTTAAATTCCTTATTCATTAATGTGGTCAATTCATCGTGTGTCAGAAACTCAATATGGGTTTCTTCCTGTTTAAAATGAATTCCGAAGAAAGGGTCTTTTTTGATCCAGTCATTAGCCAAAGCTATCCGAACTATTTTTTTCAAATTCTTCAGATGCTTGATGCTAGAATTGTTCTGACATTTTCTGACTGTCTTCAGGTAAAAATCAAAATTCAAAATAAACTCAGCATTGACCTCTGATAGTCGGAGATCATTAACCTTAAATTTATGGAGCATATACTCCTGTAAATGGGAAAGAGAGGTTTCAAATTTATCAACAGTAGATTGAGTGTAATCAATACCGATCAAAGCCCGGCATTTTTGATTGTGTTCTTTGTAAATTTCAACAATAGTCTTGCAACTCTCATCTTTACCGAGATAACGATCTCTGAGAGTTCTGGCTGAAATTGTTTTCCCTTCGGAGAACAATTCTTTATGAATCTGGAATAATTTGTGTTTAATTGTATCCAGATGATGATTTAACTCCCGGTCACTATGTTGCTTTCCGGAACTACGTTCACGTTTTTGATCCCATAGGTTAATAGCAATGCTACGCTGGATAGCAATATCGATGCTTTCACCGTTTACAGTTATCCGTAAGGAAATAGGGGCTTCTCCATTTTTCAGGACGCGATGCTTTCTAATGAAAAAAAGCAAATTGAAGGTTGTTTGAACTGCATTCATAAGCTTAACTTTTTTAGTTACAAAATTAAAACATTAAGCTCATTGATAAACTACGCAAAATATTGAATATCAGCGAAAAATAAACTTGAAAGTGGACCAAAAATGAGACTAAAAAAAGTCCACGAATTGTCCAGTGCCAATTACTCAAAAACGCTATATTTTGCCAGTTTCGGGGAATAAAAAAAGTCCCGAAAACCTTAGTTTTCAGGACTTTGCTTGATTTTGCTTTCGCTTTTGGCGGTATGGACGGGACTCGAACCCGCGACCCCCTGCGTGACAGGCAGGTATTCTAACCAACTGAACTACCACACCATTTTATTTTTGCTTTTTTATTAGCAGCATTTCCTCTCAAATGCGATGCAAAGATAGGATAAGGATTTGAATCCTGCAATAGATTTACAAAGATTTTTTTGAATAAAATTTAACATCATTGTGTTTCAAAGGATTAAAAATAAAGAAAAATTATCGGCTTAAGTATTCTATGAAAATTTAAATGGAGAAATATAAATAAATAAAAAAGTTTACGGGAATTGATGCTTAAAAAAGTAGCAACATAAACAACATTTACAATATTGATATCTACCAAATTTATGACTTCACTAAATATTTTTTGAAATATTTTACACTTTATTTTGATTTATAAAATATTTTGTCATATTTTTGCAAATAAATAAATCAAAAAGAAACTCATAACCCATATATCTAATCAAAATGAATAATAAAGATGAATTTTAATATCTTTAAATATTTTGATTATGGAAACTCTAATTTTAGGTAAAAAAGGTTGTCTGGCTATAGTATTATTTGCTTTCCTCTCTACTTTATCCGTAAAATCGCAATCAGTTAATATTGATTTCGGAGCCGATTTAGTAAGTTCCTATGTATGGCGCGGTTATAAGCAAGCCGGAGCCAGTTTTCAACCAACATTAAGTGCTAGTGTAAATGGATTCTCACTAGGTGCATGGGCTTCTACAGATTTTACTAGCGAAAATGGTAAAAAAGAAGTAGACTTTACTGCCGCATACGAAAATAGCGGATTTAAAATTGCTGTTACAGATTACTGGTGGGATGGAGAAGGTCAGTATCGATATTTGAGTAGTCCCCAAGGAAGTAACAATGGACATTATTTAGAAACATCATTAGGCTATACACTGCCCGAATCATTCCCTTTGAATGTTGCATGGAATACATTCCTATTAGGCAAAGGAAATAAGAAAGAAGATGGTAAAAATTCTTATTCTACTTACATCGAATTAGCTTATCCATTCTCTGTTGCGGGAGTAGACATGGGAATATCAACAGGATTCACGCCTTGGGAAAGTGCTGTTTATGGAACAAATGGATTCAATTTCACTTCTATATCTTTAAAAGCATCCAAAAGTTTAAAAGTTACAGACTCATTTTCTTTACCGATATTCGGTCATATCATCTGCAACCCAAATCTTGAAGACATACATTTTGTATTTGGTATGTCTTTTAAGTAAGAACCTCCTTATTATAAAACACTTTATCATTTTTTATATGAAAAAAATTGAAGCAATCGTTCGCAAATCAAAATTTAATGAAGTCCGCCGAGCATTACATGAAGCAGATATCGACTTTTTGTCATGGTGGGAAGTCAATGGACAGGGAAGTGCCCGTCAAGGTTTAATATTCAGAGGTATAGCATATGATGTAAATACAATAGAACGTATCTATATCGCTTTTGTTGTGAGAAATATAAATGTAGAAAAATCAATTAATGCCATTTTAGGTTCAGCTTTTACAGGCGAAAGCGGAGATGGTAGAATATTCGTATCGGCGATAGAACAATCAATCCGCATACGCACCGGAGACCATGGTGACGAAGCCTTGTACGACAAGGATGAAGAGGATGAAGAGAGTAAATAAAGATTAGGTTAAAAAGCTTTAGGTAAAAAATAAAAATATGAAACATCGATTATTCAAATACGTCACTATTATATTGTTTATAGCTATGGTTTTACCCACAGCTGTATGGGCACAGGATTCTCTTACAACTGTTGCTGACTCTTTAAAAACAACAACGGCTATTCCCGTAGAAGCTGTTGCAGCAGCTACGGAAGAACCTACAGTTTTAAATTCAGGGAATACTGCATGGATTATAGTAGCTACTGTGCTTGTTATGATGATGACAATTCCCGGGTTAGCATTATTCTATGGAGGTCTTGTTCGTCAAAAAAATATTTTGAGCATCCTTATGCAGTGCCTTATGGCTACCGGTATAATTAGTATTATCTGGGTAGCTTTTGGCTACAGTTGGGTATTTGGTACTAGCTTTATGGATTCCGGCAGTCCTCTAGGTCAAATTATCGGAGGATTTGATAAGGCATTTTTACATGGTATAAAATTAGACACATATATGAGCGGAGTTGGCATTCCTGAGATTTTGTTTGCCTTATTCCAGTGTATGTTTGCAGTTATCACTCCGGCTTTGATTATTGGTGCCTTTGCTGAAAGAATCAAGTTTTCGGGTTATGTGGTTTTTATCATCCTATGGTCAATCATCGTTTACAACCCAATGGCTCACTGGGTATGGGGCGGTGGATGGCTAATGAAAATGGGTGCCATTGATTTTGCCGGAGGAACTGTGGTACATATCAATGCCGGTATATCTGCTCTTGTTATGGCTATCATGTTAGGACGCCGAAAAGGATACAGAACAATAGGTCATCCTTTTACACCGCATAACATCCCATTTGTATTCATAGGTACATCTCTACTATGGCTCGGATGGTTTGGATTTAATGCAGGTAGTGGACTTGCAGCTGACGGATTGGCAGCAAATGCATTCCTTGTAACTCATTTAGCTACATCTGCAGCAGCTGTGATATGGATGGCTCTGGAATGGATTCTTTATAAAAAGCCAACTATTGTAGGATTTTGTACAGGTGCTGTTGCAGGGCTTGTAGCAATAACTCCCGCAGCAGGAACTGCTGATGTGCTCGGAGCTTTTGCCATAGGAGGAATTTCTGCTTTAGTATGTTTCTTTATGGTTGCTTATGTAAAACCAAAACTTAAATACGACGATTCTTTAGATGCTTTTGGTGTACACGGTATCGGTGGTATAGTTGGATCTATACTTACCGGGGTATTTGCCACACGAGCTATCACCGGCCCAGAGGGCGTTCAAGGAGCATTATACGGAGATTGGAATCAATTATGGATACAGGTTGTTGCAACTGGAGCTTCAGTTGTATACAGTGCTGTTCTAACATTCATACTATTCTTTATTGTTAATAAAACTATTGGACTGAGGGTAAGCAAAGATGACGAGTCTACCGGACTTGACATATCTCAACATGGAGAAATTGCTTACAGCGAAGAAGAATAACTAGAAATCGCACTATTAAACACAGAAAATGTACCATGCAAAGAAAATATCTTTGCATGGCATTTTTTTTTCTAAAAAGAGGGTAGGGGGCTTATCTTTACTCTGCACTCAGATCTACAACTTCAGCATCAGGTGCATTTTTAACAACAGATGCAATACCGTTATCGCGACTAGCTACACTTTCGTATAATTCGCTCGTTCCTATAATCTGCCCATTCGTGGCTTTTAGATTAAAATATGATTTACCATTTTTTGATTCTAGTTTCTCAAACCGAGATTCAACCTGGCTATTTTTTCTTACAGATTCAATGCCTTTTTTGCAGTTTTCTTTTTTTGTGTATCCTTCACTACTTAATATAACTTGTCCATTGCCTGCTTTAAGATTAAACTGGAATTCACCATTTTTTCTCTTCGAAATTTCAAATTTTCCCATTTTGTTGTGTTTTAAAAGTTCATATTAAAGTAAAACACTAGTTTATTATAAAAAGTTTATTATCAATCTCTATTCAACTATAATAAATTACTGATAAAAAAATAGCAGTAGAAAAAAATCTACTGCTACATATATACTTTCTATTTATAGAACTTTTTAATAGTCTTTTACTTCCCAACCTAAAGCACTTGCACCAAGTACGGCAGCATCGCTTTCTTTAAGCTCAGACATTAAAAGTTTAATTTTGTTACGGAATATAGGCAACATATTTTCTTCCATATGCTTGCGCACAGGATCAAAAATAAATTTGCTTGATTTGGTTAATCCTCCAAATAGTATAATCGCTTCGGGACTAGAAAATGCTACAAAGTCTGCAAATGCCTCTCCAAGCATCTGACCAGTAAACTCAAAAATTTCTTTTGCCAAAACATCACCTTTCACAGCAGCATCATACACATCTTTTGATGTTATTTCGTTCGGATCAAGTTCTCTTAATAAACTTGGATCTTTTCTTGTTTCAAGAAACTCTCTCGCTGTGCGTGCTACACCGGTAGCAGAACTATATGTTTCAAGGCAACCTTTCTTACCACAACCACACATACGTCCATTACGTTGAATTGTAGTATGACCTAGTTCGCCTGCAAATCCATCGTGGCCATATACCAACTGCCCATTTACGACGATACCACTACCAACGCCTGTACCTAGTGTAATAACAATAAAATCTTTCATTCCACGAGCTGCTCCATAAGTCATTTCACCTATAGCCGCTGCATTCGCGTCATTGGTTAATGCCACAGGTACATTTAGCTTGTCTGTCAGCATCTGAGCCAATGGAATAACACCTTTCCATGGAAGATTAGGTGCAAATTCGATACAACCTGTAAAGTAATTTCCGTTTGGAGCTCCAACTCCAATACCTTTGATATTGCTTGATCCTCCAACCTGATCTATAATTTCTTGAACTCCGGCTGAGAGATTTGTTACATATTCGTTGATTTCTTTATAAGCACCAGTTTTGATAGAACCCTGATTAATGATGTGTCCACGTTTGTCTACAACACCAAAAACAGAATTGGTTCCACCAATATCAATCCCAATAGCATATGGTTTCTCCATGATTTATATTAATGTTAATTCAACAATGAAATTATTTCTATTAAAGTGTACAAATATAATGATTTCTAAGAAAATATTCGGTTATAAATCTGCAATAATATACGTTTCCTTATCATTTAGATATCTTCTGATAAATATCTAAGACTTTATTAGCAGCAGCAAATGAGCTTATCTGGGAATTAAGTACTTGTTCTTCACATATCCTTAATTCCTTTTGTATGACAGCATTGTTATAAAAATTATTCTTTAACCGTTCGTTAATCGTTTCATACATCCAATAGCGAGATTGATCGTTACGTTTATGCTCAAAATAACCATTTTCTTTGACAAATGCAATATATTCATCAATCATATTCCACACTTCATCTATACCTATCTCATAATATCCGGAATAAGTTAAGACTTTAGGCACCCATCCTGATTCCGGCAGAGGAAATAGATGTAAAGCATTCTTAAAATGAGACTGTGCCAAACGAGATTTCTCTATATTATTGCCATCAGCCTTGTTTATAACAATTCCGTCTGCCATCTCCATTATACCACGCTTGATACCTTGCAATTCATCTCCGGTTCCGGCTAATTGTATAAGTAAAAAGAAATCGACCATAGAGTGTACTGCGGTTTCAGACTGCCCAACACCAACTGTTTCTATTATAATACGGTCAAATCCAGCAGCTTCACAGAGTATAATCGTTTCTCTCGTCTTGCGAGCTACACCACCTAAAGATCCGGCAGAAGGGGAGGGGCGTATAAACGCATTTTTTTCAACAGACAAACGTTCCATACGAGTCTTATCTCCAAGTATACTTCCTTTAGTCAATTCACTTGATGGATCTATAGCAAGAACGGCTAGTTTATTATTTTTTTTCAGAATATGCATTCCAAATGCATCAATAGAAGTACTTTTTCCGGCTCCGGGTACACCTGTAATACCAATTCGAACAGAATCACCTGTATATGGCAAACATTTTTCTATAACTTCTTGCGCTATTGCTTGATGTTCAGGTTTAGAACTTTCTATAAGTGTAACAGCCTGTCCAAGAATAGATATATTTCCCTTGCGAATACCATCAACATATTCAGACACAGAATACGTTTTGCGTTTAAATTTCTTGAAGCTATTTAGATAAGGATTAATAGTGGGTTGCTCTGAAGTACCTTTATTTACACTTAATCCTTGAAATTGTTCATCGTTCTCAATATGATCCATAAATTCTATTTTTGAATGCTAGTGAATAGATTTTTATAAAATCTAGAATTATAATCAAAGATAACTAAAAAAGAGAGAGGCGATATAACTTGAGTTTGTAATAATAGATTTTAAACAAACAATTAAACATAATAGTAATTATATAACAATGATAGCGTTTTAAATTTGGCTATCATCGCTATGCTATTTTTAAGATTCTATCTAAAGATAATAAGGGCAACATCAGAATTTATTAAAACCTTTCTAGATATACTAGGCAAAAAGATCCGACCAAAAAGATTCCGTCGTTTAGTATTTAGCATAACTATATTAATATTTTCTTTTTTGATAAATTCATTAATCGAATCCGCCATGTTTGGACCATCGATAAGTTGATAGCTAACATTCAGTTCCGGATATTTATCGATAAAATACTTCTTCATTTCAGCAAGCTCAGCCTCAGACCATTTCTCATCTTTTTTGTTTATTACATTTACATGGGTAAGCGTTATTCTTACATTAGGATAAGGCTTCAATATATTAACTAAGAAATCAAAAGCGTCCAGATCCCTTTTCTGAAAGTTTGTAAGAAAAGCTATATTCTGAAAATCAAGAGTATTTTCAATCGTAAAGTTCTCCGGAATAGCCATCACAGGCACATTGGTCATCTCAATTATATCAGCCGTTACATTCCCTACTACATTCCTCTTATTGTTACTTAACCCTTTAGTACCTAAAACAAGTAAGAACGGTTTATATTCTTCTACAAAGTTTTCTATCTCTTCACTAATGAGTCCTTCACGCAACGAATATGAATAATTTATAGGAGGAAATTCTTTTTGTGTAATTTTCTCATCTATTTCGTTACAAAAATCAAGCATTCTCCGTCTAGCTACACTTAGTACATCACTTTCATCATCTTTGTTTAAATTATCAGCAAATGGGAATGTAATTGGAAAATGTACCCGATATACATGCAGTATTTTCACTTTAGCATTCGTTTGTTGCGCTATGGTAAATGCTGCATGACAAGCCTTTATTGAGTAACTGGAAAAGTCTACAGCGACTAGAATGCGTTTCCGTCCGTCATCTATTTTAGAGATCTTCTCATCATCATATCTGAATAGTTTTTTATTTTCAATTACAGATATGGCATTCATTAAATCTTCTTTATCTACACGTACGGCCAACCCCAGGCTTGTATCGTCAGTATTTTGCGAAACATTCACAAGATGTGTGTTAATACCCCTTTCTTCCAAAACCTGCTTTAATATATAAGCTTTCTGAGGAGTATGTATGGCTATTGTTACTAATTTATCTTCTTTCATGTCTTAGCTATTTAAAGTTCGCTTCTAACAAATTTACAAAAAACTATCCACAATAAAAGTGATAAACAGCCCCAATATAAACAAGAAGCAATAAAGTTTCACCTTATTTAAACATATGATAAAACAAAAGCGTCCGGAACTTTTTAGTTCCGGACGCTTTTGTTTTATTTATAGTATAAGTATTATTGCTTATCTGATATACCTAGCTCTTTTTGAACTGCCTCATATTCAGCTGATTTATCTATATTCAATAGACTCAAGTTATAATATACATTTTGTAGTTTCATTAATGCAGGTTTGATATCTAAATCAAAATCAGCACCTCTGGCTTTCAACAAATCTCTATATTTTTCAAGATATGGTAAAGATTTCTGGTAAAAGTCTGCAGTTTGCTTATCTAACTGTGCTTGTTCACTTCTACTATTTGTTTGACCAGCTTTTTCTTTTACATCCTGAGCCTGAAGTATATACAACACACCTAAGCCTTCAAGGGCTTTCTCACAGTTAGCATCAGCAGCGATAGCTTGTAGATATGCAGGTTCTGCACTTGCATAATTTTTTTGCTCAGCATACAATGATGCTTTTACACCTATCAATTCACAAGTATTGCTTGGATCGTTAGCAATCGCTTGATCCAGATAAGCCATAGCTTCTGCCGTCTTGCCTCCTCTAATGAATTCATTGATCAAGTTTGGTGTGAAATATTTATTACCAGGGAATTTCTTAGCACCATCATTCAATACTTGTACAAACGCAAGACTATCATTTACTTGTTGGTATTCACTAGCTAAGAGTTCATATGCATCACTTTCTTTATAAGTACTGTTCTGAACGTAAGGTTCAGCGATGATTTTCTTCAATAGTTTGATAGAACGATCATGATCAGCCGATTGGATGGAGCTAATAACAGCGTAATATTTGATAGTCTGATAAACACTATCTTGTGTATTGAAGTCACCTTTTGTATCTTCAAACATAGCTAAAGAAGGAAGCTCCCAGTATCTTTCAAAAAAGTCAGTTGCTCTCTTAAAGTCTCTCTTCTCGTTATAGTACACACCTCCATTAATATAGAACCTGTGTCCATCTCTCATATTTTTAACAATATCCTTTCTGAACTTGTTCTTTACCTGTCCTTTTTCATTTGGTATCTGACCTAGTTCATCAGCTTTGATATATGGATCATACATATTGTAAAGTCCAATATACATCTTTTCTTCATTCCCTCCTTTACCGGTGATCTCTTTTTGCATTTCTAAAGTTCGTTCATCATCAAACGCTTTGTACTCGATATCACCTGCTATTTTCCATGTTTCAGGATCATTCACAGTTTCAGGATTAGTGAGTGCGGGTTTGATTAATTCTCTTGCTTCATCAACGTTCTTCATTGCGGATTTTGCATCTTTCACAGCTTTTTTCTGGGCAAAAGAGAATCCTGCAAATATGCATAATGTTATTAATAATAAACTTCGCTTCATAATTATTTTTTTAGTTCATATATCAGTTATTTATTTCCTCATTTTCATCCAGGGTTGAGTTATTCTGGGTATCTTCATCCAACTCTATTTCGGCAAGTTCAATATCTTCTTCATCTTCGGAATCGACCTTACAAACTGATGCTATTTCATCATTCCGTTTTCCTAAATTTATGAGTCTAACGCCCTGTGTAGCACGTCCCATAGTGCGAATATCTGAAACTTTTAGACGAATTGTAATACCAGACTTGTTAATTATCATTAAATCGTTATCATCAGTAACACTATTTATAGAAACGAGCTTACCGGTCTTATCTGTTATATTCAATGTTTTAACACCCTTACCTCCCCTACTGGTTATACGATATACAGGAATAATATTGCCATCTTCGTCAAAAAGATCATTTCCTTCTTCGTCTTTATCATTCAGATTAGTACGTTTTCCATATCCCTGCTCTGAAACTACCATGATAGTATGAGTTTTCTGATCTTCTTTAGACATAGCCAACATTCCTATCACTTCGTCTTGTCCATCTTCATCTATACGCATACCCCTTACTCCAGTAGCAGTACGACCCATCTCACGAACATCTGATTCATGGAAACGAATTGCTCGTCCATTACGATTTGCTATGAGAATTTCACTGTCTCCATCAGTCATCAAGACTTCAATCACTCTGTCATCTTCACGAATAGTAATTGCGTTGACTCCATTCTGGCGAGGACGAGAATATGCTTCAAGTCTGGTTTTCTTGATAACCCCTGCTTTTGTACAGAATACAAGATAATGACTATTAATGTAATCAGTATCACTAAATCCTCTGACACGAATAAATGCCGTAACCTTATCGTCCGATTCAATATTCAGCAAGTTCTGTATAGCCCTTCCTTTTGAATTCTTGGTTCCTTCCGGAATATCAAATACACGCAACCAAAAACATTTACCTTTTTGAGTAAATAATAATATATAGTTGTGCATCGATGCCGGATAGATGTGTTCAATAAAATCTGCGTCACGTGTTTCAGAACCTTTAGCTCCTACTCCACCTCTGTTTTGTGCACGGAACTCGGTAAGAGGTGTACGTTTGATATATCCGAAATGAGATACTGTTATAATCATCTCATCATTTGCATAGAAATCTTCAGGATTCAGTTCTTCAGATGCATATACAATCTCTGTACGACGAGCATCACCATATTTATTCTTTATTTCTATCAGTTCATCTTTGATTACCTGCATCCGAAGATCTTCGTTCGATAAGATTTCGTTCAGGTAAGCAATTAGTTTCTGTATTTCGTCATATTCATTACGAAGTTTATCTTGTTCAAGTCCGGTTAATTGACGCAAACGCATTTCAACGATTGCACGAGACTGTATCTCGCTCAGGTTGAATCTATTCATTAAACTTTCAATAGCTTCCTGAGGCGATTTAGAAGCCCTTATAAGAGCTATTACTTCGTCTATATTATCTGATGCAATAATTAATCCTTCCAGAATATGAGCACGCTCTTCGGCCTTACGTAAATCGTATGTAGTTCTGCGGATAACAACATCTATTCTGTGTTCAACGAATAATGATATCATATCCTTAAGATTCAACGTTCTAGGACGTCCCTTTACCAAAGCAATATTATTAACACTAAATGAAGATTGTAGAGCTGTAAGCTTATACAATTTATTTAGCACAACATTCGCATTAGCATCACGCTTGATATCTACAACGATACGCATTCCTTGGCGGTCAGACTCGTCATTAACATTACTGATACCATCCAGCCTTTTTTCTCCGACCAGGTCAGCTATATGCTTGATTAATTCAGCTTTATTTACCAGATAAGGAATTTCGGTAATTACTATTTTTTCATGATTACCTTCTGTCTCTATTTCGGCACGACCGCGCATAACCACACGTCCTCGCCCTGTTTCAAAAGCATCCCTTACTCCTTGATAACCATATATAAACCCTCCTGATGGAAAATCAGGCGCTTTGATATATTGCATCAAACCATCAGTATCGATATCTCTATCGTCTATATATGCTACAATAGCATCAATAGACTCTGTCATATTGTGAGGAGCCATATTCGTAGCCATCCCAACAGCAATACCCGAAGCTCCATTTATAAGCAAATTAGGTATACGTGTAGGAAGCACTGTCGGCTCTTGTAACGTATCGTCGAAGTTTAATTGAAAATCAACAGTTTCCTTGTCAATATCTTTTAGCATCTCTTCGGCCAAACGACTTAACCTGGCCTCTGTATAACGCATGGCGGCGGGACTATCACCATCTACACTCCCCATATTACCCTGTCCATCTACCAAAAGGTAACGCATGCTCCATTCTTGAGCCATACGCACCATTGCAAAATAGACAGAAGAGTCTCCATGTGGGTGATACTTACCTAACACTTCCCCTACAATCCTTGCGGATTTTTTGTGCGGTTTGTTTGACGTATTACCTAGCTCACTCATACCGTAAAGGATACGACGGTGAACAGGCTTAAATCCATCTCTTACATCGGGTAATGCACGGGATACAATTACTGACATAGAATAGTCGATATATGCCGACTTCATTTCGTCTTCAATATTGATCCTGATAATTCTGTCCTCTGTTTCTGCCATTATCTTAAGTTAAAATTTTTATTTTCAAATATTTGTAAAGTACATTTACACTTTGTTTTTCTGACAATTAAAAAACATGCTAAGATACAAATTTTGTTTGTATTAGAAAACATAATAACATAAAAAAAGCCCGACAGAAACTTACTTGTCGGGCTTTTCATTATTATAAATATATCAAGTATTTACTTCCGATTATTCATTTCTTCCATGACAGTTTTTATACTTTTTCCCACTGCCACAAAAACAAGGATCGTTGCGCCCCGGCTTTTTGTCTACTTGTATAGGAGCTGTCACCCTTGGTCGTTCCTGAGCTGCTTGCCCTTGACCCGGAGCCGAAGCTCTTTGTTGTCCATCTTCTATATCATTACGTTCGGTACGGTAACGGCTATAGTCAGTCTTTTGTTCCGGTTCAGCCTGACGTACTTGTTCCGGTTCACGAACAGGTATCTGTCCACGCATAAGAATTGTTACAGCTTTACTATTTATGCTGTTTAACATGCTCTTAAACAGATTGAAAGACTCAAGTTTATAAATCAATAATGGGTCTTTTTGTTCATAGCTGGCATTCTGAACGGATTGGCGCAAATCGTCCATTTCACGAAGATGTTCTTTCCACTCTTCATCGATTGTATGAAGGACTATTGATTTTTCAAAAGATTTGATCACATCTTTAGATTGTGTTTCGTATGCCTCTTTCAGATTACAAGAGATATTATAAACACGTCTTCCGTCTGAGATAGGAATAAGAATGTTCTCGAATTTATCACCTTGTTCTTCGTAAACCTGTTTGATTACCGGATTGGCAATTTCGGCTAAACGATCCATCTTATGTTTGAAGTTCTGGATAGCCTTATCATATATCATATCGGTCAATGTATCAGGCTTGGTAGAACGGAATGTCGCTTCATCAACAGGTGGTTCTGTCGTAAACAAACGTAGCATATCAACCGTCAATCCTTCATAATCGAGATTATCGGCATGTTGCTCTGTTAAACTCACAGCTGTATCATATATCATATTCACGATATCGATACCAATACGTTCTCCCATAAGAGCATGACGGCGACGTTTGTACACAACTTCACGTTGAGAATTCATTACATCATCATATTCCAACAAGCGTTTACGAATACCAAAGTTGTTTTCTTCTACTTTCTTCTGAGCTCTTTCTACAGACTTGCTAAGCATATTATGCTCAAGCATTTCTCCTTCTTTGAAGCCCATACGGTCCATCATTCCGGCAATACGTTCCGATGCGAACAAACGCATCAAATCATCTTCTAACGAGATGTAGAATACGGATGACCCCGGGTCACCCTGACGTCCTGCACGACCTCTCAACTGACGGTCGACACGACGAGACTCATGTCTTTCTGTACCGATAATCGCCAACCCTCCTGCTTCTTTCACACTTGGTGCAAGCTTGATGTCGGTACCACGACCGGCCATGTTTGTTGCTATAGTAACAGCTCCCGGTTGTCCGGCAAGAGCTACGACTTCAGCTTCACGCTGGTGCAACTTAGCATTCAATACATTATGCTTAATCTTACGCATGGTAAGCATCTTACCCAGCAACTCAGAGATTTCGACAGATGTTGTACCCACAAGTACAGCACGACCTTCCCCTACCAGTTTTTCTATTTCTTGTATAACCGCAGTATATTTTTCGCGTTTTGTTTTATATATACGGTCATTCATATCCTTACGCGCGATCGGTCTATTGGTAGGAATTACAACCACATCCAATTTGTAAATGTTCCACAACTCACCTGCTTCTGTCTCAGCTGTACCGGTCATACCCGAAAGCTTATGATACATACGGAAATAGTTCTGTAATGTAATAGTTGCAAATGTCTGTGTTGCAGCTTCTACTTTAACACGCTCTTTAGCCTCTATCGCTTGGTGTAATCCGTCCGAATAGCGGCGACCATCCATAATACGTCCTGTTTGCTCATCAACAATCATTACCTTATTATCGATAACCACATATTCATCATCTCTATCGAATAAAGCATAAGCTTTTAGCAACTGATTGACTGTATGTACTCGTTCCGACTTGATAGAATAGTTTTGCATCAACTCGTCTTTCTTTTCTGCTTTTTGGCTGTCAGTAAGCGATTGATTTTCCAAGTCTGATAATAAAGACCCGATATCAGGCAAAACAAAGAACAAAGGGTCATCTGAATTACCTGTAAGCAAATCGATACCTTTATCTGTGAGCTCTATGCTGTTATTTTTTTCGTCTATAGTGAAATAAAGATCATCTGTAACAATGTGCATATTACGCATTTGTTCGCTCATATAATGCTCTTCAGTCTTCAACATGGATGCCTTTATACCCGGCTCACTAAGGAACTTGATAAGAGGTTTGTTCTTTGGTAACCCTTTGAATGAACGATATAACAACAACGATCCTTCTTCTTGCTCTTTCTTATCACTGGAAGCCATTTTTGCTTTTGCTTCAGCCAGTAATTTAGTACAAAGATCTCGTTGTGCTTTTACGATAATCTCTACACGTGGACGAAATTCTTCAAACAACTGTTGTTCACCCCTAGGTACAGGCCCGGAAATAATCAATGGTGTACGAGCATCGTCAATCAATACGGAGTCAACCTCGTCAACAATCGCATAGTTATGCTTGCGTTGAACAAGATCTGACGGATTGATTGCCATATTGTCACGTAGATAATCGAAACCAAACTCATTGTTTGTCCCGAAAGTAATATCTGCTTGGTATGCTTTACGACGGCCTTCTGAGTTAGGCTGATGTTTATCGATACAATCTACAGAAAGTCCGTTAAACATGTAAATTGGTCCCATCCACTCAGAGTCACGTTTTGCCAGATAGTCATTCACCGTAACCACATGCACACCATTACCAGTAAGTGCATTAAGGAATACAGGCAAAGTACCTACCAGTGTTTTACCTTCCCCTGTAGCCATTTCGGCGATTTTACCTTTATGAAGCACAACACCACCAAACAGCTGTACATCATAATGGATCATATTCCATTGTATTTCTGTACCTCCTGCTTGCCAGTGATTTTGATATATAGCTTTATCTTCATCAATACGCACGAAGTCATGATCTACTGCCAGCTCTCTATCAAACTCTGTGGCTGTAACTACAATCTCTTCATTCTCAGTCAAACGGCGAGCGGTCTCTTTTACTATAGAAAAAGCTTCGGGAAGTACTTCGTCTAATACTTTCTCATACTTGTCAGTTATTTCTTTTTCCAGCTTATCTACTTCTACCCATACATCCTCACGTTGATCAATATCCAGTGATTCGATATTGGCTTTGAGTTCTGCTATTTTATTCTTTTCTGCTGCTACGTACTCCTGAACTTTTTGTCTGATCTCCATTGTCTTTGCACGTAATTCATCGTGTGTCAGACGTTCGATAGAAGGATATACAGCTTTGATACGGTCTACATACGGATTGATTTCTTTTAAGTCTCTTTGAGACTTATTTCCGAATAATGATGTTAAAATGTCAGCGAATCCCATATATTTAGTTAGTTTATTTTCTTTTTATTTTGTTTGTTTATTATACTACCAAATTAACTCCGGTAAAGGCTCTTCTTTTGCTCCATTAGGAGACCTTATACGCATTATATATGTTACCGAAGGAGCTATTTCTGTAGCTTTAATCGTCCTTCTTATTCTGGCGGACTTAATATTATTGCCAAAGAAAATTACAGGGCTCACAATCGCATTATTACGAGTCTGTTTTTCTTTAAATGAAGCATCTTGCTCGTTTACGATTTTATAGCCGGGCTGTAATTCGACAAATAGATCGCCAGAGTTCTCTTTAGTATAGCCATTCTTATAATATTCCATTACAGGATTCCACTGACCGTGCTGTATTTGATATGAAGTATATACTTCTTGCACGCCGGTAAATTCAGAAACAAACTCTGCCGCTTTTTCCTGTATTTCTTGTAATGATATATTTTTACTCTTTATCAGTTCCCTGTTCAGATAAACCTGTCCTTTATAAAATTTATCAACCCATTGTCCATCTCTGCCATATATAGCCATTAAGTACATATTCAGCAATGCTTCGCAACGATTGACATAGAACTTATTTTCTGGGATATTTGAATTTGATAAAGCTGTAGACGTTGTATGTTCCGACGAATTGTAATATCCGGTAGAAGTGACAAAGATCAACGTATTTTTAAGACCGACAGTCTTTTCGACCTCGTCCAACAACTTTTCTATCTCCTTGTCAAGGCAGCTATAAATATCTTGTATCTCGTATGAATAATCGGAAACTCCGGGAAAGTTCCCTGCATAGAATGTCAAAGACAAAAAGTCAGGATTAGTGCGTTTACCTAATTCTGCTTTAGAAAGCAAGGTCATAGCCGAAGATCGCACATTCTCATTGACAGCAGGAATTTGTTTCGCTAAAACATAAGTCTGCTTATCTCCTCCCATAAAGTGCTGGAAAGACGATTCGCTTTGCTCGTAAGGAAAAGCCTTATATGTACTAACTTCCTTAGAAGGACGCCAATACATACTCCAAACCTTAGATGCAAAGTTTGTTGTACTACGATTATCCTGATCTACCGACCAATAAAAATCCTTATAATAAGTAGTTGAAGCCCATTTGCCGGTATAATCATCTATCCAGAAAGCAGAATTGCCTCTTTTGCCGGATGATATCAAAGCCTGAGCTATTTGAGGAGCAAAGGAATATACGTCAGATTTTCCTTGCGATGCCATCTTCAACTCATCTGTTATAGTAGAGGTTTTGATAGCCAAAGGAGAAACTTTATCCTGTGTATAGTTACCTAAGAAAGCTTCATCTGTAAATGTCGAGACCTCTTGCTTCTTAGCTACAATGTACTTTTTATTTCCTACGATACCATGATAAAAAGGTGAAGCACCAGTGTATATAGTGGCAATTGCAGAGGCATCGTCTAAATTTGGAAAATCAAATTTTATATTCTGATATACCAGTCCTTCATTCAAGAGACGTTTGAAGCCCCTTTCAGAAAATGAACTTTGAAAGAGTTCTAGATAATCACCTCTCAACTGATCAATAGTTATTCCAATCACCAACTTCGGCACCTCGTGAACAGAAGTCTGTGCCTGAACAGATGTTATGGTTAATACTGCAACTAAAGAGGTTAGTATTCTTATCATTTTCGCCTAGGCAAGCTATAATCAGCTCTTTTCTTTAACTTTTTAAGTTGTAAAATATTCATCCCCGACCTTATACATAATGATAAGATGAACGGGATAAAGGCTATCTCTAATTGTTGTGGTATCAAACACCATGCCAAAAGAAAAGCCAAAAGTGCTACAAAGTTAATAAAATGATAACAACTTATGAATTTTGAAAGTGATTTTACAAAGAATAAACAAGCAACGATTAATTGAAGCGGATTTAACCACACTATATTCCAGTTTGGATTAACACATGGATGAATGGAAAAGAACATCAAAAAGAAAATTACACATCCTCCAATTCCTGCTACAATAAACAATATTGTATCATAAATTCGCCCTAATGTAAACCACCTTTTTTTATAGACTAAGAAAGACAAGAGTATAGTAATCAATAACAAAATACAACCAACATACAGTGGTTGTATGTGACTTTCTGATGGAACTAATTCTTGCGGCATCAAGAGTTGCTGCTCTTTTAAAATGAAGTTTCGGTATGTCCCATCTGTATTTTTAATGCGGGCCCCTTCGTTGGCTTTCATCAAATAAGCCGGTAAAAAATCCTTTTGTTTGTCTGTGATTACCTTATCAGCATCTGCCCCAATAATTATATCTATACCGAATTTAGTCCATGGCTGTATTCTAACGCACTCCCATACTAGGTCTCTATATGTTTGTTGCTTATCAGTTGAAGTATACTCTATTTGTCCCTGTACATATTTCTCTACGATATCACGAGGACGAGTTGCACAGTTATCATAGAAGAAGTTATAAAGATATTCCCTGTTTTCGGGACTAGAGTTTTGAGCTAGAGCATCAAATATCTCTTGCTTTTCTTTCAAGGTCAAATTATAAACCTGCTCGGTAACTCCTACACCTCTTTGTCCATACTCTTCTATGTAATACTTGAAAGGTATAGAGCCAACCATATAATAAGTTTCTCCCTTGACAAACCTATATATGAAATTATCGCTATTGAAGTCAAATAAGCCGTAGTTGAACACGACATCTAAATGTTGTGTTGTATCACAAACCCGAATAGCCGTATGCCCAAATAGAGCATATATCTCTTTTTCCCATGCAGAGCTAGTCAGTAAACTTATTTGAGCTGTATCACTAAGAGTTATGGGCGACCGGAATGTATTCTGCTGTGACCGTAATCCCTGCGAAAAGGATGCTATGATCAAAAAAACAATAAAGAATAGGTTTCGCATTGTATTATTAGCGGATTTTATTCACAAATATAAAACAATAAGCGATAGAATTTATTTATAAGTATATATATTTTATTTCAAGTTGTGAATTTTACTTAAAAACAAGAGCTACACAAAGAACTTAATTCAAAAACAAGAGTTTATAAACGAATATAATTCTATATTTTTGTTTCTGTTAATTATAAAATTAGGTTACAATTATGAAAAAAGGTTTATTAGCCATTGCGTTATTTTGTTTAATAAATTGTGTCTCTGCCCAGGATATACAATTAGTTTCTCCAACCAAGACAGGAGGAAAACCCTTGATGGAGGCCTTGAATGAACGTCAGTCTCATAGATCATTCGAATATAAAGAAATGCCGGCCCAAACCCTATCCGATCTTCTTTGGGCTGCTTATGGGTTCAACAGAGAAGATAAACGGACAGTTCCTTCGTCCCAAAACCGTCAGGAAGTTGATGTATATGTAATGCTGAGCTCAGGTATATATATTTATGATGCGAAAGACAATGTATTAAAGATGAAAGAGAAAGGCGATTTCAGAAAAGCACTTGGACAGCCCAACATTTCAGACAATGCCTCATTGACTCTAATCTATGTGGCAAATATGGATAAAGCATCTAACCGCGAAGCCGGATTTATCGACAGTGGGTTTATTGCTCAGAATGTATACTTGTATTGTGCTTCAGTAGGTTTAGGTTCTGTAGCAAGGGGATCATTTACTCGCCCTGACCTACATAATACATTAAAACTTACTGACAAACAAGAAATAACATTCGTTCAACCGGTAGGATACATTAAGTAAATATCAAATTTACAGAAGTATAGAAGAGAAAGGCGCAAGCTTTTCTCTTTTTTTGCTTACAGCCCGTTTATTTCTGATAACACCATACAAGCAGTCTCTACATTTGGAATGCTCTGTATACTCACCGAACGCCTTCCGTTCCTGTCTTTCAATTCGCACTTACGAGGATACTTCTGGATGTAATTGAGTAGTTTATCGAACGCTTTCGACTGATAATATGGTGACTCCGAATTTGTAACCAAGAATAAACTCATTCTCCCATTTTTTAAAACGACCTTTTCGATGCCCAGTGTTTTGGCTATAGATCGAAGCCGAACTACCAGAATCAACTCTCGACCTTCGGGTGGGATTTTTCCGAAACGGTCTTCGAGACGCTCTGTAAATTGCATTATATCCGACTCTTTCTCCATATTATCGAGCTCCCGATAGAGTGTAATACGTTCAGAATCGTTTGGTATATAAAGAGCCGGGAACAAAAGTTCAAGATCACTTTCTATCTGAACATCATCAACAAAGTTTTCTCCCGAAATCTTATTATCTTCATCAGCCTCATGATAGAGCTCTGCAAACTCATCATTTTTGAGCTCATTGACTGCTTCCGTCAATATTTTCTGATAAACTTCATATCCTAAATCTGCAATAAAACCACTCTGTTCTGCTCCAAGTAGATTTCCGGCTCCACGAATATCCAAATCCTGCATAGCTATGTGGAATCCATGCCCCAGTTCCGAGAAGTTCTCAATTGCTTGCAATCGTCTTCTAGCCTCAGGAGTCAAGGTATGCAACGGAGGTGCTAATAGATATGCAAAAGCCTTCTTATTGCTTCGCCCAACACGTCCACGCAATTGATGCAAATCGCTCAAACCAAAATTCTGAGCATTGTTTATTATTATCGTATTTGCATTAGGAATATCAATACCAGACTCTACAATTGAAGTTGCTATCAATACGTCATATTCTTGATTTACAAAGTCTATAATAATCGATTCCAGCTTGGCGGGATCCATTTGTCCATGACCAACGGCAATACGTGCATCAGGCACCTCTCTCTTTATTAGATCTTCAAGTTCATGTATATTCTTTATCCTGTTATTGATAAAGAATACCTGCCCGTTACGGCTCATTTCAAACTCTATAGCTTCACGAATAATCAACGGATCGAATGTATGTACTTCAGTCTGTATCGGATACCTATTTGGAGGAGGCGTTGTTATTGCAGATAAATCCCTTGCTCCCATTAACGAAAATTGCAATGTACGTGGAATAGGCGTAGCTGTCATCGTTAAAGTATCCACATTGGACTTCATTTGTTTCAATTTCTCTTTTACTGCAACACCAAACTTTTGTTCTTCGTCTATTATAAGCAAGCCTAAATCTTTAAACTGAATATCTTTGCCAACAATGCGATGCGTGCCAATCAGTATATCAACTTTTCCCTCCTTCAAATCATTTAGAACCTCTTTAATTTGTCCTGCCGACCGTGCCCTGCTGATATATTCTACACGGCAAGGAAAGTCTTTAAGCCTCTCTTTAAATGTTTGATAGTGCTGATAAGCTAAAACGGTTGTAGGAACCAATACTGCAACTTGCTTATTATCTGTTACGGCCTTAAATGCAGCCCGGATAGATACTTCTGTTTTTCCAAACCCAACATCGCCACAAATCAAGCGATCCATTGGCTTGCTGTTCTCCATATCAAGTTTTACATCCGCAGTCGCTTTCACCTGATCGGGGGTATCTTCATAAATAAATGAGGCTTCGAGCTCATGTTGTAGAAAAGAATCGGGAGCAAAGCTAAACCCTTCTTCTTGTCGACGTTTGGCGTATAGCTGTATCAGGTCGCGGGCAATATCTTTTACTTTATTTTTGGTTTTCTCCTTAATCTTATTCCATGCCCCTGTACCTAATTTATTGATACGTGGGGGTTCGCCTTCTTTCCCTCTATATTTTGATATTTTATGTAAAGAGTGCAGGGAAACAAAGATAACGTCATTATTCAAATAAATGAGTTTTATCAACTCCTGCATCTTCCCGTTCATATCAGACCTTACAAGCCCACCAAATTGACCTACACCATGATCGATATGTACGATATAATCTCCTATCTGAAACTGTTGAAGTTCCTTTAAAGAAAGAGCAAACTTCCCTGAACGTACCCTATCGGATTTAAGATTATATTTATGATAACGGTCAAAAATCTGATGATCGGTAAAACAGCAGATTTTTAAAGTTTCGTCAATAAACCCTTCTGATAGAGTCCTCTCCACAGGTGTAAAATTGATATTATCTCCCCTGTCTTCAAAAATAGACTTTAGCCGTTTCTGTTGTTTCTCACTGTCACTTAATATATATATAGTATAATCTTTATCTAGATACTTGTGAAGAGTCTCACTGATCAGGTCAAAGTTTTTATGAAACGAAGGTTGTATATCTGTTTTGAATTCGACAACAGCTTCTGCCTGTATTTTGTTCCCGAAATGAATATGCTTGAATCCCTTAACCAACGCATCATATTCATCCCTTAACGTCAGCTTATTTTGTAAATCTTTCTCATATTCAGGATTATCCAGAATAGTAGAATCATTATATACACTCTCTACTTTGTCGCTAGCCCATACAAAATCCTTAAATGCAATAACCGTATCCTTCGGAATCAACTTTAACAACGACTCCCGGTCTATATTCGACTTTTGCATGTCAGGGATAATTTGTATCTGGTTTAGTTTCTCTTTCGACAACTGTGTTTCGATATCAAAAGTTCGTATTGTACTCACTTCATCACCAAAAAAGTCGATACGATAAGGATATTCGCTCGAAAAAGAAAAAACGTCTAGTATACTTCCCCTGATAGCATACTGTCCCGGCTCATACACATAGTCAACGTATTCAAATCCAAAACTATCTAACATCTCAGACACAAAATTACGATCAATCTCTTCATCCACCGACATCTGTATCGTATTCTTCTTCAGTATATCTTTAGCTACAGCCTTTTCGGCTAAAGCTTCCGGATATGTTACGATTATCAGGTTTTTATCTTCAACCTGTAACTGTCCCATCACCTCAGTACGGAGGATTTCATTGGCAGCATCTATCTGTCCGTACTTTATCGCCCGTTTGTATGCCGAAGGAAAGAATAAAACTTTATCCGAGTCTAAAATCTGATTCAAGTCGTGATAAAAATACCCCGCACTTTCTAAATCGTTTAGCACAAACAAATAGCAGCTATCTGTCTTATGAAACAAGGCTGTAGCAAACATAGACGCTGACGAACCCTGCAAACCTTTAACATAGATATCTTTATGCTTAGACAATAAATCTATTATTGCGGGTATATTTTTGTGAGTCTCAAAAATCTGTTGTAGTATGGATAATTTTAGCACTGTAAAAAATTTAATTGGGATGCAAAATTAATAAAATTATTGTTGTGTTGTATTTGCAACGTGTTTATAATATGGATATAATATATAAATTTTATCAATCCTAAACATTTAATACCTCATATCAACTCAATGTAAATATTGCTCTCAAAAAGTGACAAACCACACAAAACACAAACTACTATATATCAATAGCATACAAACAAAAGGTGACAAAAGTGACACTTTTTATAGAAGTTTTATACTGTCACTTTATACACACTCGAAAACCTCTACCATTAGACAATTTTACACGAATATTGTAACATCAATTGCAAGTGCTGAAGCCAATCCATTAAGAGATATTTAATGACTAGTTTCCTAGTCAACTTAAAAAAAATGGGATAAAATTTGTTTTTAAAAAAAAGTTTATAACTTTGTGATCACTTTTATAGCGAAATAATGACAAATTGCTTTTTACATATCCTCAGTCTCATTGATATTCTCCTCGTCGGTCAGAATAAATGAGAAAGGTATGTATATGAAGTTAAGTATATAATAAGGAAATTAACATAGGCCTTTCTCATTCAATGGGAAAGGTTTTTTTTTTAACTGTATGTATAATTATGGGATTTGAATTAAGAAGTTCGACTAGTACACAAGGACGGCGTATGGCCGGGGCAAGAGCCCTATGGAGAGCCAATGGCATGAAAGAAGAACAAATGGGAAAACCTCTCATTGCTATCGTCAATTCATTTACTCAATTTGTCCCGGGACACGTACACCTTCATGATATAGGTCAGAAAGTAAAAGCAGAAATTGAAGCTTTGGGATGCTTTGCTGCCGAATTTAATACCATAGCTATAGACGATGGTATTGCCATGGGACACGATGGAATGTTATATTCTCTTCCATCACGAGATTTGATTGCAGATAGTGTAGAATATATGGTGAATGCTCACAAAGCAGATGCAATGGTATGTATCAGCAATTGTGACAAGATCACTCCCGGTATGCTGATGGCAGCGATGAGATTAAACATCCCAACTGTATTTGTATCCGGAGGACCAATGGAAGCAGGAGAGCTTGACAATAAACACCTCGACCTGATAGATGCGATGATAAAAGCTGCGGATGATACCGTTTCCGATAAAGAAGTAAACGCCATAGAACGTGCGGCATGTCCTACATGCGGATCTTGTTCGGGCATGTTTACCGCTAACTCGATGAACTGTCTGAACGAAGCCATAGGGCTTGCATTACCGGGCAATGGAACAATCGTTGCCACTCATGCAAACCGATCTAAATTATTCCAGGATGCTGCAAAGCAGATTGTAAATAATGCTTATCGTTATTACAGAGACGGTGACGAATCGGTACTTCCCAGAAATATAGCTACCAAAACGGCTTTTCTGAATGCTATGACATTAGATATAGCGATGGGAGGTTCTACAAATACAATCCTTCACCTGTTAGCTATAGCACAAGAAGGCGAAGTAGACTTCACAATGGACGATATAGACAAACTGTCGCGCAAAACACCATGTTTGTGCAAAGTAGCGCCTAATACTCAAAAATACCATATACAAGATGTCAACCGTGCAGGAGGTATACTTGGTATTTTGAACGAATTGAATAAAGGTGGGTTGATTAATACTGTCGTTTCACGAATCGATGGACTTTCTCTTGCGGAAGCTATAGAGAAATATGATATAACAAAAGCTAATCCAGAAAAAGCCGCCGAGGATTTATATAAATCAGCACCCGGAAATAAGTTTAATCTTGTAATGGGCTCCCAAAACAGTAGCTACCCTACTCTCGATACCGACAGAGAAAATGGGTGTATCCGCAGTATGGAGCATGCATATACCAAAGACGGAGGATTGGCTATATTGAAAGGTAACATCGCCCTGAATGGATGTGTTGTAAAAACTGCGGGTGTAGATGAAAGCATTTTCAAATTTTCGGGAACAGCCAAAGTTTTCCACTCTCAGGATGCGGCATGTGAAGGAATATTGAAAGGCGATGTACAAGCCGGCGATGTTGTTGTCATCACATACGAAGGGCCTAAAGGAGGACCGGGTATGCAAGAAATGCTCTACCCTACATCATATATCAAATCAAAGCACCTGGGTAAAGAATGCGCCCTTATTACAGACGGACGCTTCTCTGGTGGAACATCAGGTCTTTCTATTGGGCACGTTTCTCCCGAAGCTGCATCAGGTGGCGCTATTGGCTTGGTTAAAGATGGAGATATTATAGATATAGATATTCCTAACCGTTCTATGGATGTACGTATATCCGATGCGGAACTGGAAGCTCGCCGACAAGAGGAGCTTGCCAAAGGTAAAGATGCATTCAAGCCTAATCGTAATCGTACGGTATCCAAAGCATTACGAGCCTATGCAAGTATGGTTAGTTCGGCTGATTTAGGTGGAATAAGAATCATTGAATAAAACAGCACAAAATAGAGACAAATATCATGGATAAAAATAAAATTACAGGAAGTGAAGCCCTTATTCAATCTTTGTTGAGTGAAGGTGTAGATACCATATTCGGGTATCCGGGTGGAGCCATAATGCCCGTATTTGACAGTTTATATCATTATAAAGATAAAATAAATCATATTCTTGTTCGTCACGAACAAGGTGCTACACATGCTGCTCAAGGGTTTGCACGCACTTCGGGTAAAGTTGGCGTTGCGCTGGTAACATCGGGCCCTGGTGCAACCAATACCGTAACAGGAATTGCTGATGCAATGATAGATAGCACACCTATAGTTGTTATATCCGGGCAGGTTGCCTCTTCCTTATTAGGAAGTGATGCCTTTCAGGAAGCAGATGTAGTAGGCATTACACAGCCTGTGTGCAAATGGGCATATCAGATTCGCCGAGCCGAAGACATCCCATCGGCAGTAGCTAGGGCATTCTATATAGCGTCAACAGGAAGACCCGGACCGGTAGTTCTGGATATAACCAAAGATGCTCAGTTTGGGCAAATGGATAAATCAGAATACAAAAAAGTTGATTTTATCCGTAGCTATCAGCCTAAACCCGAAGTAAAACTATCAGAAATGGAAGTAGCTGCCCAAATAATAAACAGAGCAAAAAAACCTCTAGCACTTGTGGGACAGGGTGTTATTTTGGGCGGAGCAGAAAAAGAATTGCTTGCGTTTCTCGAAAAAGCTGGCATTCCTGCGGCATCTACGGTATTGGGACTATCTGCGATACCTTCCGACCATCCTTTACAGATTGGAATGCTAGGTATGCATGGCAATGTTGGTCCTAATCAGAAAACAAATGAATGTGATGTACTTATTGGTATTGGCATGCGTTTCGACGACCGTGTAACGGGAGATCTTAAGACGTACGCAAAACAGGCAAAAGTAATCCACTTTGATATCGATAAAGCTGAAATAAACAAGAATGTATCTGTTACAGCACGTGTACTCGGAGATGTAAAGGATACGCTACCAAAGGTGACAGAATTACTAACCCCTGCCACGCATAGCGAATGGCTTGGAGAGTTTAAAGCATGTTACCAAAGAGAGTACGACGTTGTCATAGATAGCGAGCTATACCCTACATCGGGACAGTTGAAGATGGGTGAAGTTATCAATAAAGTATCCGAAGCTACAAAGCACGATGCTGTATTGGTTACGGATGTAGGTCAACATCAGATGATGGCTGTGCGCTACTTCAAGTACAACCAAAGCCGTAGTGTGGTTACGTCAGGAGGGCTGGGCACAATGGGCTTTGGATTACCTGCTGCGATCGGCGCAAAATACGGCACACCGGATCGTACAGTATGCCTTTTTGTTGGTGATGGAGGTATTCAGATGACCATACAGGAGTTAGGTACTATCATGCAATATAACGTTGACGTTAAAATCATTATATTGAACAACCACTTCTTGGGAATGGTACGCCAGTGGCAAGAACTATTCTTTGATGAAAGATATTCTGAAACCCGGATGAATAATCCTGATTTTGTGAAGATAGCTGAAGCATATAATATTCCGGCAAAGAAGGTGGACGACCGCAATGAATTGGACGGAGCAATAAAAGAAATGCTGGATCACAAAGGCGCTTATTTGCTAGACGTACAGGTAGAGGTTAAAGGCATGGTTTACCCGATGGTTCCTGCCGGTACTTGCGTTACAAATATATTATTAGGGAACGAATAAGTTCATTATATTGATGAGATTCGTTAAATTTGAAACTGTCTAATATTACAGTTGTAAAAATAAATCTTATGCAAGATAAAACATTATATACGATAACTATATTTTCAGAGAATACTGTTGGTCTGTTAAGTCAGGTAACCAGTGTATTCGTTCGTCGTCAATTGAATATTGAGACTCTATCTGTTTCTGCTTCAGCCTTAGAAGGCATACATAAGTTTACCATCACTGTTTTTTGTGATGAAGATGTTGTAAAAAAGGTTGTACTTCAGATAGATAAGCGAGTAGATGTACTGAAAGCATATTACAATACCGATGAAGAGCTTATTCATCAAGAAATCGCTCTCTATAAACTATCTACTCCCGATTTTCTTAAGATAGAGTCGGTAGAAGAGCTTATCCGCAAACACAATGCGCATATTCTCGATATAAATGAAAACTGTGTTGTTTTGGAAAAAACAGGACACTATAAAGAGACTCAATATTTATTTGAAGAACTGAGTAAAAGTATTGGAGTTCTGCAATTTATACGTTCGGGTCGGATAGCGATTACAAAATCGAAAGTTGAGAGATTAAGCGACATGCTAGCGGAGTTAGATAAAAGACATAAATCGCAAGACACAAATTAATATATCCATTCAAAACTATATTTAATGTTTGCTCCTATAGGAAGATACGAATTTACGATCGATGCATACTTAACCGATTTCAGAGGCAGAGCCACTTTGCCCATGATTGGAGGTTTTATGCTGCAAGCAGCAACCAAGCATGCCGATGAACGTGGGTTTGGATACTCATCAATGACTTCTCAGCAACGAGTCTGGGTTTTGTCCCGAATGGCAATCGAGCTGTTCGAATATCCGAAAAACGATACTAACATGATAATCAAGACGTGGATTGTTAATGTAAACAGGTTGTTCACAGAGCGACATTTTGCTTTCGAAGACTCTGACGGAAAAACAATAGGCTATGCGAGATCACTATGGGCTTCGATAGATCTTAAAACTCGTAAACCGACCAATCTGACAGAGCTGGATGGGTTGTCTGATTATATCTATACGGAAAAAGAATGTCCGATAGAGGGATTGAGCAAAATCTCAGCGTTAAAGGATGATTATGAAAAAGCGGATGAGTTTATTGTAAAATATAGCGATGTGGATATCAATAAACACTTGAACAGTATGAAGTATATCGAACATTTTGTAGATGTGTTTGATATAGATATGTTCAAGGATAAGGAAATCAGACGGATTGAGATAAATTATATATCCGAAGGGCACTACGGCTCCAAGTTGGATATATTGAAAAGAGAAGAAGAAGACTCTAATTTTATTTTAGAAATGAAAGACGGAGAAACGAGTGTATGCTCGACCCGTATTATATGGAAACAATTTTGAACCTAAATATTTTATTTAATAAAAACAAATTATGGCAGAAATGAACTTTGGCGGGGTAGTAGAAAAAGTAGTTACCCGTGAAGAATTCCCTTTGGAAAAAGCAAGAGAAGTATTGAAAAATGAAACCATTGCTGTTATCGGTTATGGCGTACAAGGTCCGGGACAAGCATTAAACCTTAGAGATAATGGGTTTAACGTAATCGTAGGACAAAGAAAAGGTGGCAAAACATGGGAAAAAGCAATAGCAGACGGATGGGTTCCGGGCGAAACATTATTTGATATCGAAGAAGCTGCAGCCAAAGGTACTATCATACAATATCTATTGTCTGATGCTGCTCAGATAGAAGTGTGGCCACGTCTTAAACCTTACCTGACTGCCGGAAAAGCTCTTTACTTTTCTCATGGGTTTGGTATTACATATAAAGAACGTACAGGAATTGTTCCTCCTGCCGACATCGATGTTATTCTTGTTGCTCCAAAAGGTTCAGGAACAAGTCTTCGTCGCATGTTCCTCGAAGGTCGCGGTTTGAATTCAAGCTATGCTATCTTCCAGGATGCTACAGGTCGTGCATTCGAAAGAACTGTATCTCTGGGTATTGGCGTTGGTTCGGGATATTTGTTTGAAACAGATTTCAAACGTGAAGTATATTCTGACCTTACAGGTGAGCGTGGTACATTGATGGGTGCTATACAAGGTATCCTGCTTGCTCAATATGAAGTGTTACGTGAAAACGGTCACTCACCGTCCGAAGCATTTAACGAAACTGTAGAAGAGCTTACTCAATCTTTGATGCCTCTATTTGCAGAAAAAGGAATGGACTGGATGTATGCAAATTGTTCTACTACAGCACAACGTGGTGCGCTAGACTGGATGGTACCTTTCCATGATGCAACAAAACCTGTATTTGCCAAATTATATTCAGAAGTAGCAAACGGTAATGAAGCACAACGCTCTATCGATACCAACTCTAAACCTGACTATCGTGAAAAACTAGAAGAAGAACTAAAAGCTCTTCGTGAAAGCGAAATGTGGCGTACAGGAGCAGTTGTGAGAAAATTGAGACCAGAAAATAACTAATTATTGATTTCAATATTATACGTATGAAGAGGCTGTTTTTATTCAGCCTCTTTTTATTTATTAGTCTATCTAATCCAAATTCTCTATCTTTGTTTTTTACGATTTATTATTAAGCTTAACACATATTTTAATCACATGAGAAAATTAACGATTTTATCACTTATTATCCTTTCTGCTATTATAACAACCCTTAGTTCCTGTTCGGGCTGTGTAAAACAAGCAACAAAAAAAGTTACAGAAACCGGTATAAATGCTATAGAAGGTGTTGCCGAGGCTGTAGACGAACACGGTGCCCGAGTTGGTGAAAAAGCAACAGATGCAGCAGGAAAACTTGCTGATGGTATAGGAAAAAGCCTAGACAGACAAATGAATGAGCATGCCGAAAAAGTAGCTTCGGTGATGGGTCGTACCTTGGTTCAGACAGTAGAAGGTCTGGATAAAGGTGCTACCGGGCAATATTATGATCCTATTTCATATAATGCAAATATTTGCACGGGTGTAAGTCTCGACTATTTAGGTAAAATCAAGTCTAAAGCTGTAGTAGATGCCTACTTCATCATCCTCGAAAAAGGAATATATAACTGTAAAATAGAACTTGAAGGAAGTAAAGGGATATTCATTACAAAAGAAACAGAAATAGATAAGTCTGTAACCGAACGGAGATATTCACTTGTCAGCTTCGCTCTAAATATAGAAGAAGAAAAAGAGTTTTCGAATACAGTTTCTGCTAAAGTAACTATTGTAAAAAAATAAAAAATCAGTATATAAAATGTTATTTATCAATATTTGAGAAAACAACAGTTAATAAGAAGCCGTTAAAAAAGAGGTTAGTAATTGATAATAATTAAATTTTTAAGATTATGAATACCTCGGATTTTTTAAAAGACCCGCATTTGAGTAAAGAAACCAAAGAGTATCTGAAGGTTTTGAATTCCGGTGGAAAACCTGTTGAATCATTACCTATATCCGATGCACGTAATGTATTGGTCGATACCCAAGCTGCAATAAAAGTAGATGTTAGTGGTATTGAGGAAACAGAAAAAGTAATATTAGTCGATGAACATGATATAAAACTATATATTGTACGGCCAGAGAAAACTAAAGGGAAACTCCCTGTTTTTATTTTTATACATGGAGGTGGCTGGGTTCTTGGAGATTATCAAACTCATAAACGCCTGGTTCGCGACTTAGTCGTTGAATCAGGATATGCTTGTGTCTTTATTGAATATAGCCGTTCGCCCGAAGCTAAATATCCAATAGCATTGAATGAATGTTATGCTGCCACAAAGTGGGTTGCAGAACATGGTGATGAAATAAATGTAGATGGAAAAAGGTTAGCTATTGTAGGAAATAGCGCAGGAGGAAATATGACTATCGGGACTTGTCTGAAGGCAAAGGATAATAGAGGACCGGATATTAAATGTCAGATTCTATTATGGCCATATTCAGACGCTGGTATAAACACAGAATCATTCAAAAAATATGGAGAAGAAAGATTCCTAACTAAATCTTTAATGATTTGGATGAGAGATAACTACTTATCAGACAAAACGCAACACGATGATATTTATGTATCCCCTGTACGTGCTACAACCAACCAGTTGAAAGGATTGCCTCCTACACTCATCGAAGTTGCCGAAAATGATATATTGAGAGATGCCGGAGAAGAATTAGGGCGCAAGCTTGATGAAGCCGGAGTTGATGTTACTACAGTAAGATTTAACGGAGTAATTCATGATTGGGGTCTATTGAATGGTTATGCAGATCTACCTTCGACCAGAAATATGATAATATTCACGGCAGCTATGCTTAAAAAATATTTAGAATAACCCTTATATAGTTAGTAGGAGAATAAATAACTCTATATCATTTTTATTGTATAACAAAAACTTATTCTTATCTTTGCACCCGCTAATAACAATTATGTATAATTAAAATTAACTAGAAAGAAATGGCTACAAAGATCCGTTTACAAAGACGAGGACGTAAAGGTTATCCTTTTTACCACATCGTCATTGCAGATAGCAGAGCTCCACGTGATGGAAAATTTATTGAAAAGGTTGGTTCTTATAATCCTAATACCAATCCTGCTACGATAACTATAAATTTCGACAGGGCTTTGTACTGGTTACAAGTTGGTGCTCAACCTACCGACACTACTCGTAACATCCTTTCTGAAGAAGGTGTTTTATTAAAGAAACACTTACTTGGTGGTGTTGCTAAAGGTGCATTTACTGAAGCTGATGCAGAAAGTAAATTTGAAGCATGGAAAGCTGAAAAAGAAAAAGGTACTCAAGCAGCTATCAACAAGAACCAAACAAAAGCTCAGGCAGACGCAAAAGCTCGTTTAGATGCTGAAAAAGCAGCAAACAAAGCAAAAGCTGAAGCTGTAGCTCAAAAGAAAGCAGAAGAAAATGCAGCACAGGCAGAAGCTGAAGCTGAAACAAGTGAAGAAGTAGTAGAAACACCTACTGCTGAAACAGAAGCTCCTGCAGAAGAGAAAAGTGCTGAATAATTTGTTTTAAACAGCATAAAAAAGGCATCCGATCGGATGCCTTTTCTTTTTTATAACAGATAGATATTATTTTTCATCCAACTTTATTTTATTCATTGCTTGCTTAATATAGTAACCTGACTCTATCTGTAAGCTGAGTTTTATTGTATTTCGCTTCATCTCATTATATTCCTCTTTTGTAAGAGACAATAAGCGTGTCTTTATTTCCGACAATGAATTTATCGAAAAACCAACACCGTGCTCTAAAACAAATGGTGCCATAGCTGCTTGATTCCAAATAATTACAGGCAAATGACAACGAATATATAATGATACTTTGTGAGGATTATTAAATTGCAGATAAGAACCGAAACTACCGGAACAAGTATCAATCGAATCACCATCCCAAACCAGTCCAAAATCACCCGTGATGCTACTGATCAGATCATCACTCTGAACAAAACCTTTATAAACAAAATAAGGATTTTTTAATTCCTGTTCTGTAGGCTCGAAACCTGTACCATAAAGATTGAAAATAAATGAATCTATATGCTTACTAAATTCGTATAAGAATAAATTTTTACGTCGACTAAGCCCTCCTGCATAATTAACAACATAGTTTTGGTCATCATTGAATCTAAAACTTGAGGTATTTTTGTATTTTGACAGATAATCCCAAATATCAAGAGTCACAGTCTGTCCTTTGTAATTATTCTCTTCCAACCATTTCGCCATACTCTTATTTAAGGCTATAATGTAATCGGAATTATTTAGGAGCGTAATTTCTTTATCTACAGTAAGCTTCTGTCTTCTAAAAGTTCCTAAATCGTGGATAAGTGTAATGATTTTAGTGTTTTTCAAATGAGCAATACCACAAATGAATGCATAATATTTTTTCATCGGATACTGAAGAAATAAAATACCTTTAGATGGCATTCGTATTACCGCTTTTAGTATCCCTGTAATATTTAAAACAAAATCAATGATTTTATTGTTGCTCGAACTTTGTTTCCATCCTATATTCTTAAACCCAATACCTTGTAAAATTAACTCTACATCTGTTTTTGCTTTTCCACCAGCACTCTCTATTCCTTTATAGTTTCTGGATATAAAAACCTTTTTCATAGATTTATGTTAATTCATTTTTACAAAGTTTATATAACTATCTAATCTTAAATTAGAAATATACCAACAATCAGATTATACTTGCAAAGCTCCTATAAGGTCTGTAATGGAATTGATATTATTCTTATCCAGATATTCTTTTATGCCATCTACAACCTTTACAGAAATTGTAGGGTCAATAAAGTTGTGTGTTCCTATCTGTATAGCAGAAGAGCCTGCAAGGATAAATTCAATGGCATCTTGCCACGATGATATTCCTCCCATACCTATCACGGGAATTTTTACAGCATTGTAAGTCTGCCAAACCATTCTAAGCGCAATAGGCTTCACACATGGGCCGGATAATCCTCCCGTAACAGTAGATAGCACCGGACGTCTTTTATTTATGTCTACAGCCATCCCCAGCAATGTATTGATCAGTGAAACAGCATCAGCACCTTCACCCTCTACAGCTTTTGCGATTTCTGTTATATCAGTTACATTAGGAGACAGCTTTACGATAAGAGTTTTGTTCCATACTTCACGTACGGCTTTTGTTACATCAGCAGCCGAACAAGCAGAAGTACCGAATGCCATACCCCCTTCTTTTACATTCGGACAGGAAATATTAAGTTCAATAGCAGGTATTTTTTCGAGAGCTACCAACTTTTGAGAACATTCTACATAATCTTCTATAGTTGATCCCGAAACATTCACAATGATATTTGTATCAAAGTCTTTTATCTCGGGGTATATATTTGAAACAAAGTAATCTACGCCTTTATTTTGCAGTCCCACCGCATTAAGCATTCCCGATGGCGTTTCTGCCATACGAGGATAATCGTTCCCCTGCCTTTCGCGAATAGTAGTTCCTTTTACAAAAACACCACCAATTCGCTTCAAGTCCATAAAGTCAGAATATTCCTTTCCATATCCGAAAGTACCGGATGCTGTCATTACCGGGTTCTTTAAATGCAGGTTTCCTATATTTATTTTTAGTTTATCCATGTCAAATTTTCTATATTAAATACGGGCCCCTCTGTACATACACAGACATTCCCTTCGCGCGTCTTCTCTACACAACATAAACATACTCCGAACCCGCATGCCATAAGGTTTTCGAGTGACACTTCACACTCTATTTTATTTATATTGGCATATTTGGCTACAGCCACCATCATAGGCTTAGGACCACAGGTATAAATTTTAGATATTTGAGTATTTTTTAATACAGAGTGATCTGTTACATACCCTTTTTCTCCGAAACTTCCATCTTCCGTGGTACAATACAGTTCTCCATATTTTCTGAAATCATCCAATTGGAGTAAATCATTTTTTGATCTTGC
>Ga0206117_100320_pt1 | contig 60578 bp, 53 predicted proteins | sample 3A5Ametagenome_FD_177997 | JGI IMG/M metagenome (GOLD analysis project Ga0206117, IMG submission 177997) | Enriched microbial communities from leaf-cutter ant dump, University of Wisconsin, Madison, United States - 3A5A | ecosystem: Environmental > Terrestrial > Nest > Insects nest > Nest dump... | reverse complement strand
CGAAGAAGGTGACGCCGCGGTCGACCGCCTGGCGCAGCAGCGCGATGCCGTCATCGCGCGACAGGCCGGTGCCGTAACCGTGGTTCAGGCCCATGCAACCGTAACCGATCGCCGAGACCTCAAGGCCGCCGCGGCCCAGGATGCGCGTCTTCATGGTGATGATCCTTCCTGCCCGATCGCCCGCCATGCGATCGATGGCGTCGGGTTATCGTAAGGGGATTGCCGTGGTTTGGCGATTTCGCGGTCGCGCCGATGGCCGCGCCAGGGCTAAAATCCCGTCATGCTGCCGCCGCTTGCCTCGCTTCGCGCCTTTGCCGCTGTCGCCCGCAGCGGCAGCGTGACCCGCGCCGCCGCCGATCTGGGCCTGAGCCAGCCTGCGATCAGCCAGCATCTGCGCCAGCTGGAAGCCTTTCTCGACCTGCCGCTGGTCAGCCGCAACGGCGGCCGCCTGGCCCTGACCGAGGCGGGGCGCGATTACGGCCAGTCGCTGGCCCGCGCCTTTGCCGAGATGGAAAGCGCCACGGCCCGCTGCCTGGCCGCCCGCGAATTCGGGGTGATCACCCTGTCGCTGGTGCCGACGCTGGCCACGCGCTGGCTGATCCCGCGCCTGGCGACGTTCCATGAACAGTTCCCGGATATCGAGGTGCGCCTGGCCACCGCGACGCGCGATGCGGTACTGGACCAGCCGGGCATCGACCTGGCGATCCAGACCGGTGCCTCGGCCGAGGACTGGCCGGGGTGCGACGCGACCTTCCTGATGGCCGATGCCTGTTTTCCGGTGATGAGCGCGGGGCTGGCCGCGGCGCGGCCGGTGGGCAAACCCGCCGACCTCGCCGGCCATGTCTGGCTCGACGTCAAGGCATCGTCGCGGGCGGGGGACTGGTCGCGCTGGCTGGCCGCCGCGGGCATGACCGGCCTGCGGCCCAAGCGGCGCCTGGGCTTCGACAATTCGACCCAGGCCCTGGCCGCGGCGCGGGCCGGGCTGGGCGTCGCGCTGGCACACCGGCCGTTCGTGCTGGACGATCTGAAGGAAGGCGGGCTGGTGGCGCCGCTGGACCTCAGCGTGCCGGAACCGCATGCCTATTGGCTGGTCCGCCGGGCCGAGGTGCGGCCCAGCGCCAAGCTGGCGCGGTTCTGCAACTGGCTGACCGCGCTGGCGGCAGCCGAGGTTGCCGGCTGAAAGACCAAAAACAAACCCCGCCAAGCGGCGGGGCCAACAATCACCATGATCTCCGGGGTCCGCGATCGAACCCCGGAAGATGCCGGTTCTTCAGCCCTGGCGGGCCTTGAAACGCGGGTTGGTCTTGTTGATCACGTAGATCCGGCCCTTGCGGCGGATAACGCGGCAATCGCGGTGGCGAGTCTTCGCCGACTTGAGCGAGTTGATGACCTTCATGACTCGATTCCTTCAGATGCCGCCCCGAGCGGCGTAAATCGGCGCGGAACCTAGTCGGGCGCGCCGCCTGAGTCAACCCCAGAAGGGCAAACCCCTGTTATTTCATGACGTCGGCGTCACTTCATGAAGTCGGCAAGGCGGACTTCGGACGACCGGTGGCACTGGTAACGCTTCACCCGCAGGCTGCCTTCGTTCAGCGCATCCAGGCGCGTCCGCCAGTGATGCCCTTCGGACAGCGCCCATTGTTTCCATTTGGAATGAACGTCGCCGCTTTCCATCCGGTCGGTATAACGCTCGAACGAATCCTGCAGCGAGTTGCGGTAGTCGTCGGTGATGTCTTCGCCCTTGTCGATTTCGATGCCGACCTTGTGCAGCAGGATCTCCAGGTCGTTGGAACGCACCAGGCGCGGCGTGCGCGGTTCCTTTTCGATCCACTGCTTCAGCGCCTCGCCGGTTTCGTTCTGGCCCAGGAACAGGTCGGTGAAGGCCAGTTGCCCGCCGGGCTTCAGTGCCCGGGCCAGCTGCGAGAACAGCGTCGCCTTCTGGGGCTGGGTGTAGAATGCTTCCTTGGCGACCACGGCATCGATCGACGATGCCTTGAACTGGGCGAAACCGTCGCCCATCCGGCGGATCGAGGCGCGCCCGTCCAGATTGCGGCGAAAGGCCAGGGTATTGGCCGATTTGATCAGGGAATCGTCACCTTCCAGGCCCAGGACCTTGGCCCCGGTCTTGCTGGCGACCAGCAGGCCCAGGCCACCCAGCCCGGCACCGTATTCCACGACCAGCTTGTTGGCGTCGAGCGGCAGCCGCGCGACCATCTTGACCAGGGCGGCCTGGCCGCCCGGGGTGATCATGCCTTCGCCGAAAAGATCCTGGATCAGGGTCTGGCGGTTCACCGGCCAGCCGCGGGTGGTGGGCTTGCCCAGCTCGCCCCATTCGTCGCCGTCGTCGGCCTGCACGACCTGGCGCACCGGCGCGCTGGCGATTTCCACGCCATGCCACCAGGCCAGGAACTTGCCACGCAAACCCCGAGACTCGACTTCCGCCGCCGTCAACGGTGCCTCCCCAGCCTCGGCTTCCGGCGCGTCGATCATGACGACCCCGGAAACGGTGGTATGACCTTGCCCTTCACGCCCCGGCGCTCCTGTTCTGGGATGGCCGTATGACCCGCTGCCGCGTGACCCGTTGTTTTCTGTTGCAACGGATCGTCGCGGTCACATGACGCCGTGGATAGAGGCTATAGCATTACACGCCGTTCATGTCCATCGGCGGCATGAGTCGACGAAAAGGAAAAATTGCATATAATTGTCAGCAATTCCTTCGGGTTTAAATAAATCGACAGTATTGCTATTTGCGAGTCAGTCGAGCGGTACTCCGGGCATGCAGTATTCTTTCAACACGACAGGTTACACCCGCGTATAACGCGCCCGGCTGCCGCGTTCGATGGCCGCGGCGTGCAGTCGGTCGATGTTGAGCTCGTGGCGCATCATTTCCAGCCAGCGCAACTCTTCCTGCGACGCGTTGCCGTCGACCGCGATCATGTCGCAGGCCAGCGCATAGGCGGTTTCGCGCAGCCGTTCGGGCAGCGAATCCTTGGCCAGGCCGATCACCACGTCCAGGCCGTCGTCCTGGTCCAGCAGGGCCGCGCAGTCGCCGCAGGCGGTCCGGACCATGTCGTAGTCGTAACCGGCGAACACCGGCAGCATGACCGCCATCTCGCCGATCGTCGCCAGTTCGGAATCCTTGAGCTTGCCGTCGGCGACGGCGGCGATGACCATGCAATAGATCAGTGCGGTCTGCGGGCTGATGGTAGACAAACGTCACTCCCTTCGGACAGGAATTCACGGGTCTCGGCGATCGCGTCCGCCAGCCCCACGCGGCGTACCGTGACGTCGGGGGGAAAGGCGGTCAAGAGGCGCGAGGGCGTCTGGGCGTCCAGCATGACGAAGACGCCGCGGTCGTCGGCCCGGCGCAGCAGCCGGCCATAGGCCTGCTTCAGCTTCAGCCGGGTCAGCATGTCATCGTAACGCGTCAGGCCGAACCGGTCGCGCCGCGCCTTGTGCAGGATGTCGGGGCGCGGCCAGGGCACGCGGTCGAACACGATCAGGCGCAGCGACCGCCCGGGGACGTCGACCCCGTCGCGCACCGCATCGGTGCCCAAGAGGCAGGAATCGGTCTCGGCCCGGAAGATGTCGATCAGCGTGGCGATATCGATCGGGTCGACATGCTGGGCATAAAGCGGCAGGCCGGCCTGGTCCAGCGGTGCGGCGATGCGCTGCTGGACGGCGCGCAGGCGCCAGATGGCAGTGAACAACCCCAGCGCCCCGCCGCCCGACGCCAGGAACAGTTCGCGATAGGCCGCGGCGATCTGGTCGGGCGCGTCGCGGCGCACGTCGGTCACCACCAGCACCCTGGTCCGGTTGGCATAGTCGAAGGGCGACGACAGGCTGGCCCGCCAGGCGTCCTGGCCGATATGGATGGCGCCCGACCGTGCCTCGGCCGCGGGCCAGCCGTCGTCGGTCGCCGTCGCCTGGTCGCGCAGCGTGGCCGAGGTGACCAGGACGCCATGGGCGGCGTCCAGCAGGCTGCGGGCGAAGGGCAGGGTCGGATCGATCCAGTGGCGGTGGAAGGCGACGTCGGTTTCCTGGCCATTCTCGCGGTCCAGGGCGAACCAGTCGGCGAATGCCGCGGGTGTGCCCTGGGCCAGGGCTGCCAGCATGCCGATCCAGGCGGTGACCAGTTCCTGGCGGCGCTTGATGCTGCGGCCGGCCGCATCGATGCGCTGACGGGTCTGGGTGTCCAGCGTCTCGGCCTGCTGGTCCAGCATGCGTTCCAGCGACTTGACCAGTTGCAGCATCGGCTGGGCCAGGCGGTCCAGGGCGGCGGCCAGCCGCGCGGCGGCGTCCAGCAGGCCGGGCACCGGTTCCGACGGGCCGCACTGGATGCCGTAGGGGCTGTCGACGTCGCGGGCGCGGGCCAGGACCTGGACGCGCAGCAGGCTCAGGAATTCTTCCATCGGTCCATGCGGCTGGTTGTCGCGAAGGCGTTCGGCGAACCCCTCGGCCGGCAGGGCCATGGCCGCCGACAGGACCTGGCCCAGCAGATCGGCGCCTTCCTCGTCGTCCGACACCAGGTCGCCCGAGCGTTTCTCCAGCCCGCGCGCCCGGCTGCGCCGGCCGCCTTCGGGCCCGCGCAGCCAGCGGCGCAGCTCCAGCCCCTCGTTACCCGACAGCACGGCCGAAAAGGCACTGTCGGCCGCTTCGAACAGATGATGGCCCTCGTCGAAGACGTAACGGGCGGGCAGGGCGCTGGGGTCGTCGGCATTGGCCGCCTGCTGCATCACCAGCGCATGGTTGGCGATGACGATCTCGGCCCGGCGCGCCTTGCGCACCGCGCGCTCGATGAAGCATTTGCGGTAGTGGGTGCAGCCGGCATAGATGCATTCGCCGCGCCGGTCGGTCAGGCCCAGCGTGCGGCCGCGCCCCGACAATTCGCCCAGCCAGGCGGGAAAGTCGCCGCCGACCATGTCGCCGTCGCGCGTGGCGCCGATCCAGCGGGCCATCAGGCCCAGGGCGGTCAGTTCGCTGGTCCGGGCGGCACCCCCTTGCGTCGCTTCCTCGAAATTCAGCAGGCACAGATAGTTTTCGCGCCCCTTGCGCACCACGACCTTGTTGGCCTTGGTCGCCGGGTCGGCGTACAGCCGGTCCAGCTCCTTGTCGATCTGGCGCTGCAGGTTCTTGGTATAGGTCGACAGCCACACCGCCCCGCCGTTCTTGGCGGCCCAGACGCTGGCCGGCGCGACATAGCCCAGCGTCTTGCCGATGCCGGTGCCGGCCTCGGCCAGCACCATGTTGGGCAGGCCGTACTGGTCGCGCGGGCGAAAGGCATGGGCGGCCAGTTCGGCGTAATCGCCCTGGGTCGGGCGCGCCTCGGCGCCATCGCCCAGCAGGTGGCGCAGCTTTTCGCGGGCTTCGGGGCCGCTGACCGGTTCCTGGGACGGGGCGGGCATGTCGGCATGTTCGGCCCATTCGGGCAGGATTTCCCAGACGTCCAGCCCGCCGCGGCGGCCGCCCGCGGCCCCCGGATCGCCCAGGGCGGCCAGCACCGGCGGCCCCCAGCCCCAGCCGCCGCGCGCCATGGTGGCGGCAAGCGTCGCCATCCGCCGCGCCTCGGTCGGCTGCTGGTTCTTCAACTGGCCCAGCAGGGTGGTTGCCGCCGCCAGCAAGGTCATCGCCTCGTCGACATGGCCTGACGGTTCCGGCAGGTCCAGGGCCGCGGCCAGGCCCCTGGGGGTCGGCAGGCAGAACGTCGCCGGCCGGACGAAGGCGAACAGTTCCAGCAGGTCGTAACCGTCGACATGCGCCAGTTCCAGCCGCGCGGCAGTGGCCGGGGCGTGGCAGATCAGCGGCCGCACCTGGCGCAGCGCCTGCGCCGCTGCGGCGCGGCTCAGTTCCTCGACCTCGCCGTCGGCCGACAGGATCACCGCACCGCGGGGGTGGGCGATCAGTGCCGGCGGCAGGTTGGGGATATTGGCAACGGGGCTCGACATGGCGGCGCACTATAGGGAAAAATCCCGGCTTGCGCCTCCTATGTTCACTGGATGTGCCTGATCGGCGCCACGCGTGCAGCCGACCTGCGGCCGCCGGCCCGGCCCGGCCCGGGCGACGGGAACTGACGCCAGAGGTCATCGGTTACCCCGGGGCATTTCCATGTCTTTGGGGCTAGTCCACATGGCTATCGACGTCGACGAACCGACCCGCGCGGCCACCCGTCCTGCCGATGCGGCGGGGGATTCGCCGCCGCCCATCCTGCTGCCGGGGCGCAATTGCTGGCAGATGCCCAATGCGCATCGCGCCCGCGTGCTGATCGATTCCCAGGTCTATTTCTCGGCGCTGGAAAAATCGCTGTCGAAGGCGCGGCGTTCGATCATGATCCTGGGCTGGGATTTCGACGGCGACATTCGCCTGTGTCCCGACGGGACCGAGAATTGCGACCGGCGCCTGGGACAATTCCTGCGCGACCTGGTCGAACGCGAACCGCTGCTGGAAGTCCGCATCCTGGTCTGGAGCCTGGCGGTCGTCCATGCCCCCAGCGCCCCTCTGCCGACCCTGCTGGGCGCCCCCTGGGAAGATCACCCGCGGATACAGCTGCGCCTGGATCGCCAGCATCCGATCTATGCCGCCCACCACCAGAAGATCGTGGTCGTCGACGATGCCGTCGCCTATGTCGGCGGCATCGACCTGACGGTGCGCCGCTGGGACAGCTGCGCCCATGCCGAGACGGACGACCGCCGCCGCTATCTCGACGATCAGCATTACGGTCCGGTGCACGATATCCAGATGGTGGTCGACGGCGATGCCGCCGCGGCCGTGGCCGATCTGGCCCGGGCGCGCTGGCATGCGGCGACCCGCGAAACCCTGCCGGCCCAGTTCGTCGACCACGATCTGTGGCCCGAAGGGCTGCAGCCCGACTTCACCGACGTGCCCGTCGGCATCGCCCGCACCATGCCGGCACTGGGCGAACAGCCGGGCGTGCTGGAAGGCGCGCGGCTGACCCGCGATGCGCTGATGGCGGCGCGCCGCACCGTCTATATCGAGGCGCAGTACCTGTCGTCCTTCGTGATCGGCCGCGTACTGGTCCAGCGCCTGTCGGACCCCGACGGTCCCGAGATCATCGTGGTCATGACCCACAAGGCGCGGGGCTGGTTCGAGAAGCTGATCATGGGTTTCAACCGCGACCGGCTGGTGCGCCGGCTGAAGCATGCCGACCGCTATGATCGGCTGCGCGTGCTGTATCCCGTGGTGCCCGGGGCCAAGGCCGATTGCGACGTGCATGTCCATGCCAAGCTTCTGATCATCGACGACCGGATGATCCGCGTCGGATCGTCGAACCTGAACAACCGGTCGATCGGGCTGGATACCGAATGCGACCTGGGGGTCGAGGCGGTGACCGACCAGGATCGCGCCCGCATCGTCAGGCTGCGCCATGTGCTGATGGCCGAACATCTCGGCACCACGACCGAGGCGGTGGCCGAGGCCGAACAGCGCGAAGGCTCGGCCCGCGGCGCCATCGCCCGCCTGTCGGGCGGGCCGCGATCGCTGCGCCCGCTGGAGGCGATGACCAGCCATGGCCCGATGCGCCAGGTGTTCTGGACCAAGCTGCTGGACCCGGCCCGGCCGCTGGAACCGCTGTGGGTGCGCCGCCGCCGCCGGCCGCGCCTGTCGCGCCGCGTCACGTCATGACGCGAAGCGATATCCCGTACGCGTCCGCGCCGCGTCACCTGGTGACGCGGCGCAATCTTTTGGACGGGTCGGTTATTTCCTGACGGTGGCCGGGCGCGCCGCGCCGGCCGGTGGGGCGGCCTCTTCCTTCGGCGTGAACGACGTCGCGGCGAACAGGATCAGCCCCAGGCTGAGCGGCAGCAGGAAATAGACGGCGCGAAACACCAGCAGGGCGCCGATGACGGTCGCGCCCGGCAGGCTCATCGTCACGATCGTCTCGATCACCCCGAGGCCGCCCGGGGCATGGGTGATCAGCGTGCCGACATTGGCCAGGACATAGGCCGCGGCGACGGTCAGGTAATCGGTCCTGGCCGCGGCGGCCAGCGCCTGGTGCAGGCAGGCGGCGACGAAGGCGAAATTGACCGTGCCCAGCACGATCTGCAGCGCCCCGGTTTTGACGTCCGGCAGCGACAGTTCGAACTGCCGGATCTTCAGCGGGCGGCGGACGCGCCAGGTGGCCGCCAGATACAGCGCCAGCACGCCGACCGCGGCGGCACCGATGCCCATGACGGCGGCCGGCGCGATGCCGATCAGCCCGGCGGCCAGGTCGGGGCGGGTCAGGGCGGTTATCGCCACCAGGCCGGTCAGGCCCAGCCCCACGGTCAGGCCGCAGAACAGGATCAGCCCGGCGATCTCGCCCGTGCTCAACCCCCAGGCCGAATAGAACTTGTAGCGGACCGCGCCGCTCGACAGCGCCGCGAACCCGATGGAATGGCCCAGCGACAGGCTGACGAACGAGGCCAGCGCCGCCCGGGGGTAGGGTTGGGGTCGGCCGACATGGCGGGCGCCCAGGAAATCGAAGCCGGTCAGGCACAGATAGCTGGCCGCCGCAAAACCGATCGCGGCGGCCAGGTTCGGCAGCGGCGTGGCCGTGACGCTGGCCAGGATTTCGGCGGCGCTGTAGTCGCGCAGGTTGCGATACAGCAGATACCCCGCGACACAGACGCCGACCGCGAACACCGCGATGGCGATACCCTTCTTGTTCTTCATGACGCCACCGCCGAAAAATCGACCACCAGCGGCAGGTGGTCCGAAGCCACGCGGGTCTGGGCGTCGCGCGGCGCCTGAACCGCCTGGACCCGGACCGAACGGCTGACGAAGACATGGTCGATGCGCAGGAAGGGCATGCGCGACGGGAAGGTGGCGCGCGGCTTGTGTCCGGGTACCATCACCTGTGCATCTCCCATTGCGTCGGCCAGCCGCCGGTACAGGCGCGACGACGGCGTCGCGTTCAGATCGCCCATGAAGATCAGCGGGTCGCGGGCATCGGGATGGCCCAGCCAGTCCGGCCCCATCAGCGCGTCGAGCTGCCGGTGCCGTTCGCCGGGCAGCAGCCCCAGATGGGTATTGATGAACTGCCATTCCACCCGGCCCATGGTGACCGAAGCCCACAGCGCACCGCGCGGTTCCAGCCGTTTCGGGCCGGGCAGGGCCCCGGCGCGGATCAGCCGCGACCGGTGGGGGGTCAGGATCGCGTCGCCGTACAGTTCCTCCATCACCCGCAGGGCGGGATGAAAATGCATCTGCATGCGCAACTCGTCGGCAATGGCGCGGGCCTGGTCGACGCCGAAACTGCGCGCCCGGCCGACATCCAGTTCCTGCAGCGCGACGATGTCGGGCTCGAGTCGGGCGATGATTCCGGCGATGCGCTCGGGCGAAATCCGCCCGTCGCGACCCAGGCAGCGGCGGACGTTGTAGGTGATCAGGCGGGGCATGGGGCAATGTGTCGGTGCATGGCGGTTAGGCAACCGGGGGCCTGCGCAATCGGTTCCTATGTCAAGCGGATTGACGCGCCCCGGGCCAGCGGTTAGCGTCTGCGCCCCAGATCAGACCCTTTACCTTGCATTGTGATCATGTCTCAGGCTGACCTCGCCCTGGCCAGCAACGCTTGGCCGTTTCAGGAGGCGCAGCGCCTCGTCGAACGTTTCGGCAAGGCCGTGCCGCCCAAGGGCTACGTGCTGTTCGAAACCGGCTATGGCCCGTCGGGCCTGCCCCATATCGGCACTTTCGGCGAAGTGGCGCGCACCTCGATGGTGCGCCGCGCGCTGAAGGAGATCTGGGATGTGCCGTCGCGGCTGTTCGCCTTTTCCGACGACATGGACGGCCTGCGCAAGGTCCCGGACAACGTCCCCAACCAGGACCTGCTGCGCGCCCATCTGGGCAAGCCGCTGACCCAGGTGCCCGATCCCTTCGGCAAGTTCGAAAGCTTCGGCCACCACAACAACGCGATGCTGCGCGACTTCCTGGACCGCTTCGGCTTCGATTACGAATTCCAGTCGTCGACCGACTGGTACAAGTCTGGCCGGTTCGACCAGACGCTGCTGCAGATCCTGCGCCAGTACGACGAGATCATGGCGATCATGCTGCCGACCCTGGGGGCCGAGCGGCGCGCGACCTACAGCCCGTTCCTGCCGATCAGCGCCCGGACCGGCCAGGTCCTGCAGGTGCCGGTGGTCGAACGCGACGTCGATGCCGGCACCATCGTCTATCGCGACGAGGACGGCAGCCTGGTCGAGACGCCGGTGACCGGCGGCCATTGCAAGATGCAGTGGAAGGTCGACTGGGCGATGCGCTGGGTGGCGCTGTCGGTCGATTACGAGATGTCGGGCAAGGACCTGATCGATTCGGTCAAGCTGTCCAGCCGCATCGCCAAGGTGATGGGCGCCGAACCGCCGATCAACCTGACCTATGAACTGTTCCTGGACGAGAAGGGCGAGAAGATCTCGAAGTCGAAGGGCAACGGCCTGACGATCGAGGAATGGCTGACCTATGGCAGCCCGGAAAGCCTTGCCTTGTACATGTACCAGAAGCCGCGCCAGGCCAAGCGGCTGCATTTCGACGTCATTCCGCGGGCGGTCGACGAATATTTCCAGCTGCTGGAAGGCTATAACGAAGCCAACGACCTGCAGAAGCGGTATGCCAATCCGGTCTGGCATATCCATGCCGGCAATCCGCCGGTCGGTACCCTGCCGCTGACCTTCAACATCCTGCTGAACCTGGCCAGCGTCATCAACGCCCAGACGCCGGAAATGCTGTGGGGCTTCGTGTCGGCCTACCGGCCCGGGGCCAGCCCCGCGACCGAACCGGCGCTGGACCGGCTGATCGGCTATGCGCTGGCCTATTACCGCGACGTGGTCAAGCCGACCAAGAAGTACCGCCCGGCCACCGAGATGGAAAAGGCGGCCCTGGCCGAACTGGACCAGGCCCTGGCCCCGCTGGTGGGCGTGCGCGACAGCGAAGCCTTGCAGAACGAGGTCTACGAGGTCGGCAAGCGCCACCCGTTCCCGTCGCTGCGCGACTGGTTCAAGGCGATGTACGAAGTGCTGCTGGGCTCGGAACAGGGGCCACGCATGGGGTCGTTCATCGCGCTGTACGGCGTTGCCGAAACCCGCGCGCTGATCGGGCGGGCCCTGGCCGGTGAAGACCTCAGCCGCTGAGGCCGGCCGGCCCGACCCCCTCGACGATATCGTCGAGGCGCTAGCAGACCGCGTCATCATGCTGGACGCGAGCGATCATGTCGTCGCGTTCAACCGGCTGCCCGAATTCGCCGATCCGACCGAACCGACCCTGTATCGCGGCGCGCCGTTCGCCGACCTGATCGCGGCCCAGGCGGCCGCCGACGGTTTCGGCGGTTTCGACCGCGAACTGGTACTGCATCGCGACGGCCGGACCGAACGCCTGGTGCTGGAGCCGCCGGCACCCGACAGCAGCCCCCAGGCCCTGGCCGCCCACCGCATGGCGGTCCATGCCCTGGCCCCGTGCGACCATATCCAGTATTCGGCCGTCATCGACAAATGGTGGCTGGTGCGCGAACGCACCACGCCGTCCGGCGGCATCATCATCACCTATGTCGACATCACGGCACTGAAGCAGACCGAGCGCGAGGTCGCGCTGGCGCGCAGCCATGCCGAGGCCGCCGACCGGGCCAAGACGGAATTCCTGTCCCATCTGAGCCACGAACTGCGCACGCCGCTGAACGCCGTGGTCGGTTTCGCCGAATTGCTGGAAGGCGGCATCGCCGGCCCGCTGAACGACCGCCAGCAGGGTTATGCCGGCGATATCGTCCGGGCCGGCCGTTCGATGCTGACCCTGGTCGGCGATATCCTGAACCTGTCGCTGCTGGCCGGCGATTCCTATGTCCTGAAGGACGAGGATGTCGATCTGTCGCTGCTGCTGGCTGAACTGACCGCGCGTCATGCCGCGCTGGCGGCCGCCGGCCGGGTGACGGTCAGCCCGGTGCCGGCCCTGCCGCCGATCCGGGGCGATGCCCTGGCGCTGAAATTCGTCCTGGACAATCTTTTGTCCAATGCCATCAAGTTCTCGCCCGAGGGCGGCACGGTGGCGATCGACGCAGGCATCGGGCCCGACGGCCTGACCCTGACCATCACCGACAACGGGCCGGGCATCGAAGGCGCGCTGCTGCGCCATGTCTTCGAACCCTTCCAGCGGCGCACCGCCAGCACCACCCGCGAAGCCAAGGGGTTCGGGCTGGGCCTGGCGGTCGGCCAGGGTTTCCTGCAACTGCATGGCGGCAGCCTGGATATCGAATCGCGGCCGGGGCGCGGCACGGTCGCGACCCTGCGCCTGCCGCCCGACCGCCTGCCGGCATGACCGCGGGCGGCGATCCGCTGCCGGATGCCGCCGCCGCCGACCTGCGGCGCGCCGTGCTGCTGCTGGAAAATTCCGGCCTGGCCGCCCGCATCACCGGGGTGATCGGCAAGCCCGTCGACATGCTGATGCAGGCCCTGCCCGGCGGGGCCGAGCGGGTGATCAACCAGGCAATCGACAAGGCGCTGCGCCATGCGCTGGACGCAGCCCTGCTGTCGGTCGACCGGTCGGGCGAGGGGCTGTCGCGCTGGCGCTGGCTGAACCGCACGCTGTCTTCGGACTGGTTTGCCAAGGCATCGGTCGCGGTCTCGGGCGGCGCCGGCGGTGCGCTGGGCCTGCCCGGCACACTGGTCGAACTGCCGCTGACCACGACGCTCGTGCTGCGCTCGATCGCCCAGATCGGGCAGCTGGAAGGCGAGGAGGTCGCGCTGGACGACTTCAAGCTGGCCTGCCTGTCCGTCTTTGCGCTGGGCGGGCCGGGCAAGGCCGACGATGCCACGGAAAGCGGCTATTTCGCCGTGCGGGTGGCGTTGGCCAATGCGATCTCGGACGCGATGGGCAAGCCGCTGTCGGTGCTGCTGCCCGGGTTCCTGGCCGCGATCGCCGAACGCTTCGCCATTCCGGTGACCCTGAAATTCTCGGCCCAGCTGGCGCCCGCCGTGGGCGGGGTCGCGGGATCGACCATCAACTACATCTTCATCGACCATTTCCAGGACAAGGCGCGCGGCCATTTCATCGTCCGCCGCCTGGAGCGCGCGCACGGGCCCGATGCCGTGCGCACGGCCTATGACACGATCAAGGCCGAGCTGGCCGCCACCCGCCAGATCAAGGCCTGAGACCGAAATCCCAGCCCGGCCCACCGTCGGCATAGGCGCCCAGCAACCGCTTGGCCGTCGACTGGATATGCACCTCGTCCGGGCCGTCATAGATCCGGGCGAAACGGGCATGGCGGTACATGCGGTCCAGCGGCGTGTCGGGTGTCAGGCCCAGCGCGCCGTGGACCTGTACGGCGCGGTCGACGACATTGTGCAGCATGCGGGCGCCGACCACCTTGATCAGGCCGATCTCGACCCGCGCTTCCTCGCCGCGATCCATCGCGCGGGCGGCATCCAGGGTCAGCAGGCGGCAGGCCTGGATCTCGGCGGCGCTGTCGAACACCATCTGCTGGACCAGCTGCTTGTCGGCCAGGCGCGAGCCGAAGGCGACGCGGCTGTCGGCCCGCCGGCACATCAGGTCGAAGGCGCGCTGGGCCTGGCCCAGCCAGCGCATGCAATGGAAGATGCGCCCCGGCCCCAGGCGCTTCTGCGCGATCAGGAAGCCTTCGCCGCGCCCACCCAGCAGGTTGCCGGCGGGTACGCGGACATCGTCATAGGCGACTTCGCAATGGCCGCCGCGCATGCCCAGGACCGGCGTCTCGCGCACGATGCGGTAACCCGGCGCATCGGTCGGCACCACGATCATCGAAAACGCGCGATGGGCCTTGGCGTCGGGTTCGGTGCGGGCGAAGACGGTGGTATAGGCGGCGCGGCCGGCCCAGGTGGTGAACCATTTGCGGCCGCGGATCACCCATTCGTCGCCTTCCAGCGTCGCCGTGGTCTGCAATTGCGTCGGATCGGACGATGCCACGGCGGGTTCGGTGATGCCGACCGAGGGGAAAACCTCGCCCGCCACCAGCGGGCCCAGGTAACGCGCCTTCCAATCGGGCGGCGCGTACAGATGCAGCATCAGCGAATCCTGCAGCGAATGGGTGCCCAGCGCCACCATCGCATGCTCGGACCGGCCGACCACCTCGTTGACATGGACATAGTCCATGAACGGCATGCCCTGGCCGCCGATCTCGCGCGGATGGCCCAGCGCCCACAGCCCGGCCGCCTTGGCCCTGGCCATCAGCGGCCGCATGATCGCCAGGTAATCGTCAAGGGGCGCGTCGTCCAGCGCGGTTTCCTGCGGATAGACCTCGTCCTCGACGAACCGCAGCACGCGGGCACGCAACTCCTGCCAGTCGGCCATCAGGCATTTCCTTCCCGGGTTATTTTCTGGCAATCCATTTCGGATTGTTGATCGCCAGCTCGGCGGCCAGCGTGGCGTCGAGATGGTCGAGCAGGGTTTGCGAGGTCCAGTCGATTTCACCCTGGCGGATGCGACGGACCAGTTCCCCGTTCAGGTCGGCCACGTCCCTGTCCTGCCCCAGCAGGTCGCGCAGGCGGGCCCGTTCGGCCGCGGCGGCCTCGTCGCCTTGCGCCCATTCGCGGCGCAGGGTCGCGACGACGTTGCCGGCCACCCGGTGCTGGAACCGCCGGAAGTCGCCCGGCGGCAGGTCGAGGGTCAGGAATTCCTGCAGTGCCTCCAGCAGCGCATCGGCATCGGGGTACATCATCGGCGCAGCAGGGCCATCAGGTCATGGGCCGCTTCCTGGGTGCGCCGGCCGATCGCGGCCAACTCGACCGATCGGGTCTGGCCGCCGACGTGGCGCCCGGCCTGCACCAGGCAGATCGCGCCCCATTTGACGTTGCCGAACACTTCCCAGAAATGCACCGCCGCGCGATCGACCGTCAGCCCCGACTCGGCCTCATAGGCGGCAAACAGCGCCTCGCGCCCGCCGATGCCGGCGACGGGCAGGTCGGGCCGGCCGAACCGCCAGGACCGGATGCACAGCCAGCCCAGGTCTTCCATCGGGTCGCCGCGATGGGCCAGCTCCCAATCCAGCACCGCGGCCAGGCCCCGATCGTCGACCATCAGGTTGCCCAGGCGGAAATCGCCATGGACCAGGGTGTGGCGGGCATGGGGCGCGCGATGGGCCAGCGCCCAGGCCATGCCCAGTTCCAGCGCCGGCGCGACGGCGCCCAGATCGTCCAGCGCGCGGCGGTAATGATCGACCTGGGCCGCGATCGGCTGGTCGGGCAGATCGGCGATATGGGCGATGTCGGCGCGATGGATGCGGGCCAGCGCCCGGCCCAGCTGGGCGGGCAGGGCGTCGCGGGCGGCGGCGAAACCCTCGTCGCGCTGAATGCGCGGGGCCAGCGACTCGCCGGCCACATGATGCATGACGAAGCCGGGTCCCAGCCCATCCTGGTCGTCCAGGACAAAGGCGACGCCCGGCACCGCCGCGCCGGCGGCACCCGCGGCCTGCAGCACCCCCGCCTCGGTCGCGGGGTTCAGGCCGAAACCGTCGTCATGGCCGGCGACCGCGCGGCGCAGCACATAGCCGCGCCGGGCGCCGTCGTCGCCGGTCAGGGTGACCGCGATGCTTTCCTTGGAGGCGCCGCCCGACAGGCGGCGAAAATCGGCCAGCACGCCGCGATCGCCGCGCCGGGCGAAGGCGCGGGCGATGCGCTGGCCGAGGTCCGCGTCAGAAGACGTTGGCGGTCTCGGCGAACTGCCAGTAGAGGGCGCGGGCCTTTGCATAGATCGGGCCGGGCTGCAGGTCGCGGTCTTCGATCCGGGTGATCGGCTGGACCTTGCCGAAATTGCCGGTCGTGAAGATCTCGTCGGCCTCGAGCAGTTCGGCATAGGTGACGCTGCGTTCCTCGACCGGCACGCCGGCTTCGCGCAGCAGGGTCGCGACGCGCTGGCGGGTGATGCCGTTCAGGAACGTGCCGTTGGCCGCCGGGGTGATGGCGACGCCATCCTTGGCAAACCAGATGTTGGACGTGCACAGCTCGGCCACGTTGCCGGCGGGGTCCAGCATCACGGCGTTGTCGAAACCCTTGGACACGGCCTCGTTCAGGGCGCGGCCGCTGTTGGGATAGAGGCCTGCGGCCTTGGCATCGGTCGTCGCCATGTCGCGCGCCGGGCGGCGGTAGGACGACAGGGTGATCTTCATGCTGCCCGGCGGCGGCATCGGGCTTTCATAGACGGCCAGCACGAAATCGGTCGAATCGGGATTGGGCCCGATCCAGCCGTCGGTGGCAAAGAACATCGGACGGATATACAGCTCGGCTTCGCGCGGGAAGCGGCGGATGGCCTCGCGGCTCAGCGCCTCGATCTCCTCGGCCGTCTGCTTGGGCGCCAGGCCCAGCTTGCGCGCCGATACGATCGACCGCTGGCAATGGCGGTCCAGATCGGGGGCCAGGCCCCCGAACGCACGCGCGCCGTCAAAGATGATCGAGGACAGCCAGAAGGCGTGATCGGCGGGCCCGAGCAGCTTGGGGCTTTCTTCGGTCCATTTGCCGTCGTGATAATACCAGCCAGCCATGACGACGTACTCGCGTGCGCTTGAAGATCAGGGAAATGAAGGCGATGCGGCAGGGGGCGTCGCCGGCGTTCAGCCGACGATCACCGCACCGATCCGCGCGATCCAGGCAAGCTCGCCCTTCTCGTAGGTCTTTTCGCCCTTGCGGCCGCCGACGGGGGTCAGCTTGACCGATTTGGCCTGGGTCTTGGTGACCTCGCGCAGCATCAATTCGCCGCCCGCGGTCATCGCCAGGACGCGGTCGCCGGCCTTGACGGTGCCGCCGGGCGAAACCACGATCTTCTCGCCCTCGCGGAACAGCGGCGCAAAGGTCGTGCCGCTGATCTCGACCGCAAAGGCGTCATCGTCGTCGCCATGGCCCAGGGCGGCGGTTTTCCAGCCCTTGCCCTGGGGGCGGCCCTTGGCGTCGAACGCGCCGGGCTTCTGCGCCTTGGCCAGCGTGGTCACCGGGATCGGCCGGCCGCTGGGCGACCCGGTCAGCGCGGTGAATTCGCCAAAGCCGGCGCCGGTCGCCTTGAGGATGGCGGCGATGCTTTCGGTCGAGGGCCAGCGGGGCCGGCCCGAGGGGCCGAACCGCTTGCTCTTGTTGAAGGCGGTGGGATCGAGGCCGGCCTGCCGGGCCAGGCCCGACGGCGTATAGCCGTAGCGCGTGGCGAGGCCGTCGATGGCTTTCCAGATGGCACGATGAGTAAGCATGAGAGGCATGATTACCCAAACCGCAGCGTATTTCCAGTGGGCTTGACGAAATTCCCACAAGTTTGTCAACGTCCAAAGGCGTTTTGCGACTGCGAAGGCGGGGTTAAGGCGATATAACACCCCGCCATGAGCACCGCACAGCATATCTATCACCTCGCCGCGGCCGCCGACTGGCAGGCCGCCCAGGCCGACGGCCGGTATCGCGGATCGCCCGACGATCTGCGCGACGGCTTCATGCATTTCTCGACCGGCGCGCAGGTCGTGGAATCGGCCGCCCGCCATCGCGCCGGCCGCACCGACCAGGTGCTGCTGTGCGTCAGGGCCGATCGATTGGGCCAGGATCTACGCTGGGAATCGTCGCGCGGTGGGCAATTATTCCCACATCTGTACGCCCCCCTGGACGTCGGTCTGGTGATGTCGGCGGTACCGCTGCCGCTGGGGCCCGACGGCGCCCATGTCTTCCCCGCGCTGTTGCCATGAGCCTCGTGCATGACCTGGCCACCCGGGCGCTGCACCGGCTGGATCCCGAGACCGCCCATCGCCTGACGATCCGGGCGCTGGCCCTGGGGCTGGGGCCGCGGGCCGTTCGTGCCGATGATGCGGTGCTGGCGACCGAGTTGTTTGGTCGCAGGGTACCCAATCCCATAGGATTAGCCGCCGGCTTCGACAAGAACGCCGAGGTGCCCGACGAGATGCTGGCCGCCGGTTTCGGCCTGGTCGAGGTCGGCTCGGTCACCCCGCTGCCCCAGGCCGGCAATCCCCGGCCGCGGCTGTTCCGCCTGGCCGAGGACGAGGCGGTCATCAACCGCATGGGATTCAACAACGAAGGGCTGGAGGCGGCGGCCGCGCGGCTGATCCGCCGGCGGGCGCGCCCCGGCCTGGTCGGCGTCAATATCGGCGCCAACAAGGATGCGGCCGACCGCGTCGCCGACTATGCCACCGGTTTCCGCCGGGTGGCGGCGCTGGCCGGCTATGTCGTCGTCAACGTCTCGTCGCCCAACACGCCGGGTCTGCGCCTTCTGCAGCAGAAGGATGAACTGGCCCGCCTGCTGGCCGCGCTGGCGGCGGTGCGGCCCGACCTGGCGCCGGTGCCGCTGGTGCTGAAGATCGCCCCCGACCTGGCGCCGGAAGACTGCGCCGACATCGCGACGCTGGCCCTGGACCATGGCCTGGACGGCCTGATCGTGTCGAACACCACGCTGGCCCGGCCCGGCACGCTGATGTCGCCCTACCGGGCCGAGATCGGCGGGCTGTCGGGCCGGCCGCTGATGGGCCCGTCGACCGCCATGCTGGCCGAGATGCGCCGCCTGACCGGCGGCCGGCTGACCCTGATCGGGGCGGGCGGCGTCGCGTCGGGCGAGGACGCGTATGCCAAGATCCGGGCCGGCGCCTCGGCCGTGCAGCTTTATTCCGCCATGGTCTATCACGGGCCCGGCCTGGTCGCGCGGATCAAGGGCGAGCTGGCCGCGCTGCTGCGGGCCGACGGCTACCGATCGGTGGCCGAGGCGGTGGGGGCTGGCGCCTGATGCGCTGATATGTGAGGCTCGTCCCCCTCAGGCGCAGACCAGCCAAGGGAGTGCACGATGCTTATCGGGGTGCCCAAGGAGATCAAGGTTCTGGAAAACCGCGTCGGCATGACGCCGGCCGCGGTCCGCGAAGCGGTCCATCACGGCCATGACGTGCTGGTGCAGACCCATGCCGGCGACGCGATCGGTTTCACCGACGATCATTACCGCGCCGCCGGCGCCCGGATCGCCGCCGATGCGGCCGAGGTGTTCGCCAAGGCGGAGATGATCGTCAAGGTCAAGGAGCCGCAAGCCCAGGAATGCGCCATGCTGCGCGAAGGGCAGGTCCTGTTCACCTATCTGCATCTCGCCCCCGACCCGGCCCAGGCCCGGGCGCTGATGGAGTCGGGCGTGATCGCCATCGCCTATGAAACGGTGACCGATGCCCGCGGCGGCCTGCCGCTGCTGGCCCCGATGTCCGAGGTCGCCGGGCGCATGTCGATCCAGGCCGGGGCCCATGCCCTGGAAATGGCCCAGGGCGGGCGCGGCATGCTGCTGGGCGGGGTGCCGGGGGTGCCGGCCGCCAAGGTCGTGATCCTGGGCGGCGGCGTGGTCGGCACCAACGCCGCGCGCATGGCCATGGGGCTGGAGGCCAAGGTGGTGGTCATCGACCGCTCGATCCATCGCCTGTACGACCTGGACCTGCAGTTCGGCGCCAAGATGCAGACGATCTTCTCGACCGTCGATGCGATCGAGGAACATGTGCTGGATGCCGACCTGGTCATCGGCGCGGTGCTGGTCGCTGGCGCCGCCGCGCCCCGGCTGGTGACGGCCGGGATGGTGAAGAAAATGCGCCGCGGCGCCGTGCTGGTCGACGTCTCGATCGACCAGGGCGGCTGTTTCGAGACATCCAGGCCGACGACGCACAAGGACCCGACCTATGTCGTCGACGACGTCGTGCATTACTGCGTCGCCAACATGCCGGGGGGCGTGCCGCGCACCTCGACCGTCGCGCTGAACAACGCCACCCTGCCGTTCACCCTGGCCCTGGCCGACAAGGGTTGGCGCCGGGCGCTGGAAGACGACATCCACCTGCGCAACGGCCTGAACGTCCATGGCGGGCGCATCACCTATCGCGCCGTGGCCGAGGCACTGTCGTTGCCCTATACCCCGGCCGACATGGTGGCCTGACCGGCCGCCGCTGCGAGGCAGACATGCGCCGGGCAGCATTGACTCCCGGCGCAGCCCTGCTATAGGGCGGGCGAAAATTTCCCCCGGGCCGCTTTCCCGGCCCCAGCTTCCGGAAAACCGCCATGACCGCCGTCAAGATCACCCGCGCGCTGCTTTCGGTTTCGGACAAGACCGGCGTCGTCGACTTCGCCCGCTTCCTGGCCCAACGGGGGGTCGAATTGCTTTCGACAGGGGGCACGTACAAGGCGATCAAGGATGCCGGCATCGCGGTGACCGAGGTGGCGGCCCATACCGGTTTCCCGGAAATGATGGACGGCCGGGTCAAGACCCTGCACCCCAAGATCCACGGCGGCCTGCTGGCCCTGCGGGACGAGGCCAGCCACGTCCAGGCCCTGACCGACCACGGCATCGCCCCGATCGACCTGCTGGTCGTCAATCTTTATCCGTTCGAGGCGACGGTGGCCAAGGGCGCCGACTTTGCCGACTGCATCGAGAACATCGACATCGGCGGTCCGGCGATGATCCGTTCGGCCGCCAAGAACCACGGCCATGTCGTGGTCGTGGTCGACCCCTCGGACTACGCGGCGGTCGAGAGCGCGATGACCGCGGGCGACGGCACCACCGGCATCGATCTGCGCCGGCATCTGGCCGCCAAGGCCTATGGCCGCACCGCCGCCTATGACGCCGCGATCTCGGCCTGGTTTGCCGGCCAGCTGGGCGACCGTTTCCCGCAGCGCCTGACCTTTGGCGGCGAACTGGCCGAGGTGCTGCGTTATGGCGAAAACCCGCATCAGGAAGCCGCGTTCTACCGGTCGGGCGACAAGCGCCCCGGCGTCGCCACCGCGACCCAGGTCCAGGGCAAGGCGTTGTCGTTCAATAACCTGAACGATACCGACGCCGCCTTCGAACTGGTCGCCGAATTCACCGACACCCCGGCGATCGCCATCATCAAGCATGCCAACCCCTGCGGCGTCGCCACCGGCACGACGCTGGCCGATGCCTATGCCCGCGCGCTGGCCTGCGACCCGGTCTCGGCCTTCGGCGGCATCATCGCCGCCAACCGCACGCTGGACGCCGCGACCGCCCGCGCCATCTCGGACATCTTCACCGAGGTGATCGTGGCGCCCGACGCCGACCAGGCCGCACGCGAGATCATCAGCGCCAAGAAGAACCTGCGCCTGTTGCTGACCGGCGCCATGCCCGATCCGCGCGCCGGCGGCATGACCGTGCGCAGCCTGTCGGGCGGCTACCTGCTGCAGACCCGCGATGCCGGCCACGTCACCGCCGCCGACCTGAAGGTGGTGACCAGGCGCCAGCCGACCGAGGCCGAGATCGCCGACCTGCTGCTCGCCTTCACCGTGTGCAAGCACGTCAAGTCGAACGCGATCATCTACGTCAAGGGCGGGGCCACCGTCGGTATCGGCGCCGGCCAGATGAGCCGGGTCGATTCGGCCCGCATCGCGCTGCGCAAGGCCGAGGATGCGGCCGCCGCGGCGGGCCTGGCCGAACCGGCGACGCGCGGTTCGGTCGCGGCGTCGGACGCCTTCTTCCCCTTCGCCGACGGGTTGGAGACGGTGATCGCCGCCGGCGCCACCGCCGTGATCCAGCCGGGCGGCTCGATGCGCGACGACGAGGTGATCGCGGCGGCCGACAAGGCCGGCATCGCCATGGTCTTCACCGGCATCCGGCATTTCCGCCACTAAGGACGGGTTGTCAGGGCCGCGGCGCCGGTGTTTCCGGCACCGGCGTCAGCGGCCCGCGCCCATCGAACCACGACACCAGGTTATCCACGACCAGCTGTGCCATGGCGTTGCGGGTGTGGACCGAGGCCGAGCCGACATGGGGCAGCAGCACGACGTTGTCGCGCGCGATCAGCCGGGCCGGCACCCGCGGTTCGTCGGCGAAGACGTCCAGCCCGGCGGCCCGGATCGTGCCGGCCTCCAGCGCCGCGATCAACGCATCCTCGTCGACCAGTGACCCGCGCGCGACATTGATCAGGATGCCGTCGGGCCCCAGCGCCGCCAGTACCCCGGCATCGACAATGTGACGGGTGCCGGCCCCGCCCGGCGCCACCACCATCAGGACGTCGACGGCGGCGGCCAGTGCCGTCGCGCTGTCGTAATAGGGATAGGCGATGTCGGGCTGGCGGGTGCGGCCGTGATAGGCGATGTCCAGGCCGAAGGCCGCGGCCCTGATGGCGATCGCCCGGCCGATACGCCCCAGCCCGATGATGCCGACCTTGCGCCCGCGCAGAGATCCGGTCAGCGGATAGGGGCGTTCCAGCCATGACCCGGCGCGGACATGCCGGTCGGCCTGCGGCAGTTCGCGGACGGTCGCCAGCAACAGGCCCATCGCCAGGTCCGCGACCTCGTCGGTCAGCACGTCGGGCGTGTTGGTGACGACGACGCCGCGCGCGGCACAGGCGGCCGTGTCCACGCCGTCGTAGCCCACGCCGAAGTTCGACACGATCTCCAGCGCGGGCAACTGCGCCACCAGCGCCGCATCGACCGGACCGCCGGCGACCACGCCGCGGATGCGGGGGCCGACCCCGGCCAGGAAGCCGTCCCTGTCCGCCTGCTCCCACAGCCGCCACAGGGGATAGCGGCGGGCAAGCTGGTCGGTGATCATGGGCATCAGCGGTCGCAGAACCAGGATATCGGGCTCGGCCAAGGGGGCCTCCTCGTCGCACGGGAACGTGATGGGTCGAATACGGCAGGCGGGAGTATGACTGATTCCGAGGGGCATAGGCGAGGTTCACGATGCGCCCGATTGCCATGTTTCTGATTCTGCTGTTCGCTCTGTCGCCGCGGCTTGCCGACGCCAGCGGGCTTACCTATCCGGTCGAACCGGCCAGCACCCATATCCGCTTCGTCGTCGGCCATCTCGGCCTGTTCTCGACGACGGGCGAATTCAAGGACTTCTCCGGCCAGCTGTTCCTCGATGCCGACCATCCCGAAACCGCCCGGGTCGCGGTCAAGGTCGAAACGGCGTCGGTCGACACGTTCTGGGGCGATCGCAACGACCTGCTGCGGTCATCAGACTATTTCGATGTCGGCCATTTCCCGGACATGACCTTTACCAGCACCGCCGTCGAACGGACCGGGCCGGACACAGCGCGGATCCATGGCGTGCTGACCCTGCTGGGCCGCAGCCACGCGGAAACCTTCGACGCGGTGCTGACCGACCGCAAGCCCGACGCCACCGGCGAGGTGGCCGATTTCCGCGTCGAGGGCCATGTCCTGCGCAGCGATTTCGGGATGACGGCTGGCAAGCCCATGGTGGCCGACCAGGTCGATATCGCCATCGATGCCCATGTCAGGCTGAAATGACGACGCAGCGCCGCGTGCACTGGTGGACGGCGGCGCTGGTCGCCGTGATGCTGGTCCTGGGCTGGTCGATGGTGGCGGTGCCGCTGGCCCTGCTGCTGGTCAAGTTCGTGCTTTACCAGGCACACAAGACCATCGGCATCGTCATCTTCGGCCTGACGCTGTGGCGGCTGGCCCTGCGCCGGTGGCGCGGCGGCGCAACTCTGCCCGCCGGCTGGCGCGGCGTGGCGGCGGGCACGGTCCATGCCGCCCTGCTGGTCCTGCTGCTGGCGATGCCGGTGACGGGTTTCCTCTTGTCGGCGGCGTCGCCGTCGGGCGTTCCCACGCTGTTCCTCGGGTTCATCGCCATTCCCCATCCGATCGGGCCCGATCCGGTGCTGTTCGCACGGCTGCAGGGGCTGCACCGGCTGGAAGGGTGGGCGATGCTGGTGCTCGGCCTGGCGCATGGCGGCGCCGGGCTGCTTTTCCACCGCGCAATGATACCAGGCCCGCGGCAGACCGGCGCGACCCCCGGATAGGAATTTTCTCTGGCGGGGACATCCCACCCGCCTCTCCGTCAATATGATCCTTTGGAACTAGATCGCCCACGATCGTCGGCGTTCAGGAGTCTTTTCGACTCTTTTTTCGATTCCGGCGCGCAGGGAATCCCGAACCGGTCCGTTTACGTCCCATGGAACGCCCGGATCCCGTGCCACGGATCCCGGCGCAGGAAAGGTGCGCGCCATGGTGACTGCGATCCTGCAGAACGGACTGTCGGCCCTGACGGCCGCGCAGCGGGCGATGAACACGACCTCGCACAACATCGCCAACGTCAACACGCCCGGTTATCACGCCCAGCGCACCAACTATGTCTCCCAGGTGGTCGGCGGCGTCGGCGCGGGCGTCAGCGTCAGCGGCGTGTCCCGCGCGGTCGATCGCGCCCTGCAGGCCCAGCAGCTCAAGACCTCGACGGCGCTGGGCGCGGCCACGATCAACCGCGCCTATACCGACAATCTGTCCCAGCTGTTCGGCAAGCCGTCCAGCGGGTCGACCATCGGCACCGCGATCAGCGACCTGATGTCGAAGATGGCATCGTTTGCCGCCGCGACCGACACCGTGCCGCCCTCGACCGTCATCGCCTCGGCCCAGAACCTGGCCACCCAGCTGAACACGCTGTCCAAATCGATCCAGGACGAACGGTTGCAGGCAGACAAGGACGTGGCCGGCGATCTGGGCCAGGCCAACACGCTGATGAAGCAGATCGCCCAGTACAACAGCGACATCGGCACCGGCCAGGCGACCGGCCAGAACACCGCCGACCTGCAGGACAAGCGCGACGATGCGCTGCGCCAGCTGTCGGTGCTGGTCGGCACGTCTAGCTATGTGCGGTCGGACGGCCAGATGGTGGTGATGACCACTGACGGTCAGACCCTGGTCGACGGCGCCAACGCGAACCAGTTCGGCATGATCGGCCCGGCGCCCGACAACACGCTGATGGACTATACCGAGGTCACGACGATGACCGCGACGACGCCGACCAACCGCATCGGCCTCGGCACCATCGGCAAAACGTCCAAGACCGGCGACCTGACCGACAAGCTGATCGCCAATGGCGGTTCGGTCGGCGCCGAACTGAACCAGCGCGGCCAGTATTCGGCGACCGCGGCGCTGCCCCAGGGCGAACTGCAGAAGGCGACGGCTGAACTGAACCAGCTGGCCCTGGCCCTGTACAACACCGTCCAAGCCACCAACCTGGGCACGACCGACACCGGCGCCAACCCGGTCTATGATCCGGCCAACGCGGTCGACCAGGCCAATCATTTCTTCAGCGGCGTCTATCCCAATCCGCCGGCGACGCCGGGCAGCATCGACAATGCCGCGACGATCCAGATCCACCCGGACCTTCTGGCCAATGCCGCGCTGCTGAACACCACCAACGGCGCGGTCGACATCTCGATCTCGGCCAACCTGTCGAATGCACTGAAATCGACCTCGATCTCGTTTGCTGCCGCCGGCACCCAGCCGGCGCAGACCACCAGCCTGTCGGGTTATGCCGCGGCGATCCTGAACGGCGTCGCCGACCGCGCGGCCACCGCGGCCGATGATGAAAGCTACCAGGCCGGCCTGCTGTCCAGCATCGAAACCCGGCTGGGCGACACCACCGGCGTCAACATGGACGAGGAACTGGCGACCCTGATCCAGCAGCAGAAGGCCTATCAGGCGGCGGCCAAGATCATCCAGACCGCCGACGAAATGCTCGACACCCTGCTGAACCTGAAGCGCTGAGGAGCGACCGGCCATGGCGACCATCAACCGCATCGGCACCTACGCGCAAAGCCAGAGCCTGCTTTATTACCTGCTGCAGAACCAGAAGCAGCTGGACAATGCCTCGGTCCAGCTGACCACCGGCTACAAGTCGCAGGACTGGGCGGGCTACGCCAACCAGCTGTCGCGGCTGACGGGCCTGCAGGAACGCAACGCCAGCGCCAACCAGTTCCTGTCCAACATCGACCTGGTCGATACCCGCGCCAGCCTGACGACCACGGCGATGACCGCGATATCGACCCAGGCCAAGTCGTTCCAGGGCCTGCTCAAGGATCCGGTGCCGACCGCGACGGGTGAAACCGCGACCGATGCCAAGGCCCTGCAGGACTACGTCACCAAGATGTCGCAACAGGCCGTGGCGATGCTGAATTCGATCGCCGACCTGATGAATTCGCAGGATGCCTCGCGCTACCTGTTCGGCGGGTCGAACGTCTCCAGCCCGGCGGTCACGGTCTACGCACCCGGCACCGGTCCCACCGCCGATCAGACGACGTTGGAAAACGCCTACACCTTCGGTTCGGACCTGGCCCAGCCGCCCAATTCGGCGGCGCCGACCAATGCCGGCTATCGGTTCGTCATCAATGCGTCGGGCACGCAGGCCCAGACGGCGGTCCAGATCGGCGCCACCTCGACCGCCAACCCGCAGCTGCAACTGTCGACCAATCCCGACCGCACGCCCTGGACGCTGGGCACCGAGCCGCCGTTCAGCGACGGCGGCACGCCGGCGGCGGCGGCGACCAATGCGTTCAAGCGCCTGCTGGACGGGCTGGCCAACGTCGCCGATCTCGGCACCTCGCTGCTGACGCCGATCGGCAGCACGGCCGCGTCGGTCCAGGCGGCCTACGACACGATCTCGTCGGTCATCGCCAATGCCCGCACGGCGGTCAATGATGCGGTCAACGGCAATGCGGCGCCGGGCGCGGGCCTCAGCGCCACGCCGATCATCAGCCTGGACAACATGACGACCAGCGTCGCGGTCGCCAAGCAGACCGCGGGCTACGCCAAGACCACCTACACCCAGATCGTGCAGTCCACGACCGACGGCATGGCCGACATCCTGCTGGCCGATCCCACCGAGACGGCGGCCAAGGTGTCGGCGCTGCAGACCCAGTTGCAGGCTTCCTATTCCGTGCTGGCCAAGGTGCAGGGCCTGTCCCTGCTCAACTATATCTGAACGAGGGGAATTCGCGATGAGCCTTTATGGTTCGATGCTTTCCGGCATCCTTGGCCTGCAGGCGCAGACCCAGGCGATGGGCATGATTTCCGACAACATCGCCAATGTGAACACCGTGGGCTACAAGCGCACGGGCGCCGCGTTCTCGACGATGGTGACATCGCCCGCGACCCGCAATTCCTATACCCCGGGCGGGGTGCAGGTGCGGCCGCAGCAATACATCGCCGGGCAGGGCGTGCTGGGCTATTCCGCCTCGTCGACCAATATCGGCATTTCGGGCCAGGGGTTCTTCGTCGTCTCGACCCAGCCGGTTTCCGGCCCGGCCAATGGCGGGGCCGCGACCCTGCCGTCGGGTGCCGGCATCGCCTATACCCGCGCCGGGGATTTCGGCGTGGACGACAACGGCAACCTGGTCAATTCGGCGGGGTACTATCTGCAGGGCTGGCCGGCGATCCCGCCGAACTACACGTCGTTCAACACGTCGCTGACCACCAGCCAGCTGTCGACGATCAACGTCGCCGGGCTGTCGGGCAATGCGGTCGCATCGACCGAGATCACCGCCCGCATCAACCTGCAGGCCTCGACCGAGGCCAACGCGACCTATAATTTCGGCGACATGGGCGCCTATATCAATTCGGGCGGCACCACCGGCACCGAACCCGATTTCCAGCGCACCTTCCAGGTCTATGACAGCCAGGGCACGGCGCGCGCCGTCACCTATGCCTTCCAGAAGACCGGCACCAACCAGTGGTCGGTCGAGGTCTATGCCGACCTGAACGGCGACGGCACGCAGGACCTGGTCAATTCGGCCGCGTCGCAGACCAATGCCTCGTCGCTGCTGGCCTTCAACACCGACGGCACGCTGGATACCGCGAATTCGACCTTCCTGACCAACAACACGCCGCTGGCGATCAACTGGGATCCCGCGCTCGGCATCGACACGCCGCAGAACATCGCGCAGAAATTCGGCTCGAACGGCCTGGCCGACGGTTTCACCCAGAACGACAAGCCGTCGTCGCTGGTGTCGTCGAACGTCAACGGCTCGGTCTCGGGCACCTTCACCGGCGTCTCGATCGGCGAGGACGGCGTGGTCAAGGCGATGTTCGACAACGGCACGTCGCGGGCCATCGCCCAGGTGCCGCTGGTCACCTTTCCCAACCCGAACGGCCTGCGGTCGGCCACCGGCAACGTGTTCTACGAAACCCAGGAATCGGGCAGCGGCAACATCAATGTCGCGGGGACCGGCGGGTCGGGCGGCATCTCGAACAATGCGCTGGAGCAGTCGACGGTCGACCTGGCCACCGAATTCACCAACATGATCGTGGTCCAGCGCGCCTATTCGGCCAATTCCAAGACGATCCAGACGGCCGACGACATGCTGGCCGAGATCATCAACCTGAAACGGTAAGAGGGCGCGGTGGCGACCGTATCGGCCTCGTCGACCGGCACCCAGCTGGCCTCGATGATCGCCCGAAGCCTGGCGGGCAGTTCCGGCGACGAGACCTCGATCACCGCCTCGGTGACCAAGGAAAGCCTGGACGCGATCATCAACCAGGGCAAGATCGAGACCAGCAAGACCAACATCTTCACCAACGCCGCCACGCGGCTGGCGGCGATGACGTCGGGGCAGTACACCGGCACGGCCGACTGGGAAGTCTCGGCTTCCTACCTGTCCAAGACCGGCCAGCCGTTCTTCGTCTCGATCGATGCCGAGACCGGCGGGGTGGTGGTCACCCGCCAGCGCGATTCCGATCTGGAGAACTATACCCAGGTCCAGAAGGAGCGGCTGACGGCGGCGATGGACAAGCTGGACGGCCTGGTCGTCAAGCAGAATGCCAACCTGACCAACCAGGGCCTGGTGACCACGCTGGAGAACGCGGCCTACGATCTGGAACAGATCGGCACCCGCGCCCAGACCCCGACCGAAAGCTGGCAGTTTTCGGCCAACATCCTGCGCCAGAGCATGGTGCCGTTCAAACTGGCGCTGGATGCCGACGGCAACATCACGACGCTGGACCAGACCAAGGGCCAGTACGGCGACGATGTGACCCCGGCGGAAAAGCTGCGGCTGCAGGAAATCGTCGCCCAGTGGCAGGAAGCCGTCTCGACCGGCATCTATACCGAGATGTGGCAGATCGAGGCCAAGACGTCGGCCGACCTGGGCGAAAGTTTCTATTTCGACGTCGATGCCGCCGGCGACCCCGTCATCCGGCAGAACACCGCCGCGAACGTGGTGCCGGAATTCCTCAAGGAAGATCCTTATCCCGACCTGGGCGCCGATGCGCAATGGCAGCAGGATGCCCTGGCCTTCGCCGCGTCGGGCACCGCCTTCTTCCTCGACATCGACCCGCAGACGCAGGCGGTGGTGGCCAAGGAATTGACCGCCCAGAACATCATCACCTGGAACAAGGGCCCGGCCTGGCAACAGGCCGGGCAGGTCGGCGCGATCGTCTCGCTGTTCGCCTGAGCGTCCCCGTCAGGCCAGGTCCCCGTCAGACCTGGGCGATCGCCGCCGACCAGGGCGAGGCTGCGTCGCTGACCCCCCGGCGCAGCCCGTCCGCCCCTTTCAGGATCAGGTTCGGACAGGCGAAGTTCAGCGGCATCACGCCGTGATCGACCACCATGACCGGCCCATCGGCTTCCAGCGCGCCGATGACGTCGGGGCCCAGCCGCCGATCCGCCGTGACCGCATCGGCATCCGAGACATCGATGCGCGGATGATGCGCGGCCTCGTCCGGCGTCATGCCGAATTCGGCGACGAAGGCGGTCAGCTGCAGCACCGCGGCCAGGATGCGCCGCCCGCCCGAAGCGCCGGCGGCGATGACGGGCCCCGACCCGTCGCGCAGGATCACGGGGCACATATTGGTCAGCGGCCGCTTGCCCGGCGCGATCGAATTGGGCCGGCCCGGCGTCGGGTCGAACCACATCACCCCGTTGTTCATCAGGATGCCGGTTTCGGGCAGCACCACGCGGCTGCCCATCGACGACAGCAGGGTCGAGGTCAGCGCGACCATCGTGCCATCCTCGTCGCAGACGGTCAGATGGGTGGTGCAGCTTTCGGCCGATTTCGGCTCGCCGTCGCCCAGGCCCTCCAGCCGGCGGGCATAAGCCCCCTTCAGCGCGCGGGCCAAGGCCACATACCAGGCCGTGTCGGGCCGGGTGCCGGGCTGGCTCGGCGGCAGGCGATCCAGCACGTCGATCATCGTCGGTGCGGCGGTCAGCCCGCCGGCCAGCTGCAGGACATGGCGGCCGCGGGCGTAATCCTGGGCCGGCCTGACCGTGGCGGTGCAGCCGCGCAGGTCCTCGGCATCCAGCACCCCGCCCAGCTCGGCGGTGTCGGCGACGATGCCGCGCGCGATCTCGCCCTCATAGAAATCGCGCCATCCGGCCGCCTGCAGCCGCTCCAGCGTCCGGGCCAGATTGCCTAAGCGGAAGAAACCCGGCACGCCCTGATAGGGCGGCACCGGCGGCAGGCCGTCGGGCAGGTAGATCCGCGCGCTTTCCTGGTAACGGCGCAGGATCGAGGCCGAGGTGGCGATCTTCAGCGTGGTGAACCAGTCCTGGGCCAGGCCGCGGCGCGCCAGCGCGACCGCCGGCTCGATGACGGCTGCCATCGGCAGGCGGCCCCAGCGCCCGTGCATCTCGGCATAGCCTGCGACGGCCGAGGGGATGGCGAATGACAGGGGGCCGTGGACATTGGCGTCGCCCTCGACCTCGGGCCAGCCGAACAGATCCTTGGCGACGCGGCCGGTCAGCTTGAAGCGGCCGGCATCCAGCCGGCGCGGTGCGACGGGCCCGAAATCGACCAGGTCGGCCGTGGCCTCGCCGGCGCGATGGACCACGGCAAAGCCGATGCCGCCCAGCCCGGTGTTCCAGGGTTCGACCGCGGCCAGCGCGACCGCGGTGGCGATGGCGGCATCGATCGCGTTGCCGCCCTGGTCCAGGATGGCGACGCCTGCCTCGGCCGCGCTGCGCGCCTGGGACACGACGATGCCGCGGCGGCCGCCGGCCCCGGGCTTGGACTGGACCCAATGCTGCGTCAGATGGGGCGGGGGGACATAGGTCATGGCGGCGGCTCGCGAAAAGGTGACTCGCCGCCATGCTAATCGCGCCGGGCGAGGTCGGCTATGGGATTAATTTTTCCCATAGTTTCATGTTATGAACCCGGCATGGATCTGCGCAGTCTCAGCTATTTCATCGCGGTCTACGAGGAAGGCAATCTCAGCCTGGCCGCGCGGCGCTGCCATGTGTCGCAACCCTCGATCTCGGTCGCCATGCAGACGCTGGAAGCGACCTTGGGCGGGCAGTTGCTGATCCGCCATTCCAAGGGCGTGACCCCGACGCCGGCGGGCGAACAGCTCTACACCAGGGCGATCAAGCTGCTGGGCGACGTCGAGGCGATCAGGCATCTGTTCCGCGGCGACCAGGCCCGCGCGCCGCTCAGCGTCGCGGTCGCCCGTTTCCTGCCCCAGGATCGGGTCGGCGTGCTGTTGAAGGCGCTGGGCCAGGCCGGCGGCGGGCACGAGGTCACCGTCCTGCCGGCCGACAGCGATGCCGATCTGCGGCTGGTGACCAGGCCCGCGCTGCGCGACGACGAAATCTTCTACCCGCTGTGGGAAGACCGTTTCCTGCTAGCCCTGCCGCGGGCCCATCCGCTGACCCTGCGGGCGACCGTGCGGCTGGTCGACCTGGCGGGGCTGGCCTGGATCGAGCGCGCGGGGTGCGAGGTCGACGCCCGGCTGCTGGCGCGTGCCCGCTCGGCCGGGGCGGCACCGGCCCGGCGGGCGGTCGCCGACAGCGACGATCAGGCGGTGGCGCTGGTCGAGGCCGAGATCGGCTGCACCCTGGTGCCCCAGGCGGCCCTGACCGGACCGCATGTGGCGTTGCGCGAACTGGCCGACATCGCGCTGGAACGCAATGTCGGGGTGGCCCATGGCCGCGGCTGGCAGATGACCGAGGCGATCGGCAGCGCGCTCGCCCAGGCCCGCCGCCGCTGGTGACGGGTCAGCCCGGACCGAACGGCGCCCAGCCGCGATCCTGCAGCCGGGCGGTGCGGGCATCGTGCAGCCGCCCGCCGCGGCAGACCACCGCCTCGGCCAGCCAGGGCAGGTCGCGGGCGGCGCGGTCCAGGCCGGCCGCCGCGACCGGCGCGGCGATTGCGGCGATGACCTCGGCGAATGTCGCCGAGGCAGCGGGCGGTACGGCGGCGGGCAGGTTCTCGACGCAGAAATGGGTGATGCCGGCGACCTGGTAGGTCGGGTTGTCCCAACTGGTCGGCACCGACGTCTCGATTGCGCCGGCGCGGTCGCAGGCGACGTCGACGATGACCGCGCCGCGCGGCAGCAGGCCCAGCATCTCGCGCGTGACCAGATGGTCGCGGCGGCTCTTGTCCCAGCGCACGCAGTTGATCACCAGGTCGGCCTGGGGCAGCAGCGCGGCAAGGTCGGCGGGCAGGGCGGGCGTGAAGTCGCGATTCGACCATTCAGTCGCGGCGCGGGCCAGGGCGGCCGGATCCTCGTCGATGCCGGTTGCCGCGACCCCCAGGTTCAGCAGCACGCGCAGCGCGCCGCGGCCGGCCAGGCCCAGCCCGATGACCAGGGCGCGGGCGGCACGCGCGCCGTGATGGCGCATGAAATGGCGGCCGTTGCCGCCATGCGGGTGCAGCAGCAGATGCAGCCCTTCCAGCGCGCCCAGTTCGCCGGCGATCGGGCTGTTGCCGGGATGGTGGGGATGGGCATGTTCGGCGGCGATCGCCGTGGTGCCGGTCGCCAGCAGATGGTCGACCAGCGCCCGGTCGCGGCCGCAATAGAGATTGGCGACAAGGATATGGTCGGGCCGCAGCATCGCCAGTTCGGCGTGCATCGGTTCCTTGACCTTGACGATCATCGTGGCCGCGGCAAACACCGCCGGCCCGTCGTCCAGGATGGTGGCGCCGGCCGCCGCGTAGTCGCCGTCGTTCGCCCCCGCCAGCAGGCCGGCGTCACGTTCGACGAACACCGCGGCACCGTCGGCCGTCAGCCGCGCCACATGGCCGGGCAGCAGGGCGACGCGCCCCTCCTGTACCTTGACCTCCCTGGGGATACCGATCCGCATCTTCCCGTCCCTGTCGTTGGCACGGTTTGACCTTGCCAAGCGCCCCGCCGTCAACCTATCAATCCGGACAATACATAATGGAAACTGCATAGGTGGAAACCATGGCCGGGGCATATCAGCGCGATTTCTTCGGGGGCGGACGGTCGCCCGTGATGGCCGGCCAGGCCGCGATCGCCACCTCGCATGCCCTGGCCACCGCGGCCGGGCTGGAAATACTGCAGGCCGGCGGCAATGCCGTCGATGCGGCGCTGGCTGCCGTCGCCGTGCAGGTGGTGGTCGAACCGCATATGACCGGTATCGGCGGCGACTGCTTTGCCCTGTACGCGCCGGCCGGCAAGGCGCCGGTGGCGCTGAACGGGTCGGGCCGCGCCCCGGCGGCGGCATCGGTCGCGGCCCTGCGCGACCTGGGTGTCGAAGGCACGATCCCGCGGTCCAGCCCGCATGCGATCACCGTGCCCGGCGCGATCTCGGCCTGGTGCCGCCTGCATCGCGATCACGGCTCGCTGCCCATGGACCGGTTGTTCGCCCGTGCCATCGCCTATGCCGAGGACGGCTATCCGGTCGCCCCGCGCGTCGCCCAGGACTGGGCCGAGGAAGTGGCGGCGTTGCAGGAAGATGCCGGTGCCGCCGCCGCCTTCCTGCCGAACGGGCGGGCGCCCGTGGCGGGCGAACGCCATGCCCAGCCCCTGCTGGGCCAGCGCCTGCGCGAGATCGCGCGCGACGGCGCGGCCGCGTTCTATACCGGGCGCACGGCGGAATCGCTGGTCGCCTATCTGCGCGGGCTGGGCGGCCTGCATACGCTCGACGATTTTGCCGCCGGCCTCGACGGGGCCGACTATGCCGACCCGATCTCGACCGGGTACCGCGGCCATGACGTGCTGGAATGCCCGCCGAACGGCCAGGGCCTGGCCGCGCTGATGATCCTGCAGGTCTTGGAGCGCTTCGATCTGGGGCCTGATGTGTCGGCCGTCGACCGTGTCCATCTGCAGGCCGAGGCGACCAAGCTGGCCTATCACCACCGCGACGCCTTCCTGGCCGACCCGGCGGCCGCCCCGGACCTCGCCGCCAGGCTGCTGGCCCCGGCCGTGGCCGAGACGCTGGCCCGCCGCGTCGACCCGGCGCGCGCCATGCCGCCGGTGCTGTGGACCGAGGCCGAACACAAGGACACCATCTATCTCTGCGTCGTCGACCGCGACGGCAACGCGATCTCGTTCATCAATTCGATCTTCTCGGCCTTCGGCTCGACCCGGCTCGATCCCGGCACCGGCATCGTGCTGCACAACCGCGGTGCCTCGTTCCGGCTGATCGACGGGCATCCCAACGCGATCGGCCCGCGCAAGCGGCCCCTGCACACCATCATCCCGGGCATGCTGGCCAGGGACGGCCGCATCGTCGGGCCGTTCGGCGTGATGGGCGGCCATTACCAGGCGGCGGGCCATGCTGCGCTGATCTCCGGGCTGCTCGATCGCGGCCTCGACGTGCAGGCCGCGCTGGACGCCCCGCGCAGCTTCGCCTTCGACGGCGTGCTGGAGGTCGAACCCACGCTGGGCGACGACGTCATCGCCGGGCTGGCGGCGCGCGGACACCAGATCAAGCGGCGGTCGAGCCCGATCGGCGGCGGACAGGCCATCCTGATCGATCACGAGCGCGGGGTGCTGATCGCGGGGTCGGACCCGCGCAAGGACGGTTGCGCGCTCGGGTTCTGATCGCTACTGCGCGGTCGAGACGTAGGGGACGAAGCTGCGTTCGTTCGGTTCGACCGTGATGCGATGGCCGAAGGCGGGGAAGGCGCGCTGCTGGCAGTCGGTGCGCTCGCAGATACGGCAATTGACGCCGATCGGCACGGCGGCTTCCTGGTTGGCCAGGTCTAGGCCGGCGGCATAGACCAGCTCGCCGGCATATTCGGCTTCGCAGCCCAGCCCGATGGCAAACGACCGGGTCGGCCGGCGATAGGCGCCTCCCGGCTTGGTCGTGGTCCGGGCCATGCAGACATAATTGACGCCGTCGGGCATGCGGGCCTGTTGCACCAGGATCTTGCCCGGCTGGGCAAAGGCCTCGTGCACGTTCCATAGCGGGCAGGCCCCGCCGAAGCGGGCGAAATGGAAGCGCGTGGCCGAATGGCGCTTGGTGATGTTGCCGGCCATGTCGACCCGGAAGAAATAGAACGGGATGCCCCGGGCATTCGGCCGCTGCAGGGTCGACAGCCGGTGGCAGACCTGTTCGAACGACGCGCCGAAGCGGCGCTGCAGCCGCTCGACGTCGTGGCGCACCGCGCGCGCATCGGCCAGGAAGGCGCGATAGGGCAGGATCATCGCCCCGGCGAAGTAATTCGCCAGGCCCACGCGGCAGATGGCGCGGGCATCGTCCGAGGTCAGCTTGGCCTCGGCCACCAGGTCCTCGATCGTGTCGCGTTCGGACAGCAGGGCGATCTGGTTGGCCAGGTGGAAATTCCGGCTGGACGCCGACAGCTGGGACGACAGGTACAGCGTGCCCGAGGCGGCGTCGAAGCGGCGCATCGCCGCATCCTCGACATCGTCGGGCACGATGCGGACACGGACGTCGTGATGCTGTTTCAGGTAACCGATCAGGTCGGCCTGCATGTCGCCGATATGGAAATCGCCGCGCAGGGTGTAACGCTCGGCCGCTTCGTCCAGCCGGTCGATATAGTTGTTCTTGTAATGGAAGTAATCGCGCACTTCCTCGTAGGGGAATTGCGCGCCGTCGCCGATTTCGGCGCCGGGCTGGGTTTCCAGCGTTTCGGCAAACGACTGGAAACGTTCGCCCAGCTTCTGATAGGCCTGATGCAGGCTCAGCACGCTGCGGGCGAAGGCGGGCGAGGCGGCGACGACGTTGCGCAGTTCGGCCAGGTTCAGCGGCGACCCGGCGAACAGCGGGTCGGCCATCGCCTCGCGCAGGTCGGCGGTGAGCCGCGCCTCGTCATCCTCGGCAAAGGTGGCCAGGTCGACCTCGAGGATCTGGACGACCTTGAGCAGGACGGGCAGGGTCAGGGGGCGCTGGTTGTTCTCGATCTGGTTCAGGTAGCTGGGCGACAGGCCCAGGCCCTGGGCCAGCGCTGCCTGGGTCTGGCCGCGCTGTTCGCGCAGCCGGCGCAGCTTATGTCCGAGGAAGATCTTTTTTTGCATTCGCAAGATTCGCAAATCGGCGTAAAGGTCAGCAAATCCGTTCGCTGTGTCGCATCATTCTAGCACATTGCAGGTTGTCGTATTGCAAATGTTGCGAATAAAGTGCGACCTGATAGACCCCTAGGGAGCAGGGCATGCAGGATATCATCCGTCAGTTGGAGGAAAAGCGCGCCAAGGCGCGTCTTGGCGGCGGCGAGCGCCGGATCGCGGCGCAGCACGCCAAGGGCAAGCTGACGGCGCGGGAACGTCTCAGCCTGTTGCTCGACGAAGGCTCGTTCGAAGAGTGGGACATGTTCGTCGAACATGACTGCACCGACTTCGGCATGGAAACGCAGAAGGTGCCGGGCGACGGCGTCGTCACCGGCTATGGCACCATCAACGGCCGGCTGGTCTTCGTCTTCAGCCAGGATTTCACCGTGTTCGGCGGCGCGCTGTCGGCGGCCCATGCCGGCAAGATCTGCAAGATCATGGACAAGGCGATCCAGGTCGGCGCGCCGGTCATCGGCCTGAACGATTCGGGCGGCGCCCGCATCCAGGAAGGCGTCGACAGCCTGGCGGGTTACGCCGAAGTGTTCCAGCGCAACGTGCTGGCCTCGGGCGTGGTGCCGCAGATCTCGGTCATCATGGGGCCCTGCGCCGGTGGCGCGGTCTACAGCCCGGCCATGACCGACTTCATCTTCATGGTGAAGGATTCGTCCTACATGTTCGTCACCGGGCCCGACGTGGTCAAGACGGTGACGCAGGAGATCGTGACCCAGGAACAGCTGGGCGGCGCGGTCACCCACACCACCAAGTCGTCGGTCGCCGACCTGGCCTTCGAGAACGATGTGGAAACCATCGCCCAGGTCCGGCGGATGATGGATTTCCTGCCGCTGTCCAACCGCGAGCCGGTGCCGGTGCGCGAGACGTCGGATCCGGCCGACCGCAAGGAAATGTCGCTCGACACCCTGGTGCCGCCGAACCCGAACAAGCCCTACGACATGAAGGAGCTGATCGAGAAGGTCATCGACGACGGCGACTTCTTCGAGATCCAGCCGGCCTACGCGAAAAACATCATCACCGGCTTCGCCCGCATGGAAGGGCGCACCGTCGGCATCGTCGCCAACCAGCCGATGGTGCTGGCCGGCTGCCTGGACATCGATTCCTCGCGCAAGGCGGCGCGCTTCGTGCGCTTCTGCGACTGCTTCAACATTCCGATCGTGACCTTCGTCGACGTGCCGGGTTTCCTGCCCGGCACCCAGCAGGAATACGGCGGCATCATCAAGCACGGCGCCAAGCTTCTGTTCGCCTATGCCGAGGCGACGGTGCCCAAGGTCACCATCATCACCCGCAAGGCCTATGGCGGTGCCTATGACGTCATGGCATCAAAGCATCTGCGCGGCGACCTGAACTATGCCTGGCCGTCGGCGGAAATCGCGGTCATGGGCCCGAAGGGGGCGGTCGAGATCATCTTCCGCGCCGAGATGGACGATCCGAAGAAGATCGAGGCCCGGGCCGAGGAATATCGTCAGAAGTTCGCCAATCCGTTCGTCGCCGGCCATCGCGGCTTCATCGACGACGTGATCCGGCCGCACAACACCAGGCTCAGGATCTGCCGGTCGCTTGCCATGCTGCGCGACAAGCAGCTGAGCAATCCCTGGAAGAAGCACGACAACATTCCGCTCTGAGGGCAGACCGATGGCCGCAAAGACCAAGAAGCCTGCCGCCAAGAAGGCAGTCGCGAAGACCAAGACCGTGGGCAAGGTTGCGAAGGCGGCAAAGCCCGCCGCGCCCGCCGCCATTCCGTTCAAGAAGATCCTGATCGCCAACCGCGGCGAGATCGCCTGCCGGGTGATCCGCACCTGCCAGCGTCTGGGCATCGCCACCGTCGCCGTCTATTCGGACGCCGATGACGGCGCAATGCACACGCGCATGGCGGACGAAGCGGTGCATATCGGCAAGCCGCCGGCGGCCGAAAGCTACCTGCTGATCGACCGCATCGTCCAGGCCTGCAAGGATACCGGGGCGGATGCCGTCCACCCCGGCTATGGCTTCCTGTCGGAGAACCGCAAGTTCGCCGAGGCGCTCGACAAGGCCGGCATCGCCTTCATCGGCCCGTCGACCCACGCCATCTTTGCGATGGGCGACAAGATCGAATCGAAGAAGCTGGCGCAGAAGGCCGGCGTCTCGGGCGTGCCCGGGCATCTCGACGCGATCTCCGGGCCGGACGAGGCGGTCAAGATCGCCAGGAAGATCGGCTTCCCGGTGATGATCAAGGCGTCGGCCGGCGGCGGCGGCAAGGGCATGCGCATCGCGCGGTCCGCCGACGAGGTGGCCGAGGGTTTCCAGTCGGCGACCAACGAGGCCCGCTCGTCCTTTGGCGACGACCGCGTGTTCATCGAGAAATACATCGAGGAGCCGCGCCACATCGAGATCCAGGTGCTGGGCGACAAGCACGGCAACGTGGTCTATCTCGGCGAACGCGAATGCTCGATCCAGCGCCGCCACCAGAAGGTGCTGGAAGAAGCACCCAGCCCCTTCCTGGACGCCCGCACCCGCAAGGCGATGGGCGAACAGGCGGTCGCGCTGGCCAAGGCGGTCGGTTATTACTCGGCCGGCACGGTCGAGTTCATCGTCGATGCCAAGCGCAATTTCTATTTCCTCGAGATGAACACCCGCCTGCAGGTCGAACATCCCGTGACCGAACTGGTCACCGGCATCGACCTGGTCGAGCAGATGATCCGTGTCGCGGCGGGGCAGAAGCTGCCCTTCGCGCAGTCCGACATCAAGCTGAACGGCTGGGCGATCGAGGCGCGGCTGTACGCCGAGGATCCCTATCGCGGCTTCCTGCCGTCGACCGGGCGCATGGTGCGCTTCACCCAGCCGGAAGGCGAGCATGTCCGCGTCGATACCGGCGTGGTCGAAGGGTCCGAGATCTCGATGTTCTACGACCCGATGATCGCCAAGATGTGCACCTGGGGCAAGGATCGCCCCGAGGCGCTGGCGCGGATGAGCGCGGCCCTGGATGCGACCGAGGTCGCGGGCATCGGCCACAACGTCAACTTCCTGGCCGCCGTGGTCGCCCATCCGCGCTTTGCCGCCGGGCGGCTGACCACGAACTTCATCGCCGAGGAATATCCTGATGGGTTCCACGGCGCGCCGCTGGACCAGGCGACGGAACGGGCGCTGGTCGCCTGTGCGACCTATGCCCATCTGACCCAGATGCTGCGCGATTCGTCGATCTCGGGCCAGCAATCGGGTTATCGCCCGGCCATCGGCACCGAGTGGGTCGCCTTTGTCGGCCGCGATGAAGTCAGCGTCAGCCTGGAGGATGAGGGCGACGGCGTGCAGATCGTCGTCGACGGCCAGGCCCTGGCGGTCGAATGCGACTGGCAGCCGGGTTCGCGCCAGATGCTGGCGGTGGTGCAGGGCAAGCCGATCAGCCTGTTGATCCATCGCCGGGCGGAAGGTTTCCGCCTGACCCATGGCGGGGCCGAACGCGACATCGTGCTGCGCACGCCGCAAGCCGCCGCGCTGGCCCGGCTGATGCCGGTCAAGGTGCCGCCCGACATGTCCCGCTTCCTGCTGTGCCCGATGCCCGGCCTGGTCGTCTCGATCGCGGTCGCGGCGGGCGACGAGGTCAAGGCCGGCCAGACCCTGGCCGTGGTCGAGGCGATGAAGATGGAAAACGTCCTGAAGGCCGAACGCGACGGCCGGATCAAGGCCGTGCTGCCCAAGCCGGGCGACAGCCTGGCCGTCGATCAGGTAATCATGGAGTTCGAGTGACATCATGACGACGAACCCCGACATCAACGACCTGCTGGCGAACAACGCGGCCTGGGCCCGTGCGGTCGAGGAACGCAGCCCCGGCTTCTTCAAGGGCCTGGCCGCCCAGCAGGCGCCGAAATATCTGTGGATCGGCTGCGCCGACAGCCGTGTTCCCGCCAATGAAGTCGTCGGGCTGGCGCCTGGCGAATTGTTCGTGCACCGCAATGTCGCCAACCTGGTGCAGCTCGCCGATCTGAACTGCCTCAGCGTCGTGCAGTTCGCCGTCGACCGGCTGAAGATCGAACATATCCTGGTCTGCGGCCATTACGGCTGTTCGGGCGTGCGGGCGGCACTGGTCGGCGACCGCATCGGCCTGGCCGAACACTGGATCCGTCCGGTGCGCGACACGCTGGACGATCACAGCGAGGAACTGGCCGCCCTGTCGGACGAGGACGAGCGCGTCGACCGGCTGTGCGAATTGAACGTGCTGCGCCAGACCCGTAACCTGATCCACACGCAGACCATCCAGGATGCCTGGGCACGCGGACAGGCGCTCAGCCTGCATCCCGTGATCTACGGCCTGAAGGACGGCCGCTTGCGCGAACTGACCCAGCCGATCACGGCCGAAAACCAGCACGTGATTCTGCCGAAAGGATAAGACCATGGCCAAACCCACGATCGCCGACTGGCAGAAGCTGGCGCAGAAGGAACTGGGCGAGCAGCCGCTGTCCTCGCTCGACTGGACGACGCCCGAGGGGATCGTGGTCAAGCCGCTCTACACGGCCGAGGACATCGCCGGCATCGAGGGCGTGAACGACTTGCCGGGGTTCGCGCCCTTCACCCGCGGCGTGCGGGCGACGATGTATGCGAACCGCCCCTGGACCATCCGCCAGTATGCGGGGTTCTCGACGGCCGAGGAATCGAACGCGTTCTATCGCAAGAACCTGGCCGCCGGCCAGATGGGCCTGTCGGTCGCCTTCGACCTGGCGACCCATCGCGGTTACGATTCCGACCACCCCCGCGTCGTCGGCGATGTCGGCAAGGCCGGCGTCGCGATCGATTCGGTCGAGGACATGAAGATCCTGTTCGACGGCATCCCGCTCGACAAGATGAGCGTGTCGATGACCATGAACGGCGCGGTTCTGCCGGTGCTGGCCTCGTTCATCGTCGCGGCCGAGGAACAGGGCGTCGATCAGTCCAAGCTTTCCGGGACCATCCAGAACGATATCCTCAAGGAGTTCATGGTCCGCAATACCTATATCTATCCGCCGACCCCCTCGATGCGGATCATCGCCGACATCATCGCCTATACCGCGGCGAAGATGCCGAAGTTCAATTCGATCTCGATCTCCGGCTATCACATGCAGGAGGCCGGGGCGACCCAGGTCCAGGAACTGGCCTTCACCCTGGCCGACGGCCTGGAATACGTGCGTTCGGCCCTGGCCCGCGGCCTCGACGTCGATGCCTTTGCCGGCCGCCTGTCGTTCTTCTTTGCGATCGGCATGAACTTCTTCATGGAGATCGCCAAGCTGCGCGCCGCCCGCCTGTTGTGGGCGCGCATCATGACGCAGTTCAACCCGAAGAAGCCGTCCAGCCTGATGCTGCGCACCCATTGCCAGACCTCGGGCGTCAGCCTGACCGAGCAGGACCCCTATAACAACGTCGTGCGCACCGCGGTCGAGGCGATGGCCGCCGTGCTGGGCGGCACCCAGTCGCTGCACACCAACGCGCTGGACGAAGCGATCGCCCTGCCGACCGAATTCTCGGCCCGCATCGCGCGCAACACCCAGCTGATCATCGCCGAGGAAACCGGCATCCCCCATGTCGTCGATCCGCTGGGCGGCAGCTATTACGTCGAGGCGCTGACCAACCAATTGGCCGAGCAGGCCTGGGCCCTGATCCAGGAGGTCGAGGCCCTCGGCGGCATGACCAAGGCCGTCGAATCCGGCATGCCCAAGCTGAAGATCGAGGAAGCCGCGGCGCGCCGCCAGGCCCGCGTCGATCGCGGCGAGGAAGTCGTCGTCGGCGTCAACAAGTACCGTCCGGCGCATGACGAAAAGCCCGAGACGATGGACATCGACAATGCCCGCGTGCGCGAGGCCCAGGTGGCCCGCCTGGCCCAGGTGCGGGCCAAGCGCGATCCCGGGGCGTTCCAGGCGGCGATCGAGGCGCTGGAGGCCGGTGCCCGGGGTGATGCCAACCTGCTGGAACTGTGCGTCAACGCCGCCCGCGCCCGGGCGACGGTGGGCGAGATTTCCGACGCGATGGAACGCGCCTTCACCCGCCACCAGGCGGTCATCCGCTCGATCGCCGGTGTCTATGGCGCCGCCTATGACGGCGACGAGGGTTTCGCCCGCATCCAGCGCGAGATCGCCGACTTCGCCACCGAGGAGGGCCGCCGGCCCCGCCTGCTGGTGGTCAAGCTGGGGCAGGACGGCCATGACCGCGGCGCCAAGGTGATCGCGACGGCCTTTGCCGATATCGGCTTCGACGTCGATATCGGCCCGCTGTTCCAGACGCCCGAGGAAGCCGCGCGCGACGCGATCGAGAACGACGTCCACGTCGTCGGCGTCTCCAGCCAGGCGGCCGGCCACAAGACGCTGGTGCCGGCGCTGATCCAAGCGCTGAAGGCCCAGGGCGCGTCCGACGTGTTGGTGGTCTGCGGTGGCGTCATCCCGCCCCAGGATTATCCGTTCCTGGAGGCTGCCGGCACCGCGGCGATCTTCGGCCCCGGCACCAACATCCCCGAAGCCGCGGCGCGGATCATCGAACTGATCAAGGGCCAGAAGAAGGCGGCCTGATCTAGGTTCTAAGCGACTATATTCCTATATCGTCATCCCGGCGAAGGCCGGGATCCAGGGTAGGCGCAGTGCAGGTTGCGACGCCCTTGCCCTGGACCCCGGGTCAAGCCCGGGGTGACGCATGGTACTTTTGAGCGGCGCCCTGGCCGCTCACGCCCAACCGATCGCCTGCCGCATGAAGCTGAATGCCAGGGCGATGAAGGCCGCCCGTTCGCGGTTGTCGCGGCCGTAACCATGGCCACCGGCCTCGGGTTCGTAGAACGCCGTGTCGTAACCCATCGCCTGCAGCTTGGCGGCCATCTTGCGGGCATGGCCGGGATGGACGCGGTCGTCGCGGCGGGTGGTGGCGATCAGGGTCGGCGGATAGGGCCGGCCCGGTTCGGCCACGTGATAGGCCGACATCCGCGACAGGAACGCCCAGTCTTCCGCCACGTCCGGATCGCCGTATTCGGCGATCCAGCTGGCCCCGGCCAGCAGCTTGGTATAGCGCCGCATGTCGATCAGCGGGATGGTGCAGACCAGCGCGCCGAAGCGTTCGGGATAGCGGGTCAGCATGTTGGCGATCAACAGGCCGCCGTTCGACCCGCCCTCGGCCCCGATGCGCGCCGGGCGGGTGACCCCGCGGGTCACCAGATCGGCGGCGATCGCGGCGAAATCGTCATGGCTGAGCGCCTTGCCCTCGCGCCGGCCGGCTTCGTGCCAGGCGGTGCCGAATTCGCCGCCGCCGCGGATATTGGCGATCACCGACGTGCCGCCATGTTCCAGCCACAGCTTGCCGACGCTGGCGCGGTAATAGGCCTTCTGCGTGATGGCGAACCCGCCATAACCCGACAGATGCACCGGTGCGTCGCCGGTCAGCCCCGAGGGCCCGACCTGGACATAGGGAACCGCGGTGCCGTCGACCGAGACGGCCTCGTGCCGCGTCACTTCGAGGCCGGCCGGGTCGAAGGCGGCGGGCGCCCGCTTCAGGATGCGTGGCGCCGCCGGCGGATGCAGCAGCGACAGGGTCGGCGGGGTCAGCGGGTCCTGGGTGTTGGCCAGCAGGTCGCCGTTGGCCTCTTCCTCGTCGGCGTCGAACGGCCACAGATCGGCGACACCGATCGGCGGCAGACCCTGGATCGCTGCCCGCACCCAGCCGTCTGCCGAGGGGGTCAGGATTTCATAGACCGGCGCCAGGTTGTCCAGGATCGACAGAACCAGCCGCCCGTCGCACCAGAAGAACCCCTGCAGCGCGCGGCGGGCCTGCGGTTCGAACAGTCGAACGAAATCGCGTTCGCCTGCCAGGAAGTCGTCGAAATTCATGCCGACGACGGTGTCGGGGGCATAGGTCTCGCCACCTACGGTCCAGGCATTGCGCGGTCGCACCACGATCCAGCCGCGATGCCAATGGAACCAGACGTCGGTCGGCAGGTCGATCAGGGTCTGCGGCCCGGTCCGGTCGCCGATCCAGATGCAGTGGTCGAAGAATCCGATCTGTTCGCCGAACACCAGCCGTTCGTCGGCGGCATTATGGTCGCGATTGCCCCACACGCTCATCGACGTGGCTGGCGCCTCGAAGATCACAGGGGCCGCCAGCGGGTCGGTGCCGCGGCGCCACAGCCGCACGGTGCGGGCATAACCCGATGTCGTCGCCATCTCAGGGCCGCCGAAGGCCGATGACAGCAGGACCGTGTCGCTGTCGAGCCAGGCTGCGCCGCCCTTGGCCTCGGGCAGCACGAAGCCGTCGACGACGAAGGTCTTCGACCGCAGGTCGAATTCACGCAAGGTCGCGGCATCGCCGCCGCCGCGCGACAGGCTGACGATCGCGCGCTCGTGACTGCCGGGCAGGGTGACGGCGCCGTGCCAGATCCAATCCTCGCCCTCGGCCGCGGCCAGCGCATCGAGGTCGAGCAGGATGTCCCATTCGGGATCCGCGGTCTCGAAACCGGCCTGGGTCGTGGTCCGCCACAGGCCTTTGGGGTTGATCGCGTCGGTCCAATAGTTGAACAGCCGGCCGCCGCGGCGGGTCACATAGGGGATGTTGTCGGGCCGGTCCAGGATCGCGGCCAGCGCATCGCGATCGGCGGCAAAGCGCCCCTGGCCGTAACGGTCAAGCGTGCGGGCGTTCTGGGCGGCGACCCAGGCCAGGGCCCTGTCGCCTTCGATATCCTCCAGCCACAGCCAGGGGTCGTCGTCGGGGGCGGTCAGGGTGGGGCGGGGATCGATCTGTTGCATGCTCCTATTTTGCGACGGGGCGCGTGGCGATGTCGAGCATGGTGCGCAGGGTGACGTCCTCGATTCCCGCCAGCCCCTCGGCCAGCGGGCGTTTCGACCCGATCAGGAAGGTCAGCCCCATCAGCTGCGATACGATCAGCGCGGCGCGCAACGTCACCTCGGCCTCGTCGGCGTCGGGCGCCAGCGGGCGGACCAGCCGGCGGATCGCACGGCGGGCACGCGAAAACATGCGTTCCATGATGTCGGCGGCGACCGGATCGTGCGCGGCCAGCGCGCTCAGCTCGAAGAAGATGCCTTGCGTCGACGACGCCTTCACGTCGTCGATGAAGAAGGCCATCGTGCGCACCAGCTGTTCGCCCCGCGTGGTTTCGGGCATGTCGGCGACGATGGCGTCGATCGCGCTCTGGTATTTGTCGAAGGTGTGCATCAGCATCGCTTCGACCAGCGCGTTCTTGGTCCGGTAATAATGCTGCACCGTGCCCAGCGTGACGCCAAGCCTGGCGGCCACGCCGCGCATCGACAGCACGGCATAACCCTCCTCGGCAAAGATCGTGCGCGCGGCATCCAGGATCTCGCCCGCCCGCTCGAACCCCTTGCCGGTGGTCTCCGATTCCTTGTGGCGCAGCGACTGCTTGACGGTGCCCCGCATCGGCGAATTTCCCGTGCCCTGCATCGAGGCTTCCTTAGCTAGGCGATTGACAAATCAGGTGCATAGCTTACTATAACCACAAAACCAGTCACGTGACTAGTTATTTTTTCCGGAGGAAACGAAAATGCGCAAGACCCTCGTCGCCGGCGTCGGCATGATCCCCTTTGCGAAGCCCGGCGCCAGTGCGCCCTATGACGAGATGGGCGCCGCGGCCGCGGCGCTGGCGCTGAAGGATGCGGGCGTCGATTACGACGTGATCGAGCAGGCCTATGTCGGCTATGTCTACGGTGATTCGACGTCCGGCCAGAAGGCGCTGTACCGCGTCGGCATGACCGGCATCCCTGTGGTCAACGTCAACAACAACTGCTCGACCGGTTCGACCGCGCTGTACCTGGCGCGCCAGGCGATCGCCTCGGGCGCAGCCGACTGCGTGCTGGCCCTCGGCTTCGAACAGATGAAGCCCGGCGCGCTGGGCTCGGTGTTCAACGACCGCGTCTCGGCCTTCGCCGAATTCGACCGCGTCACCGACGACCTGGTCGGCATGCCGGAAATTCCGCTGGCCCTGCGCTATTTCGGCGGTGCCGGGCTCGAGCACATGAAGAAATACGGCACGACGCTGGAAACCTTCGCCGAGATCCGGGCCAAGGCCAGCCGCCACGCCGCCAACAACCCGCTGGCCCTGTTCCGGACCGAGGTGACGGCCGAGGACGTGATGAAGTCGCCGGTGATCTGGCCGGGCACGATGACCCGCCTGATGGCCTGCCCGCCGACCTGCGGCGGCGCCGCGGCGGTGCTGGTGTCGGAAGAATTCGCCAAGCGTCACGGCCTGCGTACCGATGTCGAGATCGCCGCCCAGGCGATGACCACCGACTATGCCTCGACCTTCGATTCCGGCGACATGATGAAGCTGGTCGGCTTCGACATGGCCAAGACCGCCGCGGCGATGGTCTACGACCAGGCCGGCATCGGCCCCGAGGATATCAAGGTGGTTGAACTGCACGACTGCTTTGCCCAGAACGAACTGGTGACCTACGAGGCGCTGGGGCTGTGCCCCGAGGGCGGCGCGGCCAAGTTCGTCGCCGACGGCGACAACACCTATGGCGGCAAGCATGTGACCAACCCGTCGGGCGGCCTGCTGTCCAAGGGGCATCCGCTGGGCGCGACGGGCCTGGCCCAGTGCTACGAACTGACCCATCAGCTGCGCGGCACGGCCGAGGCCCGCCAGGTCGAAGGCGCGCGTGTCGCGCTGCAGCATAATCTGGGCCTGGGCGGCGCCTGCGTCGTCACCCTCTATCGCGGTGCCTGAGCCGATGATCGACAAGGCGCATATCGGGCGGGAATTTCCCGCCCACACCGTGGCGGTCGAAGCCGGCCGCCTCAGGTTCTTCGCCAAGGCCACCGGCCAGGCCGACCCGGTCTATCTGGACGAAGGGGCGGCACGCGACGCCGGCTATCGCAGCCTGCCGGTGCCGCCGACCTTCCTGTTCTCGCTCGAGGTCGAACAGCCCGATCCCTTCGCCTGGTTCAACTCGATCGGCCTCGATCTCGCGCGTGTGCTGCACGGCGAGCAGTTGTTCGTCTATCACGCGCCGGCCTGTGCCGGCGACGTGCTGACCTTCGCCTCGCGCATCACCGACGTCTACGACAAGAAGGGCGGCGCCCTCGATTTCGTGGTCAAGGAAACCCGCGTCACCAACCAGGACGGCGTGCTTGTCGCCGACCTGAAAGCGACGATCGTTCAGCGCAACGCCTGACGGAGCCTTAAGATGTCCAACCCGATCCCGGCCGTGGGCGACAGCCTGCCGGCCCTCAGCGTCGCGCCGGTCAACCGCACCACCCTGGCGCTTTTCGCCGGCGCCTCCGGCGACCATAATCCGATTCACATCGACATCGATTTCGCCCGCAAGGCCGGCATGCCCGACGTGTTCGCCCACGGCATGCTGTCGATGGCCTGGCTGGCGCGGCTACTGACCAACTGGCGGCCGCAGGCCAAATTGCGGCGCTTCAATGCTCGTTTTCTCGGTATCACCCATCTGGGCAACCAGATCACCTGCACCGGCGAAGTGACCGAGATCGTCGAGCTGGACGGCGAAAAGCTCGCCCGCGTCGAGATCCGCTCGGCCAACCAGTACGGCGAAACCAAGATTCTCGGCGACGCCCTCGTCGCCCTCTGAAGGAAGATAATCCATGGCCAAACTGGCAGGAAAAGTCGCGCTGGTCTCAGGGTCGGGCCGGGGCATCGGCCGCTCGATCGCGCTGAAGCTGGCGTCCGAAGGGGCGCGGGTCGTCGTCAACGATCTCGACGCCGATCCGGCGCATGAAGTGGTCGAGCTGATCAAGTCGCAGGGCGGCGAGGCCATCGCCTGCGTCGGTTCGGTCACCGCGACCGATTTCCCCGAACGTTTCGTGCGCACCGCGGTCGACAATTGGCGGGCGCTCGACATCATCGTCAACAATGCCGGCTACACCTGGGATTCGGTCATCCAGAAGATGACCGACGAACAGTGGTACGCGATGATGGACGTGCATCTGACCGCGCCGTTCCGCATCCTGCGCGCAGCCCAGCCGGTGATCCGCCAGCTGTCCAAGCTGGACCAGGATGCCGGGCGCGAAGTGTTCCGCAAGGTCGTCAACATCTCGTCGGTCGCGGGGCTGGGCGGCAATGCCGGCCAGGCCAACTATTCGGCGGCCAAGGCCGGCATCGTCGGCATGACCCTGACGCTGGCCAAGGAATGGGGCCGGATGAAGGTCAACGTCAACTGCGTCGCCTTCGGTTTCATCCGCACCCGCCTGACCGAGGCGACCGCGGCCGAGCAGGCCTCGATCAACGTCGAGGGGCGCGACATCAAGGTCGGCGTCAACCCCGAACTGGTCAAGATGCTGGAACGCAGCATCCCCCTGGGCCGCGCCGGCACGACCGAGGAAGCGGCGGGGTCCGTCTACCTGCTGTGCACCCCGGAATCCGACTACATCAGCGGCCAGACCATCGTCTGCGGCGGCGGCGTCGCGATCTGACGGCCCACGGCCCCCGCCCAGGGCGGGGGCCGCCTTCAACCAAGAACAATCCGCCACTTAGGGAGGCGACCATGACGATCAACCTGACCCAGGGTCTGCATCGCGCCCTGCAGCGCGACCCTGATGGCATCGCGACCGTGTTCCAGGGCCGGCGGCAGAGCTTTGCCGTGTTCGCCGACCGGGTCGCGCGCCTGGCCGCCGCGCTACGCGCGGTGGGCATGGCCACCGGCGATCGTGTCGGCATGCTGGCGCTGAATTCCGACCGGTATCTCGAATATTACCTGGCCGTGCCCTGGGGCGGCGGCATCGTCAATCCCTGCAATGTCAGGTGGAGCGCGGCCGAAGTCGCTTATTCGCTTGATGATTGCGACACCCGCATCCTGATCGTCGACGACACCTTCCTGGCCATGGCCGGGGACCTGAAGCAGCGGTCGAAATCGCTGCAGACGCTGATCCATGTCGGCGACGGGCCGGCCCCGGAAGGCATGCTGTCCTACGAGGCGATCCTGGCCGCGGCCGAACCGATGGAGGACCGGCGCCGGTCGGGCGACGACGTGATGGGTGTATTCTATACCGGCGGCACCACGGGCTTCCCCAAGGGCGTCGCCCTGACCCATGGCGGCATCTACGTCTCGTCCCTGTCGATCACCGCCGAACTCGACTGGCCGCAGGAAGCCGTCTACCTGCATGCCGCGCCGATGTTCCACATGGCCGACACCGCCTTCGGTTTTGCGCAGATCATCCGCGGCGGCACCCATGTCATCATCCCGGCCTTCACGCCCCCGGCGGTGCTGCAGGCGATGCAGGATGAAAAGGTGACGACGGTCCTGCTGGTGCCGACGATGATCCAGATGACGGTCGATCATCCCGACATCGCCAAATACGACCTGTCGCATCTGCGCGCCGTGGTCTACGGCGCCTCGCCGATCAGCGAGGCTGTGCTGCGCCGGGCGATGGCGGCCTTCCCCGGCGCGGGTTTCATGCAGGCCTACGGCATGACCGAACTGTCGCCCGTCGCCACCTTGCTGACCCCGGACTGGCATGTGCTGGACGGTCCCAAGGCCGGGCGGCTGCGCGCGGCGGGCCGCGCCGCCCTGCATTGCGAGGTCCGGATCGTCGACGACGAGGGCCGCGAAGTGCCGCGCGGCACGGTGGGTGAGGTCGCGGTGCGCGGCCCCAACGTGATGAAGGAATACTGGAACCAGCCCGCCCTGACCGCCAATGCGGTCCGCGACGGCTGGATGCATACCGGCGACGGCGCCTATATGGATGACGAGGGTTTCATCTATGTCGTCGACCGCATGAAGGACATGATCGTCTCGGGCGGCGAGAACGTCTATTCGGCCGAGGTCGAGAATGCGCTGATGCAGCATCCCGGCGTGGCAATGTGCGCCGTGATCGCCGTGCCCGACCCGAAATGGGGCGAGCGTGTCCATGCCGTCGTTGTCAGGCGCCCCGGCACCGAGGTGGTCGAGGACGACCTGGTCGCCCATTGCCGCACGCTGATCGCCGGGTATAAATGCCCGCGCAGCGTCGAATTCCGCGACGCCCTGCCGATATCGGGGGCGGGCAAGATCCTTAAGGCGCAGCTGCGCGATCCCTACTGGGCCGATGCCGCCCGCAAGGTGAACTGATGGCCTACGACACCATCCTGGTCGAGACCCGCGACGACGGTGTCGTCACGGTCACGATGAACCGCCCCGACCGGCTGAACGCCCTGAACCAGCAGATGGTCGAGGACTTGCGCGCAGCGTTCGAGGGGCTGGCCAAGGCCCCGCCGCGGGTGATGATCCTGACCGGCGCCGGCCGGGGTTTCTGTGCCGGGGCCGACCTCCTGGCCTCGACCTTCGACGGGCCGGGCGCGAAGGGCGAGGTGGTGGCCCAGCGCATGCTGGACCATTTCAACCCGATGACCGCGGCCCTTTACGACGTGCCCTGCCCCAAGATCGCGGCGGTCAACGGCGTCGCGGCCGGGGGCGGGGCCAGCCTGGCCTTGCTGTGCGATCTGGTGGTGGCGGCGAAATCGGCCAGCTTCATCCAGGTCTTCGGGCCCAAGCTTGGGCTGGTGCCCGACCTGGGCGGCACCTGGGTGCTGCCCCGGCTGGCAGGGCGGGCACGCGCCCGCGGCATGGCGCTGCTGGGCGACAAGATCGATGCCGAAACCGCCGTCGACTGGGGCCTGATCTGGCAGGCGGTCGACGACGACCAGCTGGGCGCCGCGGTCGGGGCCCTGGCCGATCGGCTGAAGTCAGGCCCGACCCATGCCTTTCACCGCATCGGCGTCGAACTGGATGCGGCGCCGGACAACGACCTGCCCACCCAGCTGGAACGCGAACGCCAGGCCCAGCGCCAACTGGCCAGCAGCCCCGATTTCACCGAGGCGCTGCAGGCCTTCGCCGAGAAACGCGCGCCGCGCTTCGGCCGGTAACGCCCGCCGGCTACGATCGCCGCACCCGGCCGTGGGTGCGGCGATCGTCAGGACGCGTAGACCCACAGCACCTCAGCGTCTTCGTCGCTGGTCGAAATCGTGGCATGCGCCATGGTGCAGTCGAAATACATCGAATCCCCCGGGCCCAGTTCCAGCGGTTCATAGAATTCCGAATAGACCGTCACCCGGCCCGACAGCACGTAGAAGAACTCCTCGCCCTCCTGGCTGACCATCGACTTGAACTCGGAGATCGAGCGCGCCTTGATGCGCGAGATCACTGGGAACATCTTCTTGCTGGCCAGTTCGGCGCAAAGCAGCCGATGGGCGTAATAGGGGTTTTCGTTCTTCTTGCCCTCGCCCCGCGGGGTGACGGCGCGCCGGCCGCCGGTCGACCGCTGGTCGTTGTCGGCAAAGAAGGCCGCGACATCCAGGTTCAGCCCCTTGGCCACCTTCTGGATGATGTCGAAGGTCGGCGACATCTGGCCGCTTTCGATTTTCGAGATCGTCGACTTGGCGACTCCGGCCGCCTGGCTCAGCGCCGCGACCGTCATGTCGTTGGCCTGGCGCAGCTGTTTCAGCCGCGCGCCCAATTCGAAATCGCCCGACGCCATGCCCGCCGTCGGCCGGGTTTCGGTGTCGAAAAGCGGCGAATAGGTCATCGGGCAATCCTCAAAAGCTGTCGTCAGACATAAGCAGTACGCCTTTCCGATGTCAATGATTCTGATCGTATCGGCGTTGACAATTCCTTTTGAGCGCTTTAGTTTCCAATAAGAAACAAGATGACAAGGGGAGAGGCTCCGATGACGCAGCTATATGAGACGGCAAACGGCATTTCGCGGCGTGCGGCCCTGAAGCTGGGCGCGGCCGGGGCGGGCGCGCTGGCGGTATTCGGGGCGATGCCCGCGCGCGCCAAGGATGCGCCGATCCGCGTGCTGCTGGCCCCGGAACCCAAGATCGTGCCGGGCCAGTTGCGGGCCGGCGGCAGCGCCAACGTCGCCAGCTGCATCTATGACTGGCTGTTCCGGCTGGAAGGCGAGGACCAGAAGTTCACGCCCTCGCTGGCCGAACGGGCGGACCACGATGCCGAATTCAAGATCTGGACCATCGCCCTGCGGCCGGGCGTGTTCTTCCACAACGGCACCGAACTGTCGGCCGACGACCTGATCTTCACCATGAACCGCCATAACGATGCCGCAATCGGTTCGCCGCTGAAGGCGGTGTTTACCCAGATCCGGACGATGGAGAAGGTCGACAAGCTGACGGTGCGCTTCGTGCTGGCCCAGCCCGACCCCGATTTCCTGCTGAAGTTCCTGGACAAGAACGCCGCCATCCTGGTGCACGACTACGACTATGCCGGCCAGGGCGATGCCAAGCCCTGCGGCACCGGCCCGTTCACGGTCGAGGAATACGTGCCCAGCCAGTACATGCGGCTCAAGCGCAACCCGAGCTATTTCGTTGCCGGCCTGCCCAAGGCGGATGCGCTGGAAATCCTGTTCGTGTCGGACCCGCAGACCCAGATGCTGTCGCTGGAAGCGGGCCAGGGCGACATCGTCCGCACCCTGCCGTTCGACCTGGTCGCCAAGTACCAGAAGCAGGCGGCGATCAGCGTCCAGCGCCTGGCCTGCGGCTATTTCACGCCGATCACCATGCGCTGCGATCAGAAGCCGTTCGACGACGTGCGTGTGCGCCGGGCGATGAAGCTGGTGGTCGACCGCAAGCAGATGCTGGACAACGCCGCGATGGGCTATGGCGAACTGGCCAACGACGACTATGTCTGGCCGGGTTTCCCCTATCACGCCAACCTGCCGGTCAAGCAGCAGGACATCGCCCAGGCCAGGCGCCTGCTGGCCGAGGCGGGCCATCCCAACGGCATCGACGTCGAGATCGTCTGCGAATCCAACCGCCCGCCGGTGCGCGACGTCGTGCTGCTGTACCAGCAGATGGCCCAGGCCGCGGGGATCCGCGTCAAGGTCAAAGCGGTGTCGAGCGACATCTTCTACGCCCAGTATTTCATGAAGGCGACGGTGGTCTGCGAATCCTGGGGCCATCGCGAAGCGCTGGACCTGCTGGCGGTGTCGGTGCGTACCGGCGCCACCTGGAACGAAGGCCATTACAGCAACCCCGAACTGGACCGCCTGATCGAGGAGGCTACGGCCGAAGGAGACCTGGAAAAGCGCCGCGCCCTGTTCGGCCGGATCCAGACCATCCTGTCCGATGACGGTCCGGCGGTGATCCCGTTCTTCCACAACGTCTTCGCGGCCTCGCGCGCCGACGTGAAGGGATTTCTGCTGACCCAGAACTGGATCAACGACTACCGCTTCGTCACCCGCGGCTGACGGGGCCAGCGATGCTTGCCTATGTCATCAAGCGGGTGCTGGCCATCGCCGCCTCGCTCCTGGTCGCCTCGGTGCTGGTCTTTGCCATCGTCCAGGTCCTGCCCGGTGATGTGGCCCAGATGATTCTGGGCCGCGATGCCACGCCGGAAAGCCTGGCGGCGCTGCGGCGCGACCTTGGCCTGGACCAGCCGCTGCCGCAGCGCTACGGCGACTGGATCGCCGGGGTGCTGCGGGGCGATTTCGGCCGTGCGATCAGCATTCCGGGTTTCCCGGTCGGCGCGCTGATCGCCGACCGGGCGGCCAACTCGCTTGCCCTGGCGGCCCTGGCCAGCCTGCTGATCGTGCCGCTGGCCATCGGGCTGGGCACGCTGGCCGGGCTGCGGCCGAACGGGCTGTTCGACCGCATCGTCTCGGTTGGCAGCATGATCACCATCTCGCTGCCCGAATTCGCCTCGGCGATCTTCCTGATCATCCTGTTCGCCAAGGTGTTCCCGATCCTGCCGTCGATGAGCATCCTCAACGCGCGGATCGGCCTGGGGGCCCAGCTGCATCTGCTGATCCTGCCGGCCCTGACCCTGTCGCTGATCTCTACTGGCTACGTGCTGCGCATGGTGCGGGCCAGCGTCATCGAGGTCGCGACGTCGGAACAGGTCAAGGTGGCGACGCTGACCGGCGTGTCGCCCGGCCGCATCCTGTTCCAGTACGTGCTGCGCAATGCGCTGGCCCCGGCGGTGACGATCATCGCCATGAACATGGGCTGGCTGATCGGCGGGCTGGTGGTGGTCGAGACCGTCTTCGCCTATCCCGGGCTGGGCAGCCTGCTGCTGCATGCGGTGACCCAGCGTGACGTGCCGCTGATCCAGGGTGCGGCACTGTGTTCGGTCGGGGCCTATCTGGTGATGAACCTGATCGCCGACCTGATCTATCTCGGCCTCAACCCGCAATTGCGGCCCGCGTGATGGGTGGTGCTTCCGTGACCGATGTTTCCGCCCGCCCGCCTGCCCGGGTGCCCATCCTGCTGCGCATCGCGCAGGCGCGCGGCGGTACCGCCGGCCTGATCCTGATCGGGTTCTGGCTGACCGTGTTCCTGCTGTCGCTGGCCTGGACGCCGCACGACCCCTTTGCCTTCAGCCTGACGCAGAAGCTGGTTGCGCCCTCGGCCGATTTCTGGCTGGGCACCGACCGTTACGGCCGCGACGTGCTCAGCCGCATCATGGCCGGCTGCCGGGAAGTGATGCTGATCTCGGCCGGCGGCACCGCGCTGGCCCTGGCGCTGGGCCTGATCGTCGGGGTGACGGCCGGGTTCTACGGCCGCCTGTATGACGAGGGCATGATGCGCCTGATGGATATCCTGATGGCGTTTCCCAGCCTGCTGCTGGCCCTGCTGGTCGTGGGCGTGCTGGGGCCGGGCTATTTCAACGTCATCCTGGTGGTCGGCGCGGTGTTCGCCCCGCGCATCGCCCGCGTCGCCCGCGGCGCGGTACTGGAAGTCCGCCAGAAGGAATTCGTCGAGGCGGCGCTGGCCCGCGGCGATTCCGCCGGGAACGTGATGCTGGTCGAAATCCTGCCCAACATCGTCGGGCCGCTGGGGGTCGAGGTCGGCGTGCGTTTTGCCTATGCCATCTTCCTCAGTGCCTCGCTCGGCTTCCTGGGGCTGGGGGTACAGCCGCCGTCGCCCGACTGGGGGCTGATGGTCAACGAAGGCCGCGAACTGGTCGATGTCGCCCCCTGGATCTCGCTGGCGCCGGCCTGCGCCATCGCCACGCTGGTGGTCGGCGTCAACCTGCTCAGCGAAGCCTGCCGGCGCATCTGGGCGGGAGAGGCATGATGACCGATACCAGTACACCGATCCTGGAAGTCCGCGACCTGTCGGTCGACTATGTCGTGCGCCGCCGCCAGGTGCCGGCGGTGCGCCATGTCGGCTTCACCCTGAACCGCGGCGAAGGTTATGCCCTGCTGGGCGGGTCGGGCGCGGGCAAAAGCACGGTCGCGCTGGCCTGCCTGGGTTATCTGCCCGGCAACGCCACCGTCACCGGCGGGCAGATCCTGCTGCGCGGCCGCGACATCGCCCATGCCACCCGCCAGGCAATGCAGCCCCTGTGGGGTGCCGATCTGTCGATCGTGCCCCAGGACCCGCATGCCGCGTTGAACCCGGCGCGGCGTGTCGGCGACCAGGTGGCCGACGTGCTGCGGGCGCGCGGCGAAACCGATCCGCGGGCCATCACCGCCCGGGTCCAGGCCTTGTTCGAGATGGTGCGGCTGCGCGATCCGGCGCGGGTGGCGGAAAGCTACCCGCATCACCTCAGCGGCGGCATGAAGCAGCGCATCTGCATCGCCCGTGCCCTGGCGGTCGAACCGGCCCTGCTGGTGCTGGACGAACCGACCACGGCGCTCGACGTCACCACCCAGGCAGCGATCCTGGACACCATCGCCGACATCCGCGACCGGCTGGGCGTGGCATTGCTGTTCATCACCCACGACCTGCGGGTGGTGACGACGCTGTGCCGGCGGGTCGGCATCATGCGGGGCGGTGAGATGGTCGAGCAGGGCGACGCCGATGATCTGCTGCACCGGCCGCAACATCCCTTCACCCGCCAGCTGGTCGACGCCGTGTCGCTGATGGGGCGCGACGACGGGGCGCGGGTGGCGGCACCCGCTGTGGCGCCGCTGCTGACCGTCGCGGGGCTGCGCAAGACCTTCAGCCTGGGCGGGCTGTTCCGCGCGCGGCGCAAGGTCAAGGCGATCGACGACGTCAGCTTCACGGTGACGCCCGGCCGTACGCTGGCGATCGTCGGCGAAAGCGGGTCGGGCAAAAGCACGGTGGCCCGCTGCGTCATGGGCCTGCTGGCCCCCGATGGCGGGCGCATCGCGCTGGGCGGCGACGACCTGGCCGCGACCAGCGCGGGCCGCAACCGGCGGCTGCGGCGCCAGTTGGCCATCGTCTTCCAGAACCCCGATTCCAGCCTGAACCCGCGCCATACGGTGCGGCGGATCATCTCCCGCGCCCTGCCGGGCCAGCGCGCGGCGGGCGACCAGGTCGAACGGTTGCTGGCGGCGGTCCATCTCGATCCGTCGCTTGCCGAACGCCTGCCGCGCGAACTCAGCGGCGGGCAGAAGCAACGGGTGGCGATCGCCCGGGCCTTTGCCGCCGATCCGCGGCTGGTGGTGCTGGACGAGGCGACCTCGTCGCTGGACCTGACCGTGCAGGTCGCCGTGCTGGAACTGCTGAAATCGCTGCAGGCCGCGCGCGGCACCGCCTATCTGTTCATTTCGCACGACATGCATGTCGTGCGCCGCCTGGCCGACGACGTCGCGGTCATGCAGCACGGCCGGTTTTGCGAAATCGGCCCGGTCGACCAGGTCTTCGCCCGGCCGGCCCATCCCTATACCCGTGCCCTGCTTGCCTCCGCCGAGGGGCGGATGGCGGACGAGGCCGGGGCCGTCATCCCCGATACCGTGGAGTTATCATGACCGCCAAGCTGAAGGGCTGGGACAATATCCCGGCCCATATCGAGACCTTCGTCCATCCCCACGCGCCCAGCTTCACCCGGGACATCCGGCGCCTCTATGCGATCTGCCGCGGCAGCGAGGCGGCGATCCGCGCCCATCTGGCGCGCACGCCGTTCGAGTACGTCGGCAACGAATTCATGGTCGACGTGGCCGACTTCGCCAACCGCACCTATCCGGCATCGCCGGGCGAAACCTGGGGGTTCATGGATTCCGGGATCGTCATCCCGGTCCGCTACAAGGATATCCTGGGCGGCTATTACCTGTTCGAATACGAGAACCAGGATTATTCGATCTTCGCCGGCCGCGAACTGTGGGGTTATCCCAAGACCTTTGCCGATGTCACGCTGGTCGAGGACGGCCCGCGCATCACCGGCACGGTGGTCAAGGGCGGCCGCGAGATCCTGAAGCTCGAAGCCGACCTGGACCAGCCGATCGCGGCGTTGCCGGAAATCAAGCTGGGGCCGATCCTGAACCTCTATACGATTCCCAAGGCCGACGGCCCCGGCATCTTTTCGCAACGCATCATCCTGCGCGACACGTCGTCGGGCTATCACGTCAAGTCTCAGAAACTGTGCCGGGCCACGCTGGCGCTGGACAGTATCCGGCTGAACCCGTTGAAGGAGTTGGGCCCGGTCGAGGTGCTGGGGGCCGGTTTCCAGATCGCCGATTACGACATGAACGAGGAGATCGGCTGGGCCAAAGTGCTGGAAACCCTGGTCTGACGCAGACCGCCGCCCGCGGCCGATGCCGCGGGCGGCCGGCCCGTCAGGCGCCGGCCTGGTCCAGCGCGGCCACTGCCTCGGCGTCGAGCTTGAGGTCGGCGGCCTTGAGCAGTTCGTCGAGCTGGGCGACCGAGGTGGCCGAGGCGATCGGCGCGGTCACCGCCGGCTTGGCCAGCAACCAGGCGATGGCGATCTGGGTCGGCGTGGCGCCGGTGCGCGCGGCGATCGCGTCCATCGCGGCCAGGATACGGTGCCCCTTGTCGTCGAGATAGGCCTTGACCCGCCGGGGGCCGCGCACGCTTTTCGACAGGTCGGCTTCCCCCCGGTACTTGCCGGTCAGGAAGCCTGAGGCCAGCGAGAAATAGTTGATCACCCCGATATTCTCGGCCAGGCACAGTTCGGCCAGCGGGCCTTCGAATTTCGCGCGATCGTACAGATTGTATTCCGGCTGCAGTGTCTCGTAGCGCGGCAGGTTGTGGCGCTTTGCCACCGCCAGCGCCTCGGCCAGGCGCGGGGCTTCGTAGTTCGAGGCGCCGATCACCCGGACCTTGCCCTCCTCGATCAGCCGGGCATAGGTGCCCAGCGTGTCGGCCAGCGGCACGGTCTCGTCATCCTTGTGGGACTGGTAGAGGTCGATGTAGTCGGTCTGCAGCCGCTTGAGCGAGGCTTCGACCGACGCCCTGATGTAGTCGGGTTTCAGGCCCTGGCGGTCGGGCGCCATTTCCATGCCGACCTTGGTGGCGATGACGACCTTGTCGCGGCCGCCGCGTGCCTTCAGCCAGCGGCCGATCGTGGCTTCCGATTCGCCGCCGGTATGGCCGGGCACCCACACCGAATAGACGTCGGCGGTATCGATCGCGTTGAAACCGGCTGCGACGAAGGCGTCGAGCAGGGCGAAGGACGTCGCCTCGTCGGCGGTCCAGCCGAACACATTGCCGCCGAACATGATCGGCGCGATCGCCAGTTGGGAAGCCCCGAGCTTGCGCTTGTCCACCGTAATCTCCATGGAATGGTGTGGCCGGAATCGACCGCGGTCACTATAGGAAGCTGTCGTGGCGGCGGTCCAGTCCCGGAAGGTGCTGGCATCCGCACCAGGAATGAAACTAATCTGAACGCGCGAATCGTCGACCACCCGGGGGAAGCCGCCGACATGCAGATGCTGAGCGCACGCCAGGCCGAAATCGTGGCCCTGGCCCGGGCCCAGGGGCGCGTCGGCGTCGACGAACTGGCCGCCCGGTTCGAAGTGACGCCCCAGACCATCCGCAAGGATCTGAACGACCTGTGCGACCAGCGCCTGCTGAGCCGCGTGCATGGCGGCGCCATCCTGGTGTCGGGCGTTGAGAACCTGGGCTATCAGGCCCGCCGCCTGATCGCGGCCGATGAAAAACGCTCGGTCGGCCTGGCCGCGGCGGCGCTGATCTCGAACGAAACCTCGCTGTTCATCAATATCGGCACGACGACCGAGGAAGTGGCCCGCGCCCTGTCGGGGCACGAGCAGCTGATGGTGATCACCAACAACCTGAACGTCGCGATCATGCTGTACCCGCATCCCTCGATCGACGTGATCGTCGCGGGCGGTCCGATCCGCAAGAGCGACGGGGCGGTCATCGGCGCGGCCGCGGTCGACCTGATCCGCCAGTTCAAGGTCGACACCGCGATCATCGGCGTGTCGGCGATCGACGAGGACGGCTCGCTGCTCGACTTCGACTATCGCGAGGTCCGTGTCAGCCAGGCGATCATCGAGAATGCGCGGCGCGTCATCCTGGTCGCCGATGCCAGCAAGCTGGAACGTACCGCGCCGGTGCGCATCGCCCATGTCTCGCAGGTCCAGGTCCTGGTGATCGACCGCCTGACCTCGCCCCGCCTGCGCGAGGTCTGCGCCGCGGCCGGCGTCAAGGTGGTCGAGGCCGGGCCGGAACGCCGCGACTGACGCGTTGCCGTTTTGCGACGGATCTGTTTCAGGGCTAGGTTTTCCGTCCTGATGTGACCTCTCTTGGAAATCGGCCGACGTTCCTGTAACGTTCCGCCCATGAAACTCTATTCGGGGCCGTTGAGCCTGTTTTCCCGCAAGGTCGAGATCGCCCTGGCGGAAAAGTCGATGGGTCATGAGCGGGTGATGGTGCCGTTCACCCAGACCGAGGGGTACGCGCCCAAGGACCCGGCCGTGCTGGCCGCCAATCCCAAGGGGCAGGTGCCGGTGCTGGTCGACGGCGACCTGGTGCTGTTCGATTCGACCGTCATCCTGGAATATCTCGAGGATGCCTATCCCTATCCGCCGCTGTTTCCTGCCGATCCGCGCGACCGCGCGCGCTGCCGCCTGCTGGAACTGACGGCGGACGAGGTGATCATGCCGCTGGTGCGGCCCTTGATGCATCGGTCGGAACCGCGGGGCCCGCGTTTTGCCGAACTGGAAGCCGCGGCGGCAAAGTCCGGCCCCCCGCTGGTGGCGCAATATCGCCTGTTGAACGACCGGCTGGGCGGACGGGACTATTTCTGCGGCGATTTTTCGGTCGCCGACATCGCCGTCTTCCTGGTGCTGTTCTTTGCCTGGCGGCTGAAGGGGCCGGGTTTCGCCGACCTGCCCGACCTGTCCGCCTGGTACGACCGGATGGCGGCGCGCCCGTCGGTGGCGCGGGTGGTGGCCGAGATGGGGGCGGCCGACAAGGTGCTGTCGCCGTCGCTGTTCGATTGACCATGTCCGAAAACGGCCAGCGTCCGGCGGCGGGTCAGGGCAATATCCCGCGCCCCTGATCCGGAGTGACCGCGATGCCCAAGCCCCCCGCCCAGCGTTTTGTCCTGGATCGCCAGCCGACGCCGATCGGCGACATGCTGCTGGTGACGGATGCGGCCGGTGCGCTGCGTGTGCTGGACTGGCACGACTACGAGGCGCGGATGCATCTGCTGCTGCGCCGGCAATACGGCATGCGTACCGAACTGGTCGCGGGCCGCGCCCCGGCCGCGATCCGCGATGCGCTGGACGCCTATTACGCCGGCGACCTGACCGCGCTGGACCGCATTCCCGTCGCCGCGGGCGGCACCGCGTTCCAACGCGATGTGTGGGCCGCGCTGCGCGGCATTCCCGCCGGCACGACGCTGAGCTATGCCGCCCTGGCCCGGCATATCGGCCGCGATGCCGCGGTGCGGGCGGTGGGGGCGGCCAACGGCGCCAACCCGATCGGGGTGGTTGTGCCCTGCCATCGGGTGATCGGTACCAACGGGTCGCTGACCGGTTATGGCGGCGGCATGG